>JACCDX010444839.1_pt1 | contig 12396 bp, 25 predicted proteins | sample 7449681 | NCBI WGS metagenome assembly JACCDX01 (sample SAMN15323450, study PRJNA562643) | freshwater metagenome | isolation source: river surface water | place: USA:Blue River Watershed | collected 2017-08-18
AAAGATAACGAAACAAAGTACGGTGCATGGATGAAGGTAAACTTCCAGCCATGGTGCCAATCATTTGTTTCTTGGTGTGCACACACAGCGGGAGTAGCAAAGTTTCCAAAGTCTGCTTCAACAGTAGCAGCATCTGATCAGTTTAAGAAAGAGGGTCGATGGGCTGATGCTCGTAATGACGATCCAACTCCAGGCGACTGGATCTATTTTGATTTCCCAGAAGATGGTGTAAATCGTATTTCACATGTCGGACTTTGTGTAAAGAACAATGGTGATGGAACAATTCAGGTTATTGAGGGAAATACTTCAGGAACTGCAAAGGGAGATCAACGCAATGGCGGTATGTGTGTTGAAAAAACTCGTGGTTATGTAAAAGATAACAAGAAGAAGTTGATGAATGCAGTTGTTGGTTGGGGCCGTCCAGTTTATGCTGGTGAAGAGAATGCGCCACTACTTTCAAAGCGTGATGCAGCACCTGCAACAGCAGCACCTGCAGCACCTAAGAAGTCTACACCAGCAGCATTTAAGCCACTTAAGAAGGGCTCTAAGGGTCAAGCAGTAAAGAATGTACAGACACTTCTTGGTCTAAATGCAGATGGTGATTTTGGTCCAGGTACTGAAAAGGCTGTAAAGTCATTCCAATCATCTGCAGGTCTTAAAGTTACAGGTATTATTGATGCTAATACACTCAAAGCATTGAAGGCAAAGTAATGGAATCAACAAAGAGAACCTTACTTAAAACACTAAGTTGGGAAACATTCCATCTTGTAGGTGTTGCTGGAATTATTGCTATCGTAACATATGCTATGACTGGAGAAGTTGAGTATGAGTATGCTACTTTGGGTGCTCTAGGATATATTCTGTGGGAAGCACTGGGTTACTTTTTGCATGAAAGAGTATGGGCTAAGTTTGGAAATAAGGTAAAGTGATGAGTGAAAATTTATCTCCAACACACATTTTTGGTGGAGCAATCGCTGTATACGAAAATGTATTAGACAACTATGAAGATCATATAAAGATTGCAAATATGTTGTCTGATGATGATTCGTTGGAGATAAAGTTTCATAACTCTACAGTCCTTAGTTGGGCAAAAGATGAGTCTCTTGAGCGTATTTCTGAGTATAGCGAAGTACGAACAGGAAGCCAACTTCATGTAACAACTGACTATAACAATGATGAGTTAAGTAAACTTCATAATGTTTATACCGATATTGTCTTTAGTAGACTTAAATCATACAAAGAAAAGTTTGGAATATTGGAAGATATATATAATCCAGAAAATTTTCAACTATTAAAGTATGAAACTGGACAGTATTTCCAAGGTCATCACGACTCAATTCCAGGTACCAACAGATCTATCTCTATACTTATATACCTAAACGATAATTATGAAGGTGGCGAAATTGAGTTTATCTATTTCGATACAAAGATAAAGCCTAAAGCAGGAACACTAATTATGTTCCCGTCTAATTACCCATACAAGCATGTTGCTCATCCAGTTACAAAAGGAACTAAATATGCTGTGGCAACATTTTTACATGAAAGGTAAACATAATAATGCCAGTTTATGACTACAAATGTGTACAGTGTTCGTCTAGTGTTGAATACAAAAGAGACTTTGGTGATAGCACTGAGCCTGTATGCTGTAACGAGACAATGCAAAGGCAGTGGCATTCCCCTGGTATAGTCTTTAATGGTTCGGGTTTTTATTCCACAGATAATAGAAAGCGGTAGTATACTATGAGTACTATGATTGAACAAGAAGAGCAAGTATGGATGCTAGATGCAACAGATAGATGCGATTCCTGTGCAGCACAGGCATATGTTAAGGTAATAGGTCGTGTAGGAGAACTTTTATTTTGCAACCATCATTATAATAAGATCATGGACAACGCTGTTGGATATGACAAAATGATGAAGTTCATGGTTGAAATTATTGATGAACGCAAAAGACTACAATAATATATAAGGGTGGAAAATGATTATTCAGATTATTGGGCTTCCAGGCTCAGGTAAAACAGAACTTGCAAAAGCACTTAAAGAAAGAATTAATGCTATTCATCTTAATGCAGATGAGGTACGTGCTGGGATAAACTCTGATCTTGGTTTTAGTGAAGCAGATAGAATTGAGCAGGCCCGTCGCCTTGGTGAGATGGCTCGTCTTATTGCTAAGCAGGATGTAGCACCAGTAATTGTTGACTTTATTTGTCCAACAGATTTAACTCGTGCAGCATTTGGTTATCCTGATATTCTTATTTGGGTAGACAGAATTCAAGAAAGCCGTTTTCCCAATACAGATGCAATCTGGGAACAGCCAAAAGCACACCTCAGAATTGAGGCTGGAATGACTATTGAAGAAGAAGTAGAACTAGTTATTAAAACATTTAAACTACACGATTGGTCAGCACCTACAACACTTATGCTTGGTCGTTATCAACCATGGCATGAAGGTCATCATGCACTATACCAAGAGGCTGGAAAAAGAACTGATCAGGTATTGCTTGGTGTTCGTAATACCTACAACACTAGTGAAAAAGATCCACTCACTTTTGATGAAGTAAAGGGTTATATATCTAAGGATGAGTTTATGGATGGAGCAATGGTGCTAAGACTTCCTAACATTACTAATATTGTTTATGGTCGTGATGTTGGTTATAAGATTGAACAAGTAGATTTGGGGGCAACGATTCATGCTATTAGCGCTACTCAAAAACGTAAAGAGATGGGCATTTAAGTTTGTTTTTGAAAATAAACTTGCAGATGTAGATACTAGAATATACTTTAAAGAAGATAAAAATGACAGTAACAAAGGCTAGATCGCTTGTTAAGGCTTTAAGTTATCGCATATGGGGAACACTTTCCTCATTTGTTGTTGCATATATCCTAACAGGAAATGCTACCCTTTCAGGTGCAATTGCATTTTGGGAAACGGTAGTTAAAATATTTATTTACTACGCACATGAGCGTGGTTGGAACTATATACAATGGGGGAGAAAAAATGGGTAACAACAAGCATCCTTTCAATGCTACTCAAATTAAAGATGGTAGGATTGTTAAGTTAAGAAAAGATGGTAGAATTAAGGCTGATCTTGGTCCTTATTATGCCAACCATAACAAGGTAAAGCCAAAGAAAGTTGGATAAAGTATGTACGAATATTATGTACGTAAAGTAGAGAATGTTGTAGATGGAGATACCATTGATGTTCTTATTGACTTAGGGTTTGATATTTTATTTCAGTCCCGTGTTCGTTTGGCTGGAATTGATACTCCAGAGTCTCGTACATCTGATAAGGCTGAAAAAGTTCTTGGCCTTGAGTCTAAAGAATATCTAAAGAAGCAACTCAAAGATGCAAAGTCTGTAGTAATCAAAACAGAAAAGATGGACTCGTCTGAAAAGTATGGTCGTATTCTTGGATGGCTATACATCAATGGAGATACAGAATCAATCAATGATAAGATGATTAATGATGGGTATGCTTGGGGATACATGGGTGATACCAAGGTAAAAGATTTTGATGCACTTAAAAAGGCTAGAGCAAAGTCTGGTAAGTAATGAGACATATACTCTACTTTACAGCAGAATGGTGTAATCCTTGTAAGCGTACTCGTCCTATTGCTGAAGAACTTGATAGGGATAATGTTATCAAGTTTCAGTTTATTGATGCTGATGACAACGGAGATCTATGTAGAAAATTTGAGATAAAAGCAATACCAACTTTTATCTTAATTGAAGACAATAAAGAGGTCCGTAGGATGAATGGCGCTAAAACCAGGGAACAGATAGAGGAGTTTATCAATAATGGATAATGAAGATAATCTTATAGATGATTTAATTTTGCAAGGTGGTTTAGAGATTGCTGGAATTGATCCAAGAACGGGTGAGTTCTTATACTCTGTTACTCCTAAAATGAAAGACATTATGCCAGATCTTTATGAAGAGCATTTACAAACGGTTAATCGTGAAATAATGGCACTGTGGGAAAAGGGTTTTGTAGAGATGGACTTTAATGAGGATAATCCTCTGGTCAGACTTTCTCCAAAGGCACATGATACAGATGAGATTAATAGGCTACCAGAGTACCTGCAGTCTTCCTTACAGGAGATTAAGCGCCATTTGATTGGTTAAATTCTGCTATAATGTATATGTAGAATAGGAGTTTGTTATGCCAAAAGGTGGAAAAGGAAAGCCAGCAGGTGGATACCGTGCAGGCTCAAAGGGGTCATACGGTTGTGACGGATACCCAACTGTAAGTGCAGATGGAACAGTTCATGGTTGCCACCCTACAAAGGCAAAGGCAGCAGCACAGGCTCGTGCTATTTGGGCATCAACAGCAAAAAGTTTTGTTCCAGAACTAACAAAGTCAATGTTTTCTGAAGGTGACTATGTTATGTTTATGTGTGAAGATGATGAAATTAAAGTTGGACAAGTAGAGTATGTAATGAGCGAAGGTATTTATGGATTAGCAGGATCAGAATACGCTATGGAAGCAACTCCAGAAGATCCAGTACTTTCTATTCGTGTATTTGAAGAAGAAGATGGTGCATGGGAAGCAACTGAAGAAATTCGTGCACATAAAGCGTCTGAAGCAGTTAAGATTGAGTCACTAATGGTTTCAAAAGATGTAATTGAAGAGATGTCGTCAAGTTCTTCACCAGAAGAAACAATGGATGCCTATGATAATTCAATTGGTAAATCAGAATGTTGTCCAGATGAATTAGAAAAGAAAGCGCCTTGCTGGGATGGATATGTACAACGTGGTATGAAGCCTGGAGAAGGCGGTAGAATGGTTCCTAACTGTGTTCCAGCAGCCAAAGCAGACGATATTTGGGAAGATGATGACTCAGTTGTTTATGATACTGATTCGGTAAATAAAGCAGAAGGATATTCACCACCTGCAGGTGCAAGAGCAGCAGCAAGAAGAGCAATTAAGTTTAAAGAAGATGGCAAGGCAAAGGGTGCAGGAACTTCTGTAGGATGGACTCGTGCAGGACAACTTGCAAGAGGAGAGACATTATCTCTTAGTACTGTTAAAAGAATGTACTCATACTTTTCAAGACATGAAGTAGATAAGAAGGGTAAGAATTGGGCTAACCAATCTGATCCATCTAATGGATACATCATGTGGCTTGCATGGGGTGGAGATGCTGGATTCTCTTGGAGCAGAGGTATTGTTGAAAGAGAAAAGAAAAAGGCTGACACTACCTGGGTAGGAAGCGCATTTAGTTTTAGAAAGAAATAACATGCTATACACAATAGCAGTTGTCTTGACATTGGCTGTCTTTTCGTCTATAATTATTATAATGAAGAAAATTAATAAGCGTAACACTTCTTATGTTATATATCGTCAAAGCGATATACATAAAATGTTAAAGTATTTCTTTTCTTTAAACATAGAAACTAAAACTAGGCCATCATCCCAGTTGACAAAACGACTGGAAAAGGATATGATTAGAGTTATAGTTGTGGGAAATCAAGCCTACTGGGTATCTGATAACACATTCTATGTAGCAAATGCTTTAGATGGTGAAGTGGATACAGAAACCGCTAGGCCAGTAGATGTACAAAGTATGTCTAAAGCAGAAGTAAATAAAATGCTATCTATCTTAGATAGTCTAACGAATGGAAAAGTGGGAAATGATCGTAGCAGTACAGGGAACGAATGATTTTGATGATTACAGTATCTTCATTCGTGCAATGGGTGTAGCCTTATCTGGCATGCCTGAAGATGATAAAGAGTTTGTCATCTATTCTGTTGGTCCTGCTCGTATTAATTCTTTTGTTTCAGAGTTCTCAAATTTATCTGAGCGTGGAATGAAAGCAAGGGGTCGTAAAATTAAATTTTACAAGGTTGCAAGTGCGTGGTTAGAAGAAAATATTAATCAAATTAATTATTTAGCATTTCTAAGCAAGCCTAAGCAGTCTGGTTCTAAATTAGTAGAACTTGCTGAAAAGAATAATATTGAAGTCGGTCTATTTCGTTTTTAATGGGGGATAAAATGATAGTAACAGATTTAGTAACAATGGAAAAAATTGTTTCATCAAACAGATCTTTGGCATGGGTTGGCTGGGATGTTGTAGAGCGCAAGAGAACAGACATGGGTAGAACTGCTGTTAACGGCGTTAGAGTCAAAGATCAATGGTATACACAAAAAGTATTTAAGTTAGATCGAAATGGCTGGGATATACCAAATAGATATAAGGTATAAATATGAAGCAGCATGTATGGAAAGACGATGCTTCATGCCTTGGTTTAGAAACTAATATATTTTTTGATAAATATGAAGAAGATTCAAACCTGCGAATAGCCATAGACTCTATATGTAGTTCTTGTCCAGTATCCAAAAAGTGTTTTGCTGTTGGAGTATCTGGTAAAGAATGGGGAGTTTGGGGTGGTGTATACTTAGAATCTGGAGAGATATCTAGAGAATTTAACAACCATAAAACAAAGACTGATTGGGCGCAGACATGGCAGATACTAACGACGGACTAAGAGAACAAAAACTATTTGATACATTTGATAGTCCAGTTATACTAACTGTCAAAACAAAGTCACCAGAAAAATGGTTGTTAATTGATAGAGAGACTGGTCAGATTTTTCAGGGTAGTCCAAAGGGGTACTGGGATAGGCTAGACCCAGTAATAAAAGAATAATGTATACAGATGCTATGCGTAGGGCGTTCCATGCTGTACAGGCACCAGAAGGCTTTGCAGTTACAGTTATTGATAATGACTCCTTCCTTACGGTAAAATTAGATGAGAAGCATTTTGTGAGGATGACTCATGATCAAAAGATTGAGGCATTGCAATATGTGGTAAGGCTAAAGAAGGCTTTAGAGATGGAAGGGGCCATTGTGCTGATTACTAGAGAGGCTATAAAATGATATCTAATATAATTATTATATCTTTGTCTACAGCCTGTATATCTTTTGCTGTTGCATATTTTTTAATTTATAAAAAGTTAAACTTAATGATAAAGGAATATGCAAAACTATCTATAGATCATGTTGCATTACAAAAATTTATAGAATCTATAAACATAGATGATGTAACAGGACAAGAAGTTCATAAAGAAAACTTTATTAAATTTTTATCTGATTCAAGAGATTGGGCATTTGCCTACATTGAAGAAGTGCAGGCTGAACTTAAAAAGTTTGTTGAAGGCATTGAGCCAGAGATTAATTATTTTAATGAGTATGGAGACATAGCCTCTATGCAACCTAACTATTATTCATTAAAGAAGATATCAGAAGCCTACTATGAGTTAGCCAAGTTGCTTCCTAAAGAAGAGGAAGAGGTTCAATGAAGATAGGTGTATTTCAACAATTACAACATACAAAAGAGTCAATGGATGTTGGGTTTGATACATTTCTTTATACATATAATTATAACTCTATAGATCCATTTGTTTTTATAGCAAAAAATTTTGACCTAGATGCAGATATTAAGTATATGGTTGCAATAAGGGCGCACGTAATTTCACCACAATATCTTTGTAAAATTTTACAATCATTCTATTATTTAAATAGGGTAGATGGAGAAAAAATTGTTTTAAATAGGCTAAACTTTGAAGGTTTAACTGCAGAAAACATAAAGCCAATACCAGTTTATATTAATTTAATTACTGGATGTATTGATGATGAAAGGCAGCAGCAATATGGAGGAACTATTCAAAACATAAATGATAATTCTACCTTTGAAGAAAGATCAAATCATTTAATAGATTTTATTACTGCATTTAATAAACTTAATGATCAACATTTTAATAATTTTTTTCATTTAAATTTTTATATAACTACAACGAACAAATATGTTTTTGATAAAGCAGTTAAAAATAATAATAAAATGATAATCGAATATACAGACTATAGAGATAAAACCTTTAACATCACTGATCCCGCAAATGTAATGCTTACCTTTGGTCCTGTCATACGAAATACACAAGAAGAACTAGACCTTATAGATAAAACACCTAGCGATACTGTAAAGCCTAATACAGTTTTTTGTACACCAGAACAATTAAAAGAAATGCTATCAAAATTTGAAGAAGAGGGAATAGAAGAAGTTTTATTTTGGGGATTAACTACAGAAGATATAGACAATATCTATACCTTTACAAGAAATTATAAAGGGAATAAGTAGTATGAGATTCTATACATTTAATTCTGATTTTGAGTTAATTGATTTATTAGAAGATGCTGGGTTTACTGGTTGCTTATTTGTTTACCACCCAAAAAGTCCAGATTATTTTACACAAATAGCAAGAGATGTAGACATACATAAAAAAATAAAATATATGATTGCAGTTCGTCCATATGTTGTGTCGCCAGAACAACTTGTTTCTTTAACTAAGACTATTACTCAGATATCTCAAAGGAATAGCATACAAATTAATTTAGTCTCTGGGCACATTAAGCCAGATGAAAAAGATTTAGTCAGAACTATTGGAGATGTTAATAATAAGTCATCAAAAAAAGAAAGATTAGAATATTTAATAAAATATGTTGACATGCTTAATACATTGCCAATAGAAGATAAGCCAGACTATTACGTATCAACCACAAACGATCTTGTATTTGATGCAGTTTCTAACTATGATGATAAAATGATAATTGACTACAAACATTATGTAGATAAAAGATTTAATATAACAAATTTAAACAAGGTTATGATATCGTTGGGGCCTATTATTAGAAATACAAAAGAAGAGTTGGATGATATATCTAAAAATTCTAGCATGATTAGTAATAATGATAATCTATATTTTACAGAAGATGAATTAAAAGAGTTTGTTAAAAGGTTAGAGGCTAATGGTATACAAGAAATAATGTTATGGCATTTTTCAAAAGAAGAACTAATAAATATCATTAACTTTGTTAAAAAATATAATGGGGAGAAACAATGAAAGATGTTATACTATCAACACTAACAGGTTTTGGGTGCGGTGTCGTGTTCGCAGCATTCAAATTGCCAGTACCAGCACCACCAGTTTTTGCGGGAGTCGCAGGAATTATTGGTCTATGGATTGGCTTTACATTACTAACACGAGTTATATCCTAGGAGGAAAATATGTCACATCATAACGAAAAGCAGGAACAGTTGAAGGCACTACTAGCATCATATGGTCGCTCAGTACTTGCATCAGGTCTTGCGCTATACATGGCAGGAGTTACAGATCCAAAGGATCTCTGGACTGCACTAGTAGCAGCAATTGCTCCAGTAGCCATTAGAGCAATCAACCCTAACGATAAGGCTTTTGGTGTATTGCCAGATGCTGCAACAGTTGATAAGGCTCTTAAGTCTGCTAAGGCACCTGCAAAGAAGGCTGCTAAGAAGGCAGTTACTAAGAAGGCTGCTCCAAAGAAGAAGTAACACAAAGTGATTGGCCAGTCTAGAGATAGGCTGGCCTTTCTGTGTAATGGTATACTGTTAAATATGAACAATTTATTATACGAATTCGTAATTAAAGAAAAGTCTAAGATGGCTTTGATTATGTGTACGTATATTAGGCTTGAAAATCTTCCAAGAACATATGATTGTTTATCAGGACAAACAAATAATAATTTTGATTTTTACATTTGTGATAATTCCAACAATGATCCACACCTATTAAATACATCAAACAAAAAATCAAAGTTTTTTAATAATAATGTTTTTATTAAAGAGTATAATAATGAGTATAGTATATTTTCACGATTCTTTTTAGCAAAAGAACTTGCTGAAGAAGGATATGAAATAATAGTCTTTATAGATGATGATCAGATCATAGATAATAATTTTATTGAAAACTGTTATAAACAGTATGAGCCAGATACAATTAAGTCATTCTATGCCCACTACATATCTGGAGATTACTGGAGAAAAGAGCCTTGTGGTCCAAATGACGAGGTTAATTATCTTGGTGGGGGTGGACTTATGTGCAATGCTAACCTATTCCTGGATGAAGGGTTTTTCTCTTGTCCAGAAGAATATTGGATATTGGATGACTTATGGCTTTCATACTATATTCCCAACTTTACCAAATATAAAATGAAAAAATTAAATGTTCATATTAAGTTTATTGTTGATAACAAAGCAACAGCAAAACAATTAAAAGAAACAAAACGAAAATTTTCTGATAAATATATTTTAAGTGATGGTAAATAAAATGAAGATTGATTTAAGAAAAATAGAAACCTACTATATCAATATGGAAAAAGATACTAACAGAAACAAGTCCATGCAGGGTATCATTAAAGAGTTTGGGTTTCAAAATGCTAAAAGATCTGATGCTGTAAGTAAGCCAAACGACCCACTCTCTGGCTGTGCAAATTCTCACTATAATATATTGTCTAATATTAAAGATAAAACTATTATTCTTGAAGATGACTGTGTTATAAAAAATAAAAAACATATAATTGAAGTTCCAGATGATGCTGATGCTGTTTACCTAGGTTTATCTGAATGGGGATTTAATCGTGATACCTCTAAAAAAGAAAATTTTACATTCTCTAAGCATAAAGATTTTGAAGACGTATACAAGGTAAGTGGAATGCTTGCTACACATGCAATTCTATACATAACAGAGGAATATATAGATACATGCAAGATTGTTTCTAAGTATTCATCTGAAAATAGTGTACACGTTGATCAAGGATTTGCTCGAATTCAAAGATACTTTAATGTGTATGCTTTGGCTAATCCAGTATTTTATCAAAGCAGTAATGCTGATGCAACAGATATTATATTTAAAAGAGATAGGATTTTAGGGGGCTAGAATGGCTAAGTTTGGATCTTTGTGGGTAGGAAATCCCATGACAAAAATACAAGAAGTATCATTATCCTCTTTTACATATCATGGGCATAGCCTTACCCTTTATGTATATGACATGGATATGAGGGTCCCAGAAGGCGTTCAGAAGGCTTTTGCGGGGGATATAATGGATGAGTCTGAAATGTTCCTAGTACAGAATACATACGCAGCATTCTCAGATTTATTTAGATATAGAATGATTAAGAAGACTGGTTTGGTATGGGTTGATGCCGATACTATTTGCCTATCCCCTGACTGGGATGGCCTTGGAGATACCTACGCTTGTCTAGAAAATGATACTGTTGTTGGTGGCGTTCTTGCTTTACCTCAAGATTCTCCAGCAATTAACTATCTTATTAAGAAGTCAACTCAGTTTGATAAGACTAAGATTAAGTGGACTGACGTAGGGCCTGCTCTGGTAGATAAAACCTTTAGAGCATTTGATCTTATGGAGTATGTACATCCAATGGAAGTGTTTTGCGGTATTCACTGGTCACAATGGGAAAAACTCTGGGATCCAAAATATATAAAAGAAATTAAACTATTAGAAAAAACATCAAAGAGTATATCTGTATATCATTCAATGACAACTCGTGGTGGAATAGACAAGAACTATTTGCCACCTAAGTCTGCAATGGAATATTTTTATGATAAGTTCGTAACTAAGAAATGGGGATAAAATGAATAAGATAAGTATTGAATATGATAAGGGTGCTAACTTCCTATCTCATTTAATGAAAGACTATGGTAGTGACAAAGGCTCTCCCCATGAGGTGGACATAACTCCTTCAGGTTGGATTGCAAATAGGTATACTGACATATATCATATTCTATTTGGAACAATTCGTGATGATGCTAAGAAGATTTTTGAATGTGGAATTGGAACAAACAATGAGGATGTTGAGTCTAACATGACTGCTAATGGCATACCAGGGGCTTCTCTCAGAGGATGGAGAGACTACTTTTGGAATGCTCAGATATATGGGGCAGACATAGATGAGAGAATCTTATTTGAAGAAGAAAGAATTAAGACGTACCATGTTGACCAAACCGATCCAGAATCAATTAAGGCAATGTGGGATAAGATTGGTGAATCAGACTTTGATGTTATTTTAGATGATGGGCTTCATGAGGCACACGCTAACATTACATTACTTGAAAACTCTTGGGATAAACTAAAGCATAATGGAATTTATGTTATTGAAGATACTTACTATACATATGAGCCAATCAAGAAATATTTAAAGGAAAATGGATATAACTTTATCTTGGTAACCTTTGATAATACTGCCAGTTACTGTTTTATTATATTTAAAACTACAGTATAGTCCCCTTGGCAGGAATCGAACCTGCGACACCAGGCTTAGAAGTCCTGTGTTCTATCCACTGAACTACAAAGGGTTGGAGCGACTAGCGAGAATCGAACTCGCACATTAACCTTGGCAAGGTTACGCACTACCACTATGCAATAGTCGCTTGGCTGGGCTGGCAGGTATCGATCCTGCGACATCCGAATTAACAGTTCGGCACTCTACCATCTGAGTTACAGCCCATTAGTACACCAGGTAGGACTTGAACCTACGATAACCGAATTATGAGTTCGGGG
>JACCDX010268542.1_pt1 | contig 12392 bp, 10 predicted proteins | sample 7449681 | NCBI WGS metagenome assembly JACCDX01 (sample SAMN15323450, study PRJNA562643) | freshwater metagenome | isolation source: river surface water | place: USA:Blue River Watershed | collected 2017-08-18
AACGCACTCAATGGTCTATGCATTTAATGACCGCAAGGATAAGAAGGGCGATTTTCGTCAGCTCTGGATCCAGCGCATTAATGCGGCGGCTCGTGAGAATGGACTTACATACAACCGTTTGATTCAGGGACTTAAGCTCTCTGGTCTCGAAGTTGACCGTCGCGTTCTTTCAGATCTCGCTACCAACGACCCAGCAGCATTCAAGGTTCTGGTTGAGGTTGCACGTACACACGTAGCAGCAGCTTCTAAGTAATCATAAAGCTCTACTGATTCCAATGATTGAGAGCCTTCACTCGCCACATGTTGCGCGAGTGAAGGCTCTTATTGGTTCTCGTGGCGTGAAAGAACGTCGCAATACAGGCTTCTTTGTCGCCGAAGGCCTGCAGGCAGCACGTGAGGCGCTCTCATCTAAGAGCGCACCATTTATCAAACACTTATATGTCACAAATGCAGGGCTAATTAAACTTTCTGAATACGATCTCAATGCTATCGATGTCGTCGAAGTTAGTGATGCAGTCATGGAAGAGATGACTTCGACTGTCACTCCACAAGGGGTCCTTGCTCTCTGTGTACTTCCTCGCCCAGATGTCAACAATCTTGCAGCTCTCGACACTAAGAATGCGTTACGAGTTATCTATCTTCACGAGATTCAAGATCCGGGGAATGCCGGAACTATTCTTCGAACAGCGGATGCAATGGGCGTTGATGCTGTAATTACCTCTCCTGGCAGCGTGGATATGTACTCGCCCAAGGTAGTTCGCGCAACAGCGGGTTCTCTATGGCATCTACCGCTCTACGAATCAATTCCTTTTGCAGAGCTCACCAGTCTTCTTCCAGCGGCCACTCCACTTCTAATGTCATCGCACGCCACAAAATCAATTACTGACCTTTCGCTAGATGGTTCGTACATTTCGATTTTTGGCAATGAGGCTCGAGGTGTAGATGCTGCAGCCCTCGGTTCTGAGAAGATTGTTGAAGTGACGATTCCAATGGCTGGACGTGCCGAAAGCCTCAATCTCTCAGCTGCCGCTTCCATAGTTATCTTCACCCTTTCTCCTAAGGTCGCAGGTTAGACTTCGCACCATGAATCCAAGTGAAGTAAAGAGCTGGATCGACGATGCCGCAAAAGCATTTCAGGCTGCGACCAATCTCGATGAGTTAAAGGTTGCCCGTTTGGCCCATGTGGGAGATAAAGCGCCAATATCCCTAGCAAGTCGCGCCCTTGGTTCGCTCTCTCCAGAGGAGAAAGCAACTGCTGGAAAAATTATTGGAGAAGCAAAGGCAGAACTTGGACGCCTTCTTGCAGAGACAACGGCAAAACTCGAGGCTGAGCGAGATGCTCGAGTTCTGCTCGAAGAAGTTGTTGACATTACTCTGCCAGTTCAACGCGCTCATCGGGGTGGGTTGCATCCAATCTCAATTATCAAGAATGAGGTTTCAGATTTCTTTATCGAGCAGGGATTTTCTGTCGAAGAAGGTCCTGAACTAGAATCCGGCTGGCTTAACTTCGATGCACTTAACATTCCTGCGGATCACCCGGCTCGCACAATGCAAGATACTTTCTATATCGAACCCGTTGAGTCCGGAATGGTTCTTCGAACCCAAACTTCACCTGTCCAGATTCGTTCTATGCTGACCAAGCAACCTCCGATCTATGTCATCAGCCCAGGTCGTACCTTCCGTGCGGATGAACTGGATGCCACTCATAGCCCGGTCTTCCATCAAGTCGAAGGATTAGTTGTCGATAAAGGCATCACGATGGCCCATCTCAAAGGTGTGCTTGATAATTTTGCAAGACATATGTTTGGAGACGAAGTAACTACTCGCCTTCGTCCTTCATTCTTTCCATTTACCGAGCCAAGTGCAGAGGTAGATATCTTCTTCAACGGTCGTTGGATCGAATGGGGAGGGTGCGGCATGGTAAACCCAAAGGTACTCGCAACGTGTGGGATTAATACCGATGTTTACTCTGGCTTTGCATTTGGCATGGGACTCGAACGAACTTTGATGGTTCGACATGGCATTTCAGATATGCATGACATCGTTGAAGGCGATCTTCGCTTCACCCGTCAGTTCGGAGTTGGACTCTAATGCGCGCACCACTGTCATGGATTAAGGAATTCGTTGAAATTCCCTCCACAATCACTGCGGATCAGATTTCGGATGCTCTCATTCGGGTGGGCTTTGAAGTAGAGGAGATTATTTCGCAAGGTGGGGATCTCACCGGACCATTGGTCTTTGGAAAAGTTCTCACAATCGAAGAAATCACGGAGTTTAAAAAGCCAATCCGATATGTAGGTCTTGATTGCGGAGAAGGCGAAACGCGCTATGTCATCTGTGGAGCCACAAACTTTGCTGTCGGCGATATTGTCTGTGTCGCACTCCCAGGTGCAGTTCTTCCTGGCAACTTCGTAATCGCTGCGCGTGAGACGTACGGCAAGACATCCAATGGAATGATTTGCTCCGGCCGTGAGCTCGGTATCAGCGACGATCATGCCGGAATCTTGACCTTCGCCGAAGGATCAGTGGTGATTGGTTCCAATGCAATTGAAGTACTTGAAATTAACGATGTAATTTTTGATATCGCAGTTAATCCTGACCGTGGATATGCCTTAAGTATTCGCGGAGTAGCTCGTGAAGTTGCTGCATCTCTTGGTCTCACCTATACAGATCCAGTAGATGCTCTTCGCTCGGTATCTTTTCAAAATACAGGCAAAGGTGTCTCAGCAAAAATTGTCGATGCTGACGCTGCAAGTGTTTTCTACCTCCGAACCCTCAATAATTTTGACCAAACAGCACAGACTCCTATCTGGATGCGCCGTCGCATTGAGAAGATGGGTATGCGCTCCATCTCCCTCGTTGTAGATATCACCAACTATGTCATGCTTGAACTCGGTCAGCCACTTCATGCTTTTGATGCAGACACAATTAACGGTGGTCTCTCCATTAAGCGAGCTGGCTCATCACAGAAATTCACAACACTCGACGGCCAAGAGCGCAACCTCGATGCAGATGATCTGATGGTGTGGGATGACTCAAAGCCGCTTGCCCTTGCTGGCACCATGGGTGGACTAGATTCCGAGATCACAGCATCGACATCGCGTATTGCAGTTGAGGCTGTTCGATTCAATCCGGTCGCGATTGCTAAAAATTCGCGTCGCCACAAACTCTCATCAGAAGCATCTCGACGTCTTGAGCGAAGCGTCGATCCATCGTTGGCAGAGTTCGCATCCGCTCGATTTGTTCAGCTGCTCACATCTCTATCATCTGCCGTCCATGTGGAGACCGTGGTAGATGGCGAACCTCGCTTTGCACCGGTAGTAAAAGTAGATCCTGCCTATGTGGCGCGCACGCTCAACCTTGACCTTACTCCGGCAGAAATCGCAGGACACCTCCGTTCAGTTGGGTGCGATGTCAATGAGTCAACTTTCGAAGTAGATCCACCATCATGGCGCTCTGACTTGCTCCAACCCGCTGACTTTGTAGAAGAAGTAGCTCGTATGGTCGGTTACGACAAGATTCCTTCTATCTTGCCTCCGCGCCCGAACCACGCTTCGTTGACCCCAACACAGAAGCGTCGCCGCGCAGTCGCAACCATGTTGGCAAGTCGCGGCTTCGCTGAGGTTCAAACTTTCCCATTTACTAATCAAGAGACGATTGATGCAATGGGCTTTGTTGGGGAGCGCGCAGCTACTTACAAAATCGCAAACCCAATGTCGGAAGAATTTCCATTGATGCGCGTCCATTTGGTTCCTGGATTAATTGAAGTTGCCCAGCGCAATATCAGCCGTGGCGCTAAAGATTTCGCAATCTTTGAAATGGGATCGATCTTCCGAAGTTCCCAGAAATTAATCCCGGCGATTTCGCCTGAACTCGGAAAGCGTCCTGATCAATCAGTTATTGATGCCATCACAGCAAGCGTTCCACCGCAGGCCTACCATGTGGCAGGTCTACTTGTCGGTAAGAACGAGATTTCCGATTGGCAAGGCGCTGCTCGCGCGTACACGTGGCAGGATGCAATTGCCTATGCGCAAGATATTTTGCAGCTCTGCAATCTCAATTGGAGTATCAAGCGCTCTGATTTCGCCCCATGGCATCCAGGTCGTTGCGCGGAGTTAATTGTCGATGGCAAAGCTGTAGCTCACGCCGGAGAGCTTCATCCAAGAATCGTGGCTGCCTACGGACTTCCAGAGAGATCCGCTGCATTTGCAGTGGGATTGAGCGCCCTTCCTGAGACTTCACTTGTTCGCCCGTTCACGGTAGGAACCATGCCGGCGGCGCTGCAAGACGTTGCGCTTATTGTTGACGCAACTGTCGCTGCGAGAGATGTGGAAGAAGCCCTTAGAGCAGGAGCGGGAAATCTCCTTGAATCGATTACCCTCTTTGACCGCTATGACAAGTTGGGTGAAGGAAAGATTTCACTCGCCTTCTCTCTCGTCTTCCGAGCGCAAGATCGCACCCTTACGGGGCCAGAGGTTACAGAAGCGCGTGAAGCAGCTGTAGCTGAGGCTGCAAAGCGCACCGGAGCCATCCTTCGCGCAAACTAAATTGCATATTTATGCATTGATGTGCATAAATATGCTAATCTCTGACCATGAAAATCGGTCTCATTGGTGGCAGCGGATATGCAGGCGGAGAGCTTTTGAGGCTCCTGGCGCTTCATCCTCACTTCGAGGTAGTGGCAATTTCTGCGCACTCAAATGCAGGGGAGACGATTACCTCAATCCACCCACAGCTGCAGAGCTACGCTGGGCAGACGTTCTCACCCTTTACTGTCGAAGAGTTTTCTTCGTGCGAGCTTCTCTTCCTCGCACTACCACATGGTGAATCCGCAAAGATTATCTCTGAACTCCCGCAATCGATGAAAATCGTGGATCTCGGTGCAGATTTCAGGTTAACCTCTGAAGTTTCTTGGAAGAAGTATTACGGTGGGAATTACGCAGGTTCTTGGGTCTACGGAATGGCAGATTTGCCCGGGAAGGCATCCGAAATTTCAATGGCGACTAGAGTCGCCAACCCTGGTTGTTACGCAACATCCATCGCACTCGGCGCCGCTCCCGCATCTCCGTTCACAGATATGAGCGATATCGTCGTAGTGGCCGCCTCTGGTACGACCGGTGCGGGACGAAGCGCAAAGATCAATCTTATTGCCAGTGAGGTAGCTGGATCACTAACGTCATATAAATTCGGAGGAGTGCATCAGCACACACCTGAAATTGAAGAAACTCTCTCAGAGGTAAGCGGTAAAAATGCGAAAGTTTCATTTACGCCAATATTGGCGCCAATGCCGCGCGGAATTCTTTCTACAATTACTATGAAACTTACTCAAGTAATCTCACTCCAAGAAGCAAGAGAGGCCTATCAGGAGTACTTCAAAGATTCCCCCTTTGTTCATCTCTTACCTGAAGGGCAGATGCCGAAGACGTCATCTGTATTAGGAAGTAATTTTGCTCATATTCAAATTGCCATTGATGAGCATTCACAGCGTCTTGTGATCTCGGTGGCAATTGATAATTTAGGAAAGGGAGCCGCTGCGCAAGCGATTCACAACGCCAACCTGATTGCCGGCTTTAACCAGACAGCTGGCTTGATGGGGAATGGGCTAGGGGCATGACGAACTCACTGCCAAAGGGCTTCCGCGCTGCAGGAATGCATGCAGGGCTAAAGAGTTCAGGTGCATACGATCTGACTCTGATTGAAAACTGCGGGCCTCGCTTTGATGCCGCTGCTGTTTATACAAGCAATAAAGTCGTTGCAGCACCCGTTATCTGGTCTCGTGAAGTCACTAAAGGCCGCCTCGTTCGCGCTGCAATACTCAATTCGGGAGGCGCTAATGCCTGCACTGGGCCGGAAGGATTCTTAGATACTCACCGCACTGCTGAAAAGGTAGGTGAGGTACTTTCAATTTCTTCTGGTGAAGTTGTTGTCTGCTCAACAGGTTTGATTGGCGAGAGATTGCCGATGGAGAAAATCCTGAACGGAATAGATCAGCTCTCTACAAATCTTGCGGGTGAAACTTTGGAAGATGTGGCGCGGTCAATCATGACGACGGATACGGTTCCAAAGATTGCAACGAAGAGCCATGCTGGGGTTGAAACGGTGGGAGTTGCAAAGGGTGCAGGAATGCTCGCCCCAGCACTTGCCACAATGCTCTCTGTCGTTATGACAGATGCCATCCTTCCAGAGAATGCGCAAGATATTTTTGCTCGAGCATGTGATCGCACCTTCAATCGAATCGATTCGGATGGTTGCATGTCCACCAATGACACTGTTCTGCTCATGGGATCTGGTGCGAGCGGAGTCGAATTAAGCAATGAAGATCTTGAAGCAATCTTCATGGAGATTTGCGGTTCTTTGGCAGCACAGTTGATTGAAGATGCTGAAGGGTCAACAAAGTCCGTCGCAATCAGTGTCATCGGAGCCTCATCTGAGGAGGATGCAGTCGAAGTAGCCCGTGCCTGCGCTCGAAACAATCTTCTGAAGTGTGCGATATTCGGTGGAGATCCCAATTGGGGTCGAGTATTAGCAGCAGTTGGAACAGCTCATGCCGAAATGGATCCACTCACAATTGATGTCACTCTCAATGGTGTGCGAGTCGCGCAAAACTCCGCACCCTTTGAGGATAAGAACTTGGTCTCATTTTCGGAGCGATTAGTCGAACTTCTCATTGACCTGAAGATAGGTCAGGCGCATGCAACTGTACGTACAAACGATCTCTCACATGACTATGTCCATGAGAATTCGGCATATTCGACATGATGGTTAGAGGAAGAGTGTTGGTCGTGAAATTTGGTGGCCACGCCATGAGCGATAACGATGGTGAATTTGGAAAGAAGTTAGCCTCGGCGATTGCACAAGGTTTAAAAGTGGTTGTCGTGCATGGTGGTGGACCGCAGATAAACACTGCCCTGGAAGAAGCAAAAATCACTTCAACTTTTCTCGGTGGTTTTCGTGTTACCACACCCGAGATCTTTGCCGTAGTTGAGCGAGTCCTATCGGATGAGGTAGGCCCCCAAGTTGCGCAAACGCTGACACAATCAGGAGTAGCTGCACTAGCAATATCTGGCCGTCATTCAGGAACGCTATTTGCTCTTAAGCAGACTCAATTAGTCAATGGAGAGAGAGCTGATCTGGGTTTGGTGGGAGAGGTAACGAGAGTGGATACCGAAGCGATTGAGGTATTGCTAGAGAAGAATGTCACGCCCGTGATCTCTCCAATAGCTAATGAACTCGATGGTGATGGTGGTTTGAATGTTAATGCCGATATCGCTGCTGCAGCAGTTTCTGGTGCACTCAAAGCTGATGAGCTCATCATCATGACTGATGTCGCGGGTATCTATCGCAATTGGCCAGATAAAGATTCACTCATCGATTCCATTTCTGCCGCTGATCTCGACATGATTAAGAGTTCTTTCGCCGAAGGAATGGCACCTAAAGTTCAGGCTTGCCTCGACGCAATCAAAGCGGGCGCAAGCGCAGTTCGCATTATCGATGGAAGAGATCCAGCAGCTTTCGCATCAGCGCTAGCTCATCACGGAGGAACACTGGTGGTCGCATGAAAGCATGGAACAAATCACTTCAATCGAATTATGCTACGCCCACTATTGAACTTATCTCAGGTAAAGGCGCAGTGCTTAAAGATACAAAAGGGATTTCCTATCTTGATTTTCTTGCAGGTATTGCTACAAACGTTCTGGGCCACGCTCACCCTGCAGTTGTAAAGGCAGTCTCACGTCAGATTGCAACCTTGGGCCATGTAAGTAATTTCTATGCTCATCCCAATGTGTTAGAGCTGAGTACAAAACTTGTGGCTATGACAGGTGATAAGAGTGCTCGGGTTTTCTTCTGCAATTCAGGCGCGGAAGCGAACGAAGCAGCGTTCAAACTTTCTCGCAAGACAGGTCGTACACGTGTAGTTGCTACAAAAGAGGCATTTCATGGCCGCACCATGGGCGCGCTCTCCTTAACAGGTCAGCCTTCGAAACGTGACCCATTCAAGCCTTTGATAAAAGGAATTACCCATGTTTCATATGGGGATATGGGAGCGATGCTTCGCAAGGTAAATCGAAAGACTGCGATGGTGATTGTCGAACCCATCATGGGTGAAGCCGGCGTCATCGTTCCACCACATGGTTACTTGCAGGCGCTGCGCGAACTCTGCGATGAGACCGGCGCGTTATTGGTCTTTGACTGCGTGCAGACAGGTATGGGTCGAACCGGAGACTGGTTTGGGTATGAGTACTCTGAGATCAAGCCAGATGTTATTACATTGGCGAAGGGCCTCGGTGGTGGACTCCCACTCGGCGCAATGATTGCTCTTGGTAAAGCGGCAGAGCTCTTCCAACCAGGTGACCATGGCTCCACCTTTGGCGGTAATCCTGTAGCAACTGCAGCTGGACTCGCTGTCATCGAGACCATCGAGAAGAAGAATCTACTCAATCGAGTAGCTCAGGTAGGCACTGAATTAATGGCAGATATTGCTCTGATCGAAGGCGTCAAGAATGTTCGTGGAGCCGGGTTGTTGATTGGTGTTGAATTCAGTGATCCGATAGCCAAAGAGGTGGCTAAGCGCTGCGAGAAGAACGGTCTGCTTGTAAATGGTAATAGCGAAACAGTCATTCGCCTCGCCCCACCACTTATCATCACGGATTCCGAGATAAAGAAGTTTCTCAAGATATTTGCTACGTCAATCCAGCAAGTGAAGGGATGACCATGTCATCAGTTGCCGCTCGTCGCGCAAAGGCGATATCTCTCATCAAGTCGGGAAAGATTTCATCGCAGAGTGATTTGGTAAAGGAACTAAAGAAAGCCGGTTTTCCAGTCACTCAAGCAACAGCGAGTCGGGATCTAGAAGAGCTCGGTGCGGTACGGAGTCGAGCCGTAAATGGTGAAGCGCTCTACACAATCGCCGATAGCGACGATGATTCAATCGCTCGTTCCATGCCGCTGCCCTCAGATTTGATTCTCTCGGTTGAAGCCAGCGCCAACCTCGCCGTTATTCGCACTCCTCCTGGCGGAGCCCAATTCTTAGCGAGCTCTCTAGATCACTCAGGCATCACATCAATTATCGGCACTATCGCAGGAGATGACACGGTTTTGGTTGTCTCTCGAAAAGCAGCAGGTGGAGCCGAACTCGCGAGAGAATTGCTCTCATATCGCGTTGGCAAAGCCGGCAATAAAGCTGGAAGCAAGCCTGGAAGCAAGAAGAAAGGTCGCAACTAATGGCGCTTTGGGGCGGTCGTTTCTCAGATGGGCCGGCGGATGCCGTCTTCGCACTCTCTCGCAGTGTGCACTTCGATTGGCGCCTTGCGCCATATGACCTTCGATCTTCATTGGCTCACCTAGACGTGCTCGAATCAAGCGGATTACTCACTACTGAGGTCGCCGAAGCCATCCGTGGCGGACTTCGCGCCCTCATTTCAGAGGTGGCCGCAGGAACCTTTGGAGCGATCGAAAGTGATGAAGATGTGCATAGCGCCCTCGAGCGAGGACTCATGGAGAAGCTCGGAGATATAGGCGGCTCTCTACGCGCTGGGCGTTCCCGCAACGACCAGGTGACGACAGACCTTCGTCTCTACGCGATGGATCACATGCTCGAGGTAGCTCGTCAAGTAATTGCGCTACAAGAGGCGCTGATTGCGAAGGCAGAGGAATACGGAGATGCTCCTGCACCTGGTTTTACTCATTTACAGCATGCACAACCGATTCTCTTTGGCCATGAAATCGCAAAACATGCACATGCTTTCGCTCGCGATTTAGATCGCATTAATGACTGGCTCGCACGCACATCTGTAAGCCCACTTGGATCTGGAGCACTTGCCGGATCTTCACTTCCGCTATCTCCCGAAAAAACAGCGGCTGCGCTTGGTTTCACCGCTTCTGCTGCAAATAGTATTGATGGAGTTTCAGATAGGGATTTCGTTGCAGAAGCGCTCTTCATTCTCGCCATGGTAGGTAGCCACCTCTCTCGAATAGGGGAGGAGTGGTGCATCTGGGCTACCACTGAATTCGGTTGGGCGAAAGTTGCAGATGCATACTCGACTGGTTCGTCAATCATGCCGCAGAAGAAGAATCCAGATATGGCAGAACTCGCACGCGGTAAGGCGGGCCGCCTCGTAGGAAATCTCACTGCGCTATTAACAACTCTCAAAGGTCTCCCTTTTGCTTATAACCGAGACTTGCAAGAAGATAAAGAGCCGCTCTTTGACTCAATCGACACCGTTCTACTCGTGTTACCGGCCGTCACCGGAATGGTTACAACTACGGATTTTGATCGCGAGAAGATGGCGATGGCTGCTCCTCTCGGATTCTCTCTGGCAACCGAGATTGCTGATTACTTAGTACGTGCACATATTCCATTTGCGCATGCTCATGAAGCAGCTGGAAAGTGTGTTGCGCTCTGCGAATCTTCAGGACGTCAACTGCACCAGCTCACCGATACCGAGCTTGTACATATCCATCCTTCGCTTCTACCTGATGTTCGCGAAGTCCTCACTGTTCACGGTGCGCTAGCTTCACGAACAACTATTGGCGGAACATCTCCATCTTCTTTCGCAGCACAAATTAAGCAATTGAAATCAACAGTCGAAGCCGATGCTAAGAAATTCGGCGACAAGAGCCAGGCCTTTTCGGCCATGATGGGTGCATGATGACCGCAATCAACAACAACCTGATCGATGACCTGAAGTGGCGTGGATTAATTGCACAGACCACAGATGAGGCAGCTCTTCGGGAATCTCTTAAGAAACCAACCACTCTATACATTGGCTTTGATCCGACTGCGCCATCAATCCATGTTGGAAACCTTGTGGTGCTTCTAGTTCTTCGTCGCTTTCAATTAGCGGGCCATAACCCCATCCCACTCGTTGGTGGAGCTACTGGATTAGTGGGAGATCCGAGCGGTAAGAATGAAGAGCGCACTCTCAACACGACAGATATTGTCGAACAATGGGTTGCGCGCATTCGCAAACAACTCGAAAAGTTTCTGGATTTTGATACGACTGCTAATCCAGCAAGAATGGCGAACAATCTTGATTGGACTGCTCCTTTATCAGCGATTGATTTCTTACGCGATATTGGAAAGCATTTCTCTGTCAATCAAATGCTTGCGAAAGATGCAGTTTCTTCCCGACTCAATAAAGATGGAATTTCCTACACGGAATTTTCATACCAGGTACTTCAAGCGTTGGACTTCCTTGAACTTTACAAGCGCTACAACTGCACATTGCAATTAGGTGGTTCTGATCAATGGGGAAACATCACTGCAGGCCTTGACCTGATTCGTCGCGTTGAAGGTGGGAGTGGTCATGCAATGACAATCCCATTATTGACAAAGGCTGATGGAACTAAGTTCGGAAAGACAGCTGGGGGAGCGGTCTGGCTCGATCCAGAGATGACATCGCCATATGCCTTCTTCCAATACTGGTTGAATTCAGATGATGCAGATGTTATTAACTTTACAAAAGTGTTCTCTTTCAAGACTCGTGAAGAAATCGAAGCGCTTGCTGCTCGTCACGCAGAGAATCCTGGTGCGCGTGAAGCGCATCGCGAACTAGCACGTGAACTCACTTCACTCGTTCATTCACCGGAGATTGCACAACGTGTAGAAGTTGCAGCGCGTGCGCTATTTGGACAAGCAGATTTGTCAGAGCTCGATGAAGCAACTCTTGCATCTGCGATTGCAGAACTTCCTCGTGCAACAATTTCTGTTCAAGATGAGATGCCAACTTGGGTGGATCTCCTGGCAGCAACTGGCATTGTTGAGTCAAAATCAGCTGCGCGTCGCATCGTGAAGGAGAGTGGCGCATATCTCAACAACGAGAAGGTCCCATCAGAGGATTTCCGCCTCGAAAAGGGCCACTTTTTATGCGGAAAATATGCACTTTTACGTAAAGGAAAGCGCGATCTAGCGGCGGTGGAACTCATCCTCTAAATTCAATGTATTCAAAAACCCCACTTTTTACGCATAAATAGTGGGGTTTTTGCTTTCTTAGAGCGATATGAGCCATCTCACCTCGGAAATCGAGCTTGTGGTCATGAGGCGATTTGACCTGTCATGGAGAGAGACCTATAGTTACGCTCCTTGCTGTGGAACGTACTGATTTACGCTTAAAAACGTGGGTTTGGCCGTACAGCAGAAGTGCCTAAGATCTAGCCGATTTGACCTTACAAGGTCCGATGGACTAGATTTTGCGGTCTGCCCTGAAAAGTGGAAGAGATTCTACGAAGCAGTGCGCATCCGTACCTTGAGAACTCAACAGCGTGCCATAAGTCAATGCCAGTGAATGGTATTAATTTGTCATTCACTAAATAAATACTTCAATGAAGTATCGATACTTCGGTATCAATACTCGTTGATTTCCTTTGGTAATAAGACTAAATAAACGACAGTT
>JACCDX010743745.1_pt1 | contig 12386 bp, 10 predicted proteins | sample 7449681 | NCBI WGS metagenome assembly JACCDX01 (sample SAMN15323450, study PRJNA562643) | freshwater metagenome | isolation source: river surface water | place: USA:Blue River Watershed | collected 2017-08-18
GAACCGGACGCGGACCAGAGGATCCACTTTCAGGAGGCCCAACATGCGGATAATGGGCAGGCCGAACTCGCGGGTATCGACGACGGCTTCGCCGTCGATGGCGTAAACGGCGTGATCGGTGGCGATCGTGACGGGAAAGGTCAGATCGCGGGTGACGCCGTGGAAGGTGAGCCGGCCGAGGGCGTCGAACCGGCCCGGGGCGGTGGCGGTGAGGCCCGCGAGGACGAAGCGGCCGTCCGGGAAGGTGTCGCTCTGCTGCCAGTCGTGCATGGCACGGTCGCGCTTTTCCTTTCCGGTGAGGATGTCGCGGAACTTGAAGGAAAGGTTGGCGCCGGCGACGGAGCCGTCGGGGGCGAGGGTGACGACGGCCTGGGGCTGGGCGAGTTTGCCGGTGAAGGAGTCGACGGTGGCCTTGACGACGATCTCGACGCGGGACTGGACGGGATCGAGCACGAGGATCCGGTCGGCGGCGGAGAGGACCGGGGCGAGCAGGCCGAGGAGGACGGCCAGGAGCGGAACGCGGAGAGCGGAGCGCGGGCGATTCATGGGCCCACGGTAGGCGGCCCGGATGAAGCGAACCTGAACGGGAGATGAATTTGCGTTCATCTTCGGCGCGGGCGACGGCGCGGGCCGCGGCGCGCGGGCGCGGGTGGGATCGCGCGGAGCGGCGGGGCGCAGCTGTGCCCGGCGGAACGGAGGGGACGGGCCGTCCGGTCGGAGCGACGCGGGGGCAGGCGGCGGCCAAGACACGAAACGCTGTTGCGGCGGAGCGGCGAACCCGGCACGCACGACGGAATCCCCGCATGAAATCCGCCGTCACCGTCTCGCTCGTGCCCGAAGCCCGCGGAGGGCCGTTCGTGTTTTGGGACGGGCTCGACGACGCGTGGGCGCGGGCGGCGGCGCTGGGGTTCGACGCGGTGGAGATTTTTCCCGGCGCGGCGGAGGACGTCGACGTGGCCAAGGTGGAGGCGCTGCGGGCGCGGCACGGCGTGGGCGTGGCGGCGGTGGGCACGGGGGCGGGCTGGGTGAAACACAAGTTGCGGCTGACCGACGCGGATGCGGCGGTGCGGCGGCGGGCGATCGACTTTGTGGCGGCGATCATCGACCGCGCGGGCGCGCTGGGGGCGCCGGCGATCATCGGCTCGATGCAGGGCCGCTGGGAAGGCGCGGTGACGCGCGGGCAGGCGCTGGCGTGGCTGGCCGAGGCGCTGGAGGAACTGGGCGAGCGGGCGGGGCGCCACGGCGTGCCGCTGCTCTACGAGTTTCTCAACCGCTACGAGACGAACCTGCTGAACCGCGCGGAGGAGACGGCGGCGTTTGTGGGCGGCCTGCGCACGGGGCACGTGCAGGTGCTGTGCGACCTGTTCCACATGAACATCGAGGAAACGGATCTCGCGGCGGCGCTGCGGGCGACGGGGCCGCGGGTGGGGCACGTGCATTTCGCCGATTCGAACCGGCGGGCGGCGGGCGGCGGGCACACCGATTTCCGGCCGATCGTCGCGGCGCTGCGCGCGATCGGCTACACGGGCTACCTGAGCGCGGAGGTGTTTTCCTGGCCGGACGCGGCGGGCGCGGCGGCGCAGACGATGCGGGCCTTTCGCGCGGTGACGGCGGCGTGAGGCGGGCGGCGCGACGATTTCGACCCCAAGACTCCATGCTGAAACACACGCTTCTCCACCCGACGATCAGCGAGGTGCTGGCCCGCGCCGGCCACCACGCGAAGATCCTGATCGCCGACGGCAACTATCCGGCCTCGACGAAGAAAGGGCCGCAGGCGCAGGTGGTGTGCCTCAATCTCTCGCCCGGCGTGGTCACGGTGGCGCAGGCGCTGCGGGCGGTGCTGAGCGCGGTGCCGGTGGATCACGTCAACACGATGGGCATCCCGCCGGACGATCCGTATGCGAAGTTCGGCGAGCCGCCGGCGTGGGCGGAGTTCCGTGCGTTGGCGGCGGACGCGGGCGTGGCGGCGCCGCTGACGCCGATCTCGAAGTGGGATTTCTACAAGGCGGTGGAATCGCCCGACCACGTGCTGACGATCCAGACGGCGGACCAGGCGCTCTGGGCGAACGTGCTGCTCACGATGGGCTGACGGACGCAGTGAGCGGCACGGCGGGGCGAGCGCGACGGACGCGGCGCCCGGCCGGCACTTTTCAACCCAGTCTTCCTACTCATGCAGACACGACCCCTCGGCAAAACCGGTCTCCAGCTTCCCGTGCTCAGCTTCGGCGCTTCGTCGCTGGGGCAGGAATTCCGCAGCGTCTCGCTCGACGAGGCCTTGCTGAGCGTGCGCACGGCGCTCGAGTGCGGCCTGAACTTCATCGACACGTCGCCGTTCTACGGCCGCGGGATGAGCGAAGTGCTGCTCGGCATCGCGCTGCGCGACGTGCCGCGCGAGAGCTACACGCTGTGCACGAAGCTCGGGCGCTACCACCTGAGCCATTTCGATTTCTCGGCGAAGCGCGTGGCGGAGAGCGTGGACGTGAGCCTGCACCGGCTCGGCACCGACCACCTCGACATCGTGCTCTGCCACGACATCGAGTTCGTGCCGATGCAGCAGATCGTCGACGAGACGATCCCGGCGCTGAAGCGGCAGGTGGAGAAGGGGAAAGTGCGTTTCATCGGCTTCAGCGGCTATCCGCAGAAGATCTTCCCGTGGATCTGCGACCAGATCGGCGTCGACTGCGTGCTCAGCTACAACCAATACACGCTGCAGAACACGCGCTTCGCGACGGAGACGGTGCCGTATCTCAAGGCGAAGGGCATCGGCGCGATGAACGCGGGGCCCTTCAGCGCGCGGCTGCTGACGAGCGCGCCGCTGCCGGCGTGGCTCAAGGAACCGGAGGCGGTGAAGGCGGCGGCCCGGCGTTCGGTCGAGCTGTGCGCGCAGCGCGGCAGCGACCTCGCGAAACTGGCGCTGCAGTTCTCCTGCGCGCACCCGGACATCGCGACGACGGTGGCGGGCAGCGCGAATCCCAAAAATATCCGCCAGTGGGCGAAGTGGCTCGAGGAGCCGATCGACGCGACGCTGCTGGCCGAGGTGCAGGCGGTGTTCGCGCCGGTGAAGGACATCGGCCACAAGGAAGGCTTGCTCGACAACAACTGACATGAAGGCGCTCCAACTCGTCCAGCCCGGCACGTTCCGCTCCATCGACATTCCCGAACCCGGCGCGCCGGGGCCGGGCGAGGCGCTGCTGCGGGTGCACCGCATCGGCATCTGCGGCACGGATCTCGGCGGTTTTCTGGGGAAGATGCCGTTCTTCAGTTATCCGCGCGTGCCCGGCCACGAGCTGGGCGTCGAAGTGCTGGCGGTGGGCGAAGGCGTGACCCACGTGCGCGTCGGCGACCGCTGCGCGGTGGAGCCGTATCTGAATTGCGGACACTGCTACACCTGCCGGCGCGGCCACACCAACTGCTGCGAGACCAACCGGACGCTCGGCGTGATGTGCGACGGCGGGATGTGCGAGCGGATCATCTTGCCGGCGGTGAAACTCCATCCGTCGGCGAAGCTCGGCTACGACGCGCTGGCGCTGGTGGAGACGCTCGCGATCGGTTGCCACGCGGTGAACCGCGGCGACCCGCAGGCCGGCGAGCACGTGCTCGTGATCGGCGCGGGCCCGATCGGGCTCAGCGCGATCGAGTTCGCGAAGCTCTCCGGTGCGCGGACGATCGTGATGGACATGAACGCGCAGCGCCTGGCCTTCGTGCGCGACGCGATGGGCGTGCCGGACACGATTCTCGCGACCGGCGACGGCACGGAGCTGAAGCAGCTGGCGGCGATCACGCAGGGCCAGCTCGCGGACGTCGTGATCGACGCGACGGGCAGCAACAAGTCGATGGCGCACGCCTTGAACTACTGTGCGTTCAAGGGGCGGCTGGTCTACGTGGGCATCACGCAGGCGGAGGTGTCGTTTCCGCACGCGCCGGCGCTGCACCGGCGGGAACTGGATGTGCGGGCGAGCCGCAATGCGTTGCCGGGAGATTTCCGGCGCATCATCCGGCTGATCGAGGACGGCCAGATCGACACGCGGCCCTGGCTCACGCACCGCGCGACCTTTGACACGATGATCGCGGAGTTCCCGGCCTGGACGAAGCCGGAGACGGGCGTGATCAAAGCGATGGTCGCGCTGACCTGAGAGGGGAGCCGGAGTCGAGGGTTGAGCGGTGAGGGTTGTGGGCCGGGAGTTGATAGTCCGTAACCCCCGACCCGAGCGCGGCGCGCGGACGCGGGCGGGGTCGGGCGTAAGCGCGATCGGGGTTCGATCGCGCGGTGACGCCCGGTCGCAGATCGTCCGCGGCGCGGTCGCCCGATGCGGAGGCGGGCGGGGCGAGTTGAGGGTTGAGAGTTGCGGACGGAGACGCAGCGTCGCGGCGATGAAAACGAAGCTACTTGCGGTGCTGGCGGTGCTGTTCGGTTTGGGCGGAGGGGCGGCGGCCGCCGCGGGCACCGCGTGGACGATCACCACGGTGGCGGGCACGGGCACGGCCGGTTTCTCCGGGGACGGCGGGCCGGCGACGGCGGCGCAAATCAACGATCCCTTCGGCGTGGTGCGCGGACCGGACGGGGCGTTGTGGTTCTGCGAATACACCGGCCAGCGCATCCGGAAGATCAACCGCGACGGCACGATCGCGACGGTGGCGGGCGACGGGCAACGGGGCTACGCGGGCGACGGCGGGCCGGCGTTGCAGGCGACCTTCAACCGGCCGCACGAGATCCGTTTCGACGCCGCGGGCAACCTGTTCGTCGCGGACATGGTCAACCACGTCATCCGGCGGATCGACGCGAAGACGGGCATCGTGACGACCCTGGCCGGCCGCGGCGGACAGCGCGGCTACGCCGGCGACGGCGGGCCGGCGGCGGAGGCGCTGCTGGCGCAGCCGCACTCGATCCAATTCGGCCCCGACGGGCATCTCTACATCTGCGACATCGGCAACCACGTGATCCGCCGCATCGACATGAAGACCGGTGTGATCTCGACCTTCGCGGGCACCGGAAAACCGGGGCCGACACCGGACGGCGCGCCGATCGCGGGCACGCCGCTGCGCGGGCCGCGCTCGCTGGATTTCGACCGGCACGGGAATCTCTGGCTGGCGACGCGCGAGGGGAACCAGGTGTTCCGCTTCGATCTGAAGGCGGGCACGATTCACCACGTCGCGGGCACCGGAAAGTCGGGTGTCACGGGCAACGGCGGGCCGGCGAAGGAGGCGACGCTGAGCGGGCCGAAGGGCATCGCGATCGACGCGGACGGCAACGTCTGGCTGGCCGACACGGAGAGCCACAGCGTGCGCATGATCGACGCGAAGACCGGCAAACTCGAACTCATCGCCGGCACGGGCAAGAAGGGCGACGGGGCGGACGGCGATCCGCTGCAGTGCGCGTTGGCGCGGCTGCACGGCATCTTTGTCGACGCGGACGGGGCGGTCTACATCGGCGACAGCGAGGCGCACAAGGTGCGGGTGCTGCGGAAGCGCTGAGCGGGGGCGCGGGACGCGGGCCGGGTCAGTGCCACGATAGGCGGGCGACAAACCGGGCTCCTTCGGCGGCCGCGGCGAATTCGAGCCGCTCGTGGCGGGCGGCGAGCGCCCGCACGACGCGGAGGCCCAGGCCCGGGCCGGCGGCGCGTTCCGGGTTGGGCGAGCCGATCGCATTCTCGATTCGACAGCAGACGCCGGCGGGTTCGCGGCCGGCGGAAACGCGAATGTCGCCGACGCCGTGGCGGAGGGCGTTGGTGAGCAGCGCGTGGAGCATCTGGCGCAGATAACGCGGATCGGCGACGACGACGGCGTCGCTGGCGGAGACCAGAATCAATTCGCGGCCCGCCTCCCGGGCCAGCAGCCCGTAGAGATCGACCAATTCGGCGAGCAGCGTCCGCAGCGGGATCGACTCGGGGCGGAGCGTGAGCCGGCCCTGTTCGGCCGTGGCCAGCAGGAGACATTGATCCACATAGTCGGAAAGCCGGCCGAGCTCCTCCTGGAGGGCCTCGGCGGTCGCGGGGTCGATGCGACCGGCGGACTCCTCCACCTGCAGGCGGAGCAGGGTGAGGGGGGTGCGCAGTTCATGGGCGACCTGGGCGGAGAAGTCGGAGAGTTGGCGGAAGGCGGCGTCGAGCCGATCGAGGAGCGCGTTGATGCCGCCGGCGATATCGCGGAACTCGGCGTCGGCACCGGGCAGGATCACGCGGCGCGTGAGATTGCGGGCGCCGATTTCCCGGAGCTGGCGCGTGACTTCGGCGACGGGGCGGAGGGAGCGGCCGGCGAGCCAGTAGCCGAGGGCGAGGCAGAGCAGGGCGACGGGCGCCGCGTAGAGCAGGGAGGCGCGGGCGAGTTCGCCGACGATGTCGCGGATCTCGGGATCCGTGTAGGTGCCGTGGAGAATGAAGCCGGGTTCGCCGGGGTGGGAGCGCTCGCGTTTTTCGGTCTGCAGTTCGTGCGCGAGGTGCAGGTGGGTGACCGCGACGAAGACGGCGAGCACGGCGACCACGCCGAGGGCATACCAGACGGCCAGGCGCCACCGCAGGGTGTTCACGGTGCCGTTTCCCGCAGGGCGAAGCCGACCCCGCGCACGGTATGGATGAGGGGGACGAGGCCGGGACGGTCGATCTTCGCGCGCAGATACTTGATGTAGACGTTCACGACGTTGGTGCCGGAATCGAAGTGCTGGTCCCAAACGTGTTCGACGATGGCGGTTTTGCTGACCGGGTGCGGGGACGCGCCCATCAGGAACTCGAGCAGGGAGAATTCCCGGTTGGTGAGCGCCACGGCCTCGCCGGCGCGGACGGCGGTGCGGGAAAGCAAGTCGAGCTCGAGGTCGGCGACCCGGAGGTGTTCGGCCAGGGCGGGGCGCTGCCGGCGGAGCACGGCGCGGAGGCGCGCGAGCAGTTCGCTCATCGAGAACGGCTTGCCGAGGTAGTCGTCCGCCCCCGCATCGAGTCCGCTGATACGGTCGTCGAGGCCGGAGCGCGCGGTGAGCAGAATCGCGGGGGTGAGCACGCCGGCGCGGCGCAGGCGCCGGACGACGGAGACACCGTCGAGGCCGGGCATCATGACATCGAGCACGAGCGCGTCGTAAGCGTGCTGCGTCGCGAGCCAGAGAGCTTCGGGGCCGTCCTGCGCCAAGTCGGCCACGTAGCCGGCCTCGGTCAGGCCGCGGCGGAGGTGGGTGGCGACCTTCGGTTCGTCCTCGGCGACCAAAATGCGCATGGCGGCATGAGGGGGCGGCGGGGGCGCGGTGGCGAGCGCGGAGGTGGCGAGGCCGGACACGGGGGGGGCGGAGGCGTCAGCGTTGTTCGTAGACCTCGACGAGGGCGAGGCCGCCCAGACCGGCCTGGCCGGAAACGCGGGCGGAGTAGGCGCCGGGCGGGAGCGTGACGACGAGGGCGGCGTCGCGCGACGCCGCATCGCCGAGCGGGAAGGCGCCGACGGTCCCCATGGCGGCGGCGAGACCGGCGGAGCCGCCCCAGTCGTCGTTGCCGGCGATTTCGCGGCCGGAATCGTTGCTGAAGAGAACGAGAACGGGGTCGGCCATGGCACCGCCGAGTCCGAAGGCGGCGGCGAGCGTGGGCCCGACGGCGCGCACGACCACGGTGCAGGGGCCGTTGCCCCCGACGACGAAGCCGACGGCGAGGGTGGCGGCATCGCCGATGCGGGCGAGGGTGGAAAGGTTGACCAGGCGGGGTGTGGAGGCGTTGCGGGCGGATCCGGCGGCGTCGTAGATCTCCGCGATGACAAGGCCGGAGCCGGAACCGGTCGCGCCGACTTGCACGGTGTAGGCGCCGGCGCGGAGGCCGGGTGACGGGGGGACGTAGGCGCAGTCCAGGCTGGCGTCGGGCAAGGCGAAGGCGCCGACCGCGGCGAAGGCGGTGCGGGTGGGAGCGCTGGAGTCCCAGTTGTCGTTGCTGGCGATGGGGGTGGCGACGCCTTGGGCGTTGACGGTCATGTGCGGGTCGGAGAGCGGGCCGGCAACGCCGAAGGCGGACAGCGACGGGCCGACGGCGCGGATAACGAGGGGAAGGTTGCCCGCGGTGCCGGCGCCGCCGATGGCGGCGCCCATCGTCAGGAGATCGGCGCCCGGACCGGCGCGAGTAAGCACGGACAGATTCACCAGGCGGCCGGGTTCGGCGGTGGGCGGGGCCGGCGGCGCGGGCGGGACGGTCGGCGGGGGGACGCTGACCACGAGGGTGGCGGGGCCGGAGGAGACCGTGCCGGCGGAGTTGGCGACGACGACGGTGTAGAGGCCGGCGTCCGCGGCCCGCGCGGCGGCGAGCGCAAAAGTCGGGGCGGTGGCGCCGGCGAGGGCCGTGCCGTCCTTGTGCCACTGATACGTGGGGGCGGGAGTGCCCGTGGCGGAGACGGTCAGCGTGGCGGCGGCCCCGGCGGCGACGGTGAGACCCGCCGGCGGAGCGGTGATCACGGGCGCCACGTCGGGGGCGACGGCAGCCGCGACGACAATCACGTAGGGATAGACGGGGGAGCTCTTGCCGCGGCGATTTTTGTCCTCCCAGCCCTGCAGCGTGACGGTGTAGCTGCCCGGGACAGCCGGCGTGCCGGTGAGAACGAGGTTGGCGACGTTGACGGTGCCGGGGGCGGTGAGGCCGGAGAAGCCGAGGCCCGGGGGCACGGTGCCTTCGACGACCCAGGAACCGGGCTGACCGACGCCCGGGCCGTTGATGCCGAAGGCGACGGGCGCCATGGCGGTGCCCGCGGTCAACGCGAGCGGACTGGGTTTGTTAGTGACGAGGGTGGTAGCGCCGGCGAGCGAATCGACGGCGCCGAGGCTCGCCGCCGGGATGGCGAGAGTCCGCAGCACGGCGCCCGCGGACGAGGCGAAGGTGCGCTCGGCGAAGGTCGCGGCGACGCGCAGCACGGGGGTGCGTTGCAGGCAGGCAACCAGACAGGCAAGCGGCAGATGGAATCGCGCGAGGCGGGCGGAGGGTTGCAGCGATGGGAACATGAGTTTGGAGGGCAGCAGGTGGCGGCGGAGCGGCGGTTTGGATCGAGTCCGTCAGCGATCGGAGTGGCGGTGCGGGGAGTGCTCGCGGGAAGCGTGTCCGGTTTCGCCCAGGGAGACGGCCAGGCCGGTGAGCGGAAGGCGGATGGCCGAGGCTTCGGGCGAGTGGTTGCGGACCAGCGCACCGAGCCAAAGCACGACGGCGACGACACTGATGGCCGCCCAGACCGGATGGGCGGAATCGAGTCCGCGGGCGTCGCCATCGACGGACTGGCGGCCGTGGACCATCGTCGCGGCGATGTTCTCCCGGTGGCGAATTGTATGCCACGCGAGCCCGGCGAGGTGGGCGCCGACGATCCCGAGAACCGCAAATCCGAGGGCGCCGTGCAGGTCTTCCCAAGGATCTCGGCCCGCGGCGGCGCCGGTCGCGATTGTCAACGGCACAAGCAGGAAGAGGGCGATGGCGGCGAGGGCGGAACCGGGGGTGTGCCCCGGCCGACGCGGTCCCGCGGCACCGAAGAGACCGGCGGCGTAGGCGCGCACTCGCCCACGCTCCAGCCGGAATGCGGACAACCGGGAATAGCGCGACCCGACCAGTCCGAGCACGAGGCGCAGCACGAGGAAGCAGCCGGCCGCAAGCCCGCTGAGCATGTGCCAGCGGAAGAGGGCGCTGTGTTCATCGGCACCGAGTCCGAGCACGAGGGCGGCGGTCAGCGTGACGGCGAATCCCCAATGGAAGAACCGAAGCGGGAGATCCCAGACGAGAATGGTTTTCATGGCGCGAGCAGGGTGGCAGCCTAGCGCACGCCGCGTTAGAAAACCGTGGGGGCGGGGATTAGAAAATTCTCACCTTGGCGAGCGGAGGCGGAAAATCACGTGCAACGCTCCCGTCGCCTGGAGCGGCCAGGGGCAAGGCGCCGCGGGACCGCGCGGCGCCGCGGCGAGGAGACTCCGACGGGGTCGCGCGCGCCGCGCGCGAGTGCCGCGTGGCTACCGGACCGGCGCGAATGTAGTCGTGAACGTCGCGGAGGTGGCGGGCTCGGCGAGTTCGAGGTAAAGGCTCGGCCGGCGGGTCGGCGGGACGTCGGGGGTATCGCCGAGCCAGACCGTGAAGTCGCCCGGCGCGGTGATCGTGACCTGCAGTTTCACGCCGCCGGCGTATTCGGCAACAAAGGACAGTTGGTCGCGGCCGGCGGCTTGCTGGACGTGGCGCCAGTAGCCGAAAGGGGCGGGGCGGCCGCGCGTGAAGGCGGCGAGGTCGGCGACGGGCGCGGCACCCGGAAGGACGGGCGCGGAGCTTTGCAGGTGGAGGGCGAGGCCGAGGCGGCGCGGGGTGCCGGGCGCGGTGGTCTCAATCACGGCGGTGTCGACGAGGGTGTCGCCGCGGATCGCGAGGGTGCGGCGGGCGCGGGCGTCCTTGCGGTAAGCGGGCTGCGCGGCGGTCACGGTGGCGTCGGCGGCGGAGAACGCGACCAGTTCGCCGGCGAGCGGGAAACCCTCGGGACCGGCGCCGTCGACGAGCGGCAGGTTGTGGTTGGCGCCCTGCGTGTAGTAGCCGCGGTAGAGCGGCGAGCCGTAGCCGACGGTGCCGGGGTCGTGGGTGACGTCGGTGTCGCGCCAGAAGGCGGAGTAGTTGAGCACCTCGGCCTGGGCGTGGGAGCGGGTGAGCTGGCCGTAGTGGAAAAAGACCTGCCAGTCGCCGCGGCGGAGAACGGCCATGCGGGAGGACTCGAGGCTGCGGCTCCCGACGTCCGGTAGAGAAGGCGGCGTGCCGGCGGGTGCGGGCGGCGGCGGATCGAGCAACGTATCCCAATCGCGGCGACCGGCGGCGTCGGCGAGGCCGAGCGCGGTCGGGAAGACGCGGTAGACGGAGGCGAGGAGTTCGCGGTTGGGCGCCCGGCCGATGCCGCCGGCGTCGGCGGGATTGGGCAGCTGGCCGGTGGGGAAGCGCAGCATGATGGGTGCGAGCATGAGGTTCTGCGCGACGGCGAGTTCGTCGGCGAGTTCGGCGGCGCGGCCGTGAAGGCCGGCGGCGGTGGCGAGCGTGAGCACGGCTTGGACGACGTAGCTGTTGTAGCCGAGGGATTGCTCGTGCCAGAGGTAGTCGCTCGTGATGCCCTCGGCGAGCTGGCGGCGGAGGCCGTAGCGGCTGTCGAGCGCGTGGCGCCAGAGGGCGTCGTCGCCGAAGAGGAGCGCGACCTGGGCGACGGCGCAGCGCTGCCATGTCGCGATGTTGTGGATACTCTGGAAATTCCTGTTCAGGACCTCGACCTCGGGGAGGAAGAACCGGTCGCGCCACGCGGCGCGGCGGGCGGCGGCGGGATGGTCGCCGAGCAGGCGGACGGCGTCGGTGAATTTCACGAGGTTCGTCGCCTCGGTGAGCGTTTGCCAGAAGAGGCGGGCGCCTTGGTCGGGGCGGCCCGGGATCCACTTCAGGAAGTTCTCGGCGTAGAAATCCATCTGGCCGGCGACCCAGTCGGCGTAGCGCGTGTCGCCGGTGAGGCGGAAGAGGCGGGCGGCGCGGACGAGGGTATCGACGTGGCGGCCGCGGAACTGGACGACCCACCACGCGTGGAGTTTGTCGGTGATCTCGATGCGCGGGTCGGACGGACTGGAGAAGTGGGTGGCTTCCTCGCGCGGGATGCGGTCGGTCCACGTGACGCGGGAGCCGTCTTTGGGGCTGACGCCGTCGTGGGACCAGCCGGCGGCCCATTCGACGCGGTCGCGGTGGCGGGCGATCCAGCCGTCGACGGCGGCGCGTTCGCTCTTCAGCCACGTTTGCCACGCGGGGTCGGTCTCGACGCGGGTGCGGGCGCCGGCCCAATCCTCGCGGGCGGAGCGCCACGGGCGGCCGGCGGTGTCGTAGAGTTTCAGCTCGGAGTATTGGCGCTCGGGCGCGGGCTTCGGAAAGGTCGCCGCACGGACGGCGGTGGCGGGCAGGGCGAGACAGGCGAGTGCGAGCGTGAGGGAGCGAGCGAAAGGGGGGCGGGCGGTCATGGTCGGATGGGGTCGGCGGGAATGACGCCGGGCGGGCGCCGGGCGTTGCGCGAGATGGACGGATACGAAGCGGCGGCGAGCGCGAGCCGGAGAAGGAACGAGCGGCGGACGCGGACCGTCTCAGGACCGCGGGGCAAACGTCCACGCGAGCAGGCGCGTGCGCTTCTGGCCCTGGTCCATCGCGATCTCGCGGACGGCGGTCGGACGGACGGCGCGGAGCGCGGCAAGCAGCGGCGGAAGGTTTTCCCGGCGCGAGACCAAGGTCGTGAACCAGCGGGCGGCCTGCGGAAACTCGGCGCTCTCGCGGATCAGGCGGCGGATGAAGGCGAGCTCGCCGCCGGGGCACCAGAGCTCGTGGGGGCGGCCGGCGAAATTGCGGGGCGGGGCAGGGGAAGCGGAAGGGTTGGCCGACGGGGCGGGTCGGCCGGCAGGCGGCTTGGCGGCC
>JACCDX011148830.1_pt1 | contig 12386 bp, 10 predicted proteins | sample 7449681 | NCBI WGS metagenome assembly JACCDX01 (sample SAMN15323450, study PRJNA562643) | freshwater metagenome | isolation source: river surface water | place: USA:Blue River Watershed | collected 2017-08-18
CCCTCGCGCGCCGTGCCGCGGCGACGGGCGACGACGCGCTCGTGGACGCGCTCCGCGCCTTGCCTGCCGAGGTGCGGGACGGCGCAGGCGCCGCCATCGTCGAGGGCGGCGCGCGGCTCCCCGAAGACCCCGGGACGCGCACCTTCGCCTTCGGAGTCGGCGGCGCGCCCGGCGCCGGTCTCGGCGTGTCCCTCGCCTGGGTCGACCCGGACCTCGGCGGCCGTCGCCGGCGGCTGGACACGCAGCTGATGCTCGACAGCCGCGGCGGGGCCGTGGTCGGCGCGGGACTCACGGGTGATCAGGCGCGCGCGCGTGTGAGCGCGTCGCGCACCGTGCTCGACGACTGGCGAAGCGGCGCGCGGGTGCTCGTGCCGCTGGATTCCCTGCGTGGCGAAGGGGCCTGGTTCGCGACGCAGGTCGGCGCCTGGCGCGGCGGTCCCTGGCGTGTCGAGCTCGGCCTGGACGTGCGCGCGGAGGCCGTCGGCGCGTGGGGCGCCGGCTGGGGCGCGGCCACCGGCGAGGGAGAAGCCACGTGGGCGCGCGCCGTCGGACCGTTGCTCCGCGCGAGCCGCGCGCTCGGCCCCGATGCGAGCGTCTCGGCGTGGTCGGACGCGGCCTTCGGCGACTACGCGCACCTCGGTCTGGGTTCCGACGCGCGCGCGCGTACCCGCTTGCCGGCGATGTTCGACCTCGCCGGTCGGCTGGGCGTGGCGGCCGCGCCCCTGACGAGCACGCCATGGTGGCGGCTGCCTTCCGCGGGCGGGAGCCAGCTGCTCCGGGGGGCGCCGCTGGGGCGCTGGCGCGCGCCGAGCCTCGTGTCGGCGCAGCTGGAGGTGCGTCGTACCCTGTGGGGGCCGTTCCGTGGCGCGGGCTTCCTCGACGCGGTCGTGGCGGGGCGCTCCGCGGCGCCGTTCGCTGGAGTGTCCTCGCGCGACCTGCATGCCACCACCGGCGTGGGGCTCCGCGTGGCGGTCCCCGGTGCGGAGGCTGCCACCACGCGCCTGGACGCGGGCTGGTCGCTCGACGCCGCCAACCGCGGGGAATGGGGCCTCGTCGTCGGGGTCGGCGAGGCGTTTTGACGGGGGCCTGACCGCTTGGCTGGTGGCCGCGCCGCGTCTACACTCGAGGATGATGCACGCGCCCGACCCGAAGGTGGCCCTCTCGATCCCGCTCACCGCGGTGTCGCTCGACGGTCGCCTGGACCTCACGGGGATGGCGTTCCCGCCGGACTGGCAGCCCGTCCACCGCGGCCCCGGCGAGTGTGCGTGGCGCCGCGGCGGCGTCCGCGTATGGCTCTTCAGCTTCGGCGCCGCGGTGCTCGAGAACCGCGCGGAGCTGGACGCCGACCTTCGGCGTGTGGTGGAGGGGGTCACCTCGCGCGCTTGCCTGGACGCGACCGCGGAGACCGTGCTGCTGCTCGTCGATCCGGCCCGCGACCCGCTGCGCCCGCGCGTGGGCTGGGATCGTGTCGTCGTGCGGGACGCCGAGGCGTCCACGCTCGCCGCGGTGGCGCACCTGCTCGGGCAGTCCGCAGCCCTCGACCGCTACGCGCAGGAGGCCGACCGCCTGCTCTCCGAGGTGTCGGAGCTGGCGCAGGAGCTCGCGCGCACGAGCGCTCTGCCGCGCAGCGGTCGCGCGCTCGGACGTCGGATCGGCGGCATCATCGCCTCGCGGCTGGAGCTCGCGCGCTGGTTCGTGCTCCTCGACCGGCCCGAGAGCGCGTGGTCCGACCCGCGCATCTACGAGCTCCACGAGGCGCTGGCCGCCAACCTCGAGCTCCGGGAGCGTCACGAGGCCATCCTCCACAAGCTGGAGGCCGTAGAGGAGGCCGTCGACACGCTGACGGACCTGTGGCACGGGCGCAGGACGCTCACCCTCGAGATGACCGTCGTGCTGCTCATCGTGACCGAGATCGTGCTCGCCATGGTGGGGCACGCGTAGGCACTATCCCTGCAGGACGGCATCCATGGCGCTCTTCGGCCCCATCAGGCCCAACAGCACCGGCAGCGTGAGCCCGCCGCCGATGTGCGCGTTGCGCGGCGCGGGGAGGGGCGCTCCCGCGCGCGCGGCCCCGTTCGCGAGGAGCGTGCGGCGGAGGTTGCGGGCGAGCACGCGCGTCACCGGGAGGAGGTCATCCACGGAGAGCGTCGTCGGAACTGCCCAGACGTCCTCGGCGCCGAGCACCTCGCCGGCCGGGTTCACGGAGAGCGCGCCGTGGGCGTCGGTCGGCCACGGCCAGCCCTCGAGGGGGCTACGCGGCGCGCCGGAAGGGAGCGAGATGACGATGGGGTCGCGAAGATCGAGCCGGCGGGCGATGTCGCCGTCGGCGATGTGGGCGTGGCGGTGCACGCGCACGCCGGCGTCGGCGAGCGCGGTCTCGGCGCGTCGACGCGCCTCCTCGTCGGCCTCGGGCAACAGCCGTGCGCTCGCCGAGGCCAGGATGACGTGCGCATCGCGACGCGGCAGCTGCGCGGCGATGGCGCGCGCCATGCTCACCGCGGCGAGGCCCTCCCCGAGCACGAGCACGTCGCGCAGGTTGCCGTCTGGGCCGGGCGCGAGCAGGGCCAGGTGGAGCCGTCGCGCGTCCTGCGCGGTCGAGGGAGTCCACACGTCGGGACCCGCTGAGGCGCTGCGATCCGCGCCCAGCGCGCAGACCAGGCGGTCGTAGGTCCGATGGATCCCGCTGCTCAGGACGACGCTGCGGCGCGGCGCGTCGATGCGGGTGACCGCGCCTTGCACGAACTGCACACCGAGGTGCTCGCAGGCCCGCGCGAGCGGAATCTCCGCGACGTCCGGCCGCAGGTGCCCGGTCGTCACGGAGGGGAGCAGCGGCGCGAACGTGAGGTTGGGGTGGGCATCGACGAGCGTGAGCGCGCACTCGCCGCGGCGCGCCGCGCGGGCCATGTGTCGCGCGAGCAGCAGCCCGGCGACCCCGCCTCCGAGGATGATCACGTGGCGTCGCTCCATGGCATCACTCCTGTGGAGGAGGTGCACGCGGCGCGGGGCGTCGTCCAGCGTGGCGGGCTCAGCGCGCGCGGCGCTTGACCTCGCGGACGATGTCACCGAGGTTCGTGGGCAGGGTCTTCGTCGCGGCATACTCGCCGGCCCAGCGGGGGATGTTGCCGCCCGCGTCGGTGCAGATCCGGTACCGGATGCGGGTGCTGCCGTCGGCCTGCGGGCTGAAGGTCCAGTCGCCGAGGTTCACCTGGGTGAGGACGGCGCCCGACGAGGCGGCCGTGATCGCCGCGCGGGCCTGCGGGTACCCCGCGGGATCCACACGGTCCCAGCGAAAGACACGGTCGTTCCCCTGACGGATGGCCTCGCCGCGCAGGAACCACGCGCGGTCCGCCACCGGGTAGGGGTTGTCGAGGACCTGGGCGTAGACGAAGGCTTCGCCCTGCCGCTCGAGGATGGCGGAGTAGGGCAGGGTCCAGGTGGACCACTTCGGCTGGGTCGGGATGTCCGAACTCGCCGCGAGGAGCGCGTCAGGGTCGAGCTTCGCGCGCGTCGTGCCCTCGAGGCAGGGCTGTCCGGCGACGTCCTTGTGGCGGACGACCACCTCGCCGACGCCGGGCTCCTCGCTCCGGGAGACCTCCGTCCAGCCGGAGGGGTCCGCGAGCGCGGCCCAGAGCTGCGCGGAGGCGGGCTGCGCCATCGCGGGACGCGTCGTGTGCGTGAGGAAGAGCAGCAGCGTCGTCGTGGCGAGCATCGGAGACCCTCGCCGGGATGGTACACCGCCTGGGCCGCGAGGCGATAGGCAGTCGCGATGCACGCGGACGAAGGCTGGCGCGGGACGCTGCGGCGGTGGGGGTTCCCGCTCGCCGTGCTGCTGTGTGGCGTGGTGGCCGTGGCGCTGCGCGCGCCTCGCGGCGCGCTCGCATCGGAGCCCGCAGGCTCGGACTGGCCGCAGTACCTCGCCGGCGCGCACGCGCTCCTCGCGCGCGGGACGGATCCCTCGCTCGCGGGCGCGTGGCCGGACTGGCGCCATGCGCTCTACCCGATGCTGCTCGGGCTGCTCTCCCGCACGGTGGAGGCCGTCTCGGCCGCGCGCGCCCTCGCGTGGTCCGGCGTGCTGGGGATGCTCGTCGGCGCGTACCTCCTCGCGCGTGCGCTGGGAGGCCGCCTGGCGGGTGGGCTGGCCGTGGCGCTCGTGGCGAGCGCGGCGACCGTGCCCGTCGCCCTCGGCTGGATGAACCCGTACCCGCTGCTCTCCGGGCTGATGGCCGCGTCCCTCGGGGCTGCAGTCGGGTCGTCGCGGTCGCCCGGCCTGCGCTGGCCGCTGCTGGCAGGTCTGCTGGCGGGTGCGGCGTGGGCCGTCGATCCTCGCGGCGCCATCGCCATCGGGGCCGGTGGGCTGGCTGTCCTGCTCGCCGCGGCGCGGAGCACGCGCCCGTGGCTGCCCGGCGTCGTGTTTGTGGCGGGGGTGCTCGCCGGGCCGCTCGTCGATCGCATCGCCGCGCCGCGCACCCATGTCGGCATGGACGCAGAGCGCCTCGCGCGGGTCCCGCTCGACCGTCAGGAGGACGAGCAGCGCGCCCGCACCGCCGAGGAGCTCGCCGCGCGCGGGCCGTCCGAGCTCGCCACGGCCTGCACTCCCATGGACGCCCCTGGCTGCGCGCTTGCGCTGGTGCGTCACAACGTCGGCCAGCGTCGTGAGGACGGGGATCTTCCGCCAGGTTTCGTCGCGTGGGTCGCCCTGTTGGCGCTCCTGCCGCGGCGACGCGTGTCCCCGCGGGGCGGCCACGTCGCGCGGCGGGTCGTCGGGTGGAGGGCGTCCGCGCTCGCGCTCACCACGCTGGGCCTTCCCCTGGCGGCGGCGGTCTGGGGCGCTTCGCGGGTGCTCTTCCCGGATCGTTACCTCCTTCCGTTTGTGCCGATGCTCGCGGCCGCGATCGCCGTGGGGGCGATGCGCGCCTGGGACCTTGCCGCCGCTCGGGCGCAGGTGCTCGCGCACGCGCGCGTCGCGTGGGTCGGCGCAAGTGTGCTGCTCGTCGCGACCGTGCTCGCCACGCCCCGAGCACGCGCGCGGGAGGGCGCCTCCCACAACGGGGCCGCGGTGTGGGCCTGGGTCCGCGCCAACCGCGCCCCCGCCGATGGCGTCATGGACTGTGCGGGGCTCGGTCTGGACGCGCGGGCCTTGCCCGAGCGGCTCCACGGAGGACGCGTCAACCCTGCCGGCGTGGACGGCCACGCCTGCCTTGCCTGGGTGCGTCGCCCCTGGGACGTCGGCGACGCGGAGGCCTGGGTGCTGACGAGCAGCGCGGGCCCGCTCCCCTCGCCGGGCGCGGAGTGGTCCCTCGCGCAGGTGTTCGCCGCGGAGGTGCAGCCCGAGGAGCCCGCGGTGAGCCTCTGGCGCCGCCGGCCCGCGGCTGCGCCCCCGTCGCGGTGACGCAGGCGGCCGACGGGACGTACACCGCGTGGCGGACGCATGTTACGATGCAGGCATGGGTCCGTCTTCCGTCCGCATCTACGAGGTCGCGCCCCGTGACGGGCTGCAGAACGAGGCCTCCGTCGTCCCGACCGGCGTGAAGGCCGAGCTCGTCGCACGTCTCGCGGGTGCAGGTGTGCCCGACATCGAGGTGACGAGCTTCGTGCGGCCCCGGTGGATCCCGCAGCTCGCGGACGCGCACGAGCTCGTGCAGCAGCTTCCCCACGGCAGCGCCGCCACCTGGTGGGGCCTCGTCCCGAACCGCGTCGGCCTCGAGCGCGCTCTGGAGAGCGGGCTTCGTCACGTGGCGACCTTCATGAGCGCGAGCGAGACGCACAACAAGAAGAACGTGAACCGCACCATCCGCGAGAGCCTCGCCGGCATCGAGGAGGTCCTCGGCGTCGCGCGTGACGAGGGCATGCGCGTGCGTGGCTACATCAGCACCGTGTTCGGGTGTCCCTACGAGGGCGACGTCGCGCCGCAGGCGACCGTCCACCTCGCCACCCGGATGCTCGCCGCGGGCGCGGACACCATCGTCCTCGGGGACACCACGGGGATGGGGAACCCCGCGCAGGTCGAGCGCGTGGTCGGCGTGCTCCTCGATGCGGGCGTGCCCCTCGAGCGGCTCGCGGTGCACTTCCACGACACGCGCGGCACCGCGCTGGCCAACGCCCTGACGGCGTGGCGGCTCGGGGTGACGACGTTCGACGCCTCCGTCGCCGGCATCGGCGGCTGTCCCTACGCGCCCGGCGCGGCCGGGAACCTCGCCACGGAAGATCTCGTCTACATGTTCGAGGGGATGGGCGTTGCCACGGGCATCGACCTCGAGGCGCTGGCCGAGGCTGGAGCGTTCGCTGCGGAGGCCCTCGGTCGCACGCTCCCCGGTCGCTACCACCAGGCCTGGCTGGGAGAGCGCAGCCGCGATGCCTTCCGCGCGGTCGGCTCGCCATGAGCGCGGGCGCCTTCCTCCGAATCCTGGCGGGGTCGCGGGAGGGCGTGCAGGTGCCTCTCTCGCCGACGGCGCCGCTCACCATCGGACGTCGCAACGGTGAGCTGCTCCTGGATGATCCGCTGGTCAGCGGTCGTCACTGTCAGGTGCTGCGCCGCGGAGACGACTGGTTCGTGCAGGACCTCGGCTCGACGAACGGCACGATGGTCGACGGCCGCCTCGTGCGCGAGAGCCTCCTCAAGCCGAGCAGCGAGCTCGTCGTGGGGAGCACGCGCTTCTCGCTCTACGTCACCGGCGCGCCGGACGAGCCTGCCGAGCGCAGCGTGCCGCGCGACGTCCCTCCTGGCGACGACGCCGTCGGACAGCAGGAGACGGCGTGGCTCCTCGACGAGGAGCTCGTCGACGTGGCGGGCAGCCCGGAGCGGACCCGCGGCAACGCGGACGTGATCGGCCAGGAGCTGCGCTTGCCACCAGGCATGGTCGCCGCCGTGGAGATCATCGCCGGCGAGGATCAGGGCAAGCTCGTGCGCTTCTCGCGGGGCAACAACCACATGGGGCGTCGGAGCGGCGAGATCCCGCTCTCGGACGTCGAGGTCAGCCGGCGCCACGCGGTCGTCGAGGTCTTTGGACGCGACATGGTGTTCCTTCGCGATCTCGGCTCGACGAACGGGACCTACCACAACGGGCGCCGCATGTCGGTGGCGCGCCTGCACCACGGCGACACCATCGGCGTGGGCAAGACCGTCATGCGCCTGGATCTCGGCAAGTAGGTCGGCCGCCGGTCACTCCAAAACGGAGAAAGGCACCGCGGTGACCACGGTGCCTCCCTCTGGAGAGCGGCGAGCCGCTCGACCGCTCACGCCTCGGGGTAGACCGAGATGTACTTGCGGTTGAGGCGCTTCTCGAACTTCACCTGGCCGTCGACCAGGGAGAAGAGCGTCCAGTCACGGCCCACGCCGACGTTCTTGCCGGGGTGGAACACGGTGCCGAGCTGGCGGACGAGGATGCTGCCCGCGAGGACGGCCTGACCGTCGGCGCGCTTCACACCGCGGTACTGCGGGTTGGAGTCGCGGCCGTTGCGGGTAGAGCCCTGACCCTTCTTGTGTGCCATGGGAGTCCTCTCAGGCCTGGATGGAGTTGATCTGGATGGTGGTCAGCGACGCGCGGCCGTTCTTCTGCTTGCGGCGACGCTGGCGGTGGAGGTAGCGCATGGACTCGGTCTTCGCGCCCTTGTCGTGGCTGACGACGGTCGCCTTGACCGAGGCGCCCGGGACGACCGGCGCGCCGATCGCGAGCGTCTCGCCGCCGACCATGAGGACCTGATCGAGGACCAGCTCGGCGCCGACCTCGGCCGCCACGCGATCCACGACGAGGGTGGTGCCCTCGGAGACCCGGTACTGCTTTCCACCCGTGATGACGACGGCGTACATGCTTCGACCTTCCTGTTTCGCAGCGTCTGACGACGCCCCTGTTGAGCGGCGCCTCGCGGCGCCCATGTCCGATACCGTGCATGCCGGCACGTGCCGGTATGCGAGCCGGTGGCGCGTAACCATGCCCCTGAGTGCCGTCAAGCCACCCGGGCGCCCAGCTGCGCGCGGAGGACGTCGAGCCGCGCCTGCACCTCGTCCGTGGCGAGCTCCGCGAAGCGCGTCGGCAGCATGCGTCGGGCGCTGCACTCGAACACGGCGAGCAGCTCCATGTACGCGAGCATGCGCGCGTCCCGCGAGGGCACCGTGTCCGTGACCGCCCGTGCGAGGTCCTCGGCGGTCAGGGCGTCGCGGCCCTCCCACGCGGCGAAGTTCATCGCGGCGAGGACCACGGCCTCGAGCTCGGCCGCGCTGCGACCCTCGGTCGCGGTGGCGAGCGCGTCCATGCCGACCCCCTCCGCGAGCCGGCCCTTCGCGCGCCGCAGCACGGCCCCCGCGATGGCAGCGCGCTCCTCGGCGGTCTCCGGGTAGAAGAGCGGCACCTTGACGTCCAGGCGTCCCGGTCGCTTGAGGTCGGCGTCGAGCTTGTCGGGCCGGTTCGTCATCAGCATCGTCACGACCCGCCCGCGGTGGCGGGTGTCGCTCATGAACTCCTTGAGGCGCGCGATGACGCGGCTGCCCGTGCCTCCGTCATTCTCGCCGGGCGTGCCTCCGAGGCTGCGGTCGGCCTCGTCCAGAATGAGGAGCGCGTAGCCGAGCGCCTCGACGAGCTGGAGGATGCGCTCGAGGTTCGCCTCGGTCGAGCCTACCCACTTGTCTCGGTAGCCCTTGAGCTTGATGCAGGTGAGCCCGCTCTCCTTGGCGAAGGCCTCCGCGAGGAAGGTCTTGCCGGTGCCCATCGCGCCGACGAGGAGGATTCCCATGGGCACGCGGGCGCGGTCCCCCTCGCGGATGGCGTGCGCCACGCGGGCGAGCTCCTCCTTGATGCCCGTCATGCCGCCGAGCGCCTCGAAGCCGTGGTCGGGCGCGACGAGCTCGACCAGGCCGCCGCAGGACTGCTCGACGAGCTGCTTCTTGCGGGCGTTCACCGTGGCGAAGTCCAGCGGCGCCCCGGACACCCGTGCTTGCTGCAGCATCCCGCGCACCTGCGTGAGGGTAAGTCCGGCGGTGACCCGCGCCAGCTGCTCCGGCGAGAGCGCCTGCGCGGAGAGCGCCTGCGCGGAGAGCGCCTGCGCGGAGAGGAACGCGCCGCGGGTGGCCTCGTCGGGGAACGGCACGTGGACGGCCGCGACGTGGGGGCTCGCCGCGAGACGACGGTTCACGTCGGGCAGGCTCTCCGTCACGAGCACCAGAAGGTTGTCCGAGGTCAAGAGCGCCGGATCGCCGCCCAGGCGAAGCAGCGTGACGAGGTTCGCCTTGTCGTCCTCGCCGAGGAAGGCCCACTCGGCCGAGGGCGCGAGCGCCTCGACATAGTCGAGCACGACGGCGTGGCGACCCGACGGGTGGGTGAGGAGCTCCTCCATCACGCCGAGCGCGTCGCGGGCCCGCGTCGGCAGGACCGCCAGCTCGGGACGCTGACCGAGGAGCCGCCGCGTGTTCAGCACGCGCAGGAGGCGCGCCTCGCCCTCGCGGCCTCCGGAGGGCCCCGTCGCCGGGCCGGCCTGCACGGAGAAGCCCTCGGACACGCTCCAGCTCGCGACGAGGTCCTTGTTCCGGGCGAGGAAGCGCTCGAGGAAGGCCCGCAGGTGCAGCCAGCGCGTCGTCCCGTCCGCCTCGGTCCACGGCTGCAGGTCGCGCACGTTGCCGTGCAGCAGGAACACGCTGGCCTCGCCGGAGAGGTAGCGGGCGCGGAGGGCCTCGGCCCAGGACGGGAGCGTCGTCATGGGCGGCAGGTATCCCGTGCGTGCTACAGTGCTGCCATGACCTCGCTCCTCGTCATGCTGGCGTGCGCGGACCCGCCCGACAGGGCGTGGAGCGTGACTTTCGAAGGTGGCGATTCCTCCCACGTCACGGACGCGACGCCTCGAGATTCCTCCGCGTCGGACAGCGGGGGGCAGGTCGGCACGGATTCGGCGGTCCCGCCGGACACCGCGTCGGACAGCGGGCGTGGCGACTCCGGCGCGGACACGTCGGGCGGCGCGTCGGACAGCGTAGGTGAGACGGGGGCCCTGGACACCGCCGACACCGAGGTGCCGGACAGCGGCACGGACACGGGCGCGTCCTCGCCGCCCACGGTCCGGTTCATCGCGGTGGGGGACGCTGGGGACGGTGGCGCCGGCCAGCGGGCCGTGGCCGCAGCCATGGGTGACGTCTGCGCGCGCCGCGGCTGCGACCTGATCCTCTACCTCGGCGACAACTTCTACCCGACGGGCGTGACGTCCACGACCGACGCCCAGTGGACGACCAAGTTCGAGGACGTCTACGTCGCGCCCTCGCTCGCCGTCCCGTTCTGGCCGGTGCTCGGGAACCATGACTACGGGCTCGTCTACGACGTGTCGCGGGCGCAGGCGCAGGTCGACTACAGCGCGTCCTCGTCGCGCTGGTCGCTCCCGGGCGTGACCTGGTCGCGCACCGTCGGGGACGTGTCCTTTCTCGGCCTCGACACCGAGGCGTGGGCGCAGGACGACGGCGCCGCGCAGCAGCCGTGGGCCGAGGCCGAGCTGGCCATGGCGGGCACCACGTGGAGGTTCGCGGTGGGGCACCATCCCTACCTGTCGAACGGTCACCACGGCGACGCCGGCGCCTGGGACGCTCGCCCCGGGGAAGGTGCCGCCTTCCGGGACTTCTTCGACGCGAGCCTGTGCGGGAGCGTCGACGCGTACCTGTTCGGTCACGACCATCTGCTGCAGTGGCTGGACGCCCCTTGCGGCGTGATGCTGCTCGGCTCGGGCGCAGGAGGCCGGGCCACGACGGTGACCGGGAGCCACGCGACGCGCTTCCTCGCGGCCTACGAAGGCTTCCTCTGGGTGGAGGTCGTGGGTCGGACGCTGCGGCTCGCCTGGTACGACGATGCGGGCGTCGTCCTGCACGAGGCCCTGATCACGAAGTAGGCTGGTTGCGTCGTTTTTGTGGCATTCGCGACACGGCCGCTGCCGTGGCAACGTCCGCGGCGGTGGGGCACGAGCGAGGTCATGCTCCTGTTCCTCGTGGCCTGCCTCGTGAACGATGACCTCTACGCGAGGATGCGCGACAAGCTGGCCGCGGAAGACGACGCGGCGGCGCAGGACAGTGCCGCTCCGCGCGACACCGGCGACGGTTCGGACAGCGGCGCGCCGTTGGACGGCGATGCCGACGGCTACGATGCCACGGAGGACTGTGACGACGCCGACGGTGCGGTGAACCCCGGCGCCGCCGAGGTGTGCAATGGAAAGGACGACGACTGCGACGGCGACGTCGACATCCGTGCGAACGACGCCGTGGACGCCTGGCGCGACGCTGATGGCGACGCCTGGGGCATCGGGGTGCCCGAAGCGCGCTGCCTGCCCGCGGCGGGCTGGGTGGCCCGCAGTGGAGACTGTGACGACGGCAACGGCAACGTCCATCCCGAGGCGACGGAGCGCTGGGACGGCGTCCGCAACGATTGCCAGGGTGGCGCGCCGGACCAGCTCGACACGACGACCCCGGACGCGAGCTGGACGGGCGCGGACGCTTCCTCGGACCTAGGGCGCCTGCTCGCGCCCGGCCCGGACCTCGACGGGGACGGCGCCATGGGTCTGTTGATCGGCTCGATGGACGGCGGAATCGGCCGCATCGACGTCGTGGACGGTATCGTGCGCCGGCCTGACCTCTCGACGGTGCCGCGGGTCATGGGCTGGAATGGCGTGGATACGCCGGTTTGGGGGGAGTTTGGTGGAGAGGGAAACCGTTTGATGTTTGTCTCCCGCGCGAGTGGAACTACTAGCTACTCATTGGCTAGTGGCGTGCCTATTGTGTCGGGCACGAGTTCGGCCGGCACGATGGCGTTGGCTCGGTGGGAAGCCGCGGATGGATACGGCGTGCTCGTTGCACTCGTTGGTGGGTCGGTACGATTGGTGGATGAAGTTGTCGGAAGCGACTGGACGGCATCGACGGCAATCGTGGCGGTGTCCGGTACCCCGGTAGTGTCCGCAGGTGAGGATCTCGACGACGATGGCTACAGCGACATCATTGTCGGAGTACCAGACGAGAGTCGTGTGGTGATCGTGTCTGGTGTTGAACAGGATGGCTCACGTCCGCTCGCGGAACTGGTGGGTGCCGCAGGAGGGCGCTTAGGCGCCGCCGTGGATTTCGTGGGTGACGTCTACGGCGACGAAGCACTTTATATTGGAGTTGCCGAGCCGGGCCGGGACGACCCCACCATCGACATCGGCGCGTACCACCTGTTCCCCGCCGCTAGTCGCGGCACTTCGGCTGCAGATGACGTCGTGAACAGATTCACCGGACGTGGTCCAAGAAACGAGTTCGGTACAGCATCCACCCACTGCTTGCTGCGCGGCGACGCTCCGACGTCGTTCGTGTTCGGCAACCAGCGTGCGATTAGCAGTCATGCCGAGCGTGGAGGCCAAGTTTACGTGGCTGAAATTAGCTCGCGTGGAGTCCAGGA
>JACCDX011731791.1_pt1 | contig 12386 bp, 14 predicted proteins | sample 7449681 | NCBI WGS metagenome assembly JACCDX01 (sample SAMN15323450, study PRJNA562643) | freshwater metagenome | isolation source: river surface water | place: USA:Blue River Watershed | collected 2017-08-18
GATTTTGAACGCGCCTCAGGCCATTGATCTTCTGGCATCGCAATTGCATCGGTGATGCAGCTAATCCAGGTTGCAGCATTTTCTAACCAGCGCGCTCGCAAGCCCAACGGTCTTAAGATTTTTTCAAGATGCTTGCGATTAGTAATCGGTCCTTTATCGGAAGCAAGTGCAATCTCGGTAATTGCCAAATCAGATAAAAGTCTGCTTGGCGAAACATCTAATTCTTGGGCAAGTTCATTGCGCGCCTGCCAAATTTCGCGGATAACAGCCATGTGATTGCGTTTCTTTACTTTATGCATTCCAGAAGTTCTGCGCCATGGATCTACACGCGGTGGTGCAGGTGGAGCTGCAATGATGGATGCGAAATCTTCTTCCGCCCATTTCCATTTCTTGCCATCAATTAAGAGTTGATACACCTTGTCACGTAACTCAACAAGTAGTTCAACATCGAGGGCTGCGTAGTTCAGCCAATCATGGGGAAGTGGTCGCGTTGACCAATCAACTGCAGAGTGTTCTTTGGCAAGTGAGACACCCATCAGCGTTTCAAGCAGCGGTCCAAGACCTACTCGCGGAAGTCCAGCGATACGACCTCCGAGTTCGGTATCAAAGAGAATGTTAGGAAAAATGCCTACTTCGCGAAGACAGGGCAGGTCCTGTGTACTTGCGTGCAAGATGACTTCAACGCCTTGGATTAGTTCGTTAAGCGCTGTGAAGCAGCGATGTCCAGGTCCGAATGGAATGGGATCTATCAGATGCAACCCGCCGCCGGTACGTTTAATTTGAATGAGATAGGCACGTGCACTGTATTTATATCCAGATGCACGCTCTGCATCGAATGCAAAGGGGCCAGTACCTGAAGCTAACTGTGCAAGGGCTGCATCAAATGCTGCCTCAGTATCGACAATCGCAGGAACTCCCTGTGCTGGATGCAGCAAAGGGATTGCGGCGGGAAGTTCTTCTACTTCAGACACGACGTCGAGCTGAAGCAATAGTTGATACGCCTTCAGGAAGTGGTGGCAAACCTGCAACTTCAGTAATGAGATTGCACCAGGCTTGCACGTGGGCAAACATTTCGTCTGGCGAAGTAATTACTGGTGACCATGAAGCACGAATTTCGATTTCGGACTCGTCATTGCGTGGTGAAAGCTTTCCAAAAGATGCACTTGAAACGCGAGTTACTGTGCCGCTCGGTGCGTTGTAAATAGCCCCAGTTGCATTGAGTGAATCTAGTAGCCAGTTCCAACCCACCTCTGGAAGTAGTGGATCTTCCTGCATCTCGCTATCAACATCAGCGCGCATGAAGGTGACGCAGCGAAAATCACCTTCCCACGTATCTTGTCCACCGGGCTCGTGCAAAATAACAAAACGCCCCGATGCCACTTCATCTTCAGAATCTCCAAGTGCGCCATTTGAGATATCTGCAGTAAATGCAAATGAGTAAGCAGCTAATTTCTGGGGAGCGGGTACTTCTTCAAGAATGATTTCATTTCTTGGGGTGAAGGTACGGAGGAGCTCGATCATTTCTTCAAAAGTAAATGTCGATTTCACTGGTTAATTCTAAAGTTCAAGGTGCCTTTTGCATGGGAGGCTGAAGGTCTTGCCCTGTAGAGTCCTCTCCATGGCAAGCCTCCTGGCGTTACTTTCTAGTGCGTTGTGGGGTAGCGCCGATTACCACGCTGGAAAACTCAGTAAGCGATTCCCTGCCATTGCTGTTCTTGCAACGAGTCAGGCGATTGGATTTATCGCTGGTGTATTTCTAGTCATCGTCAGTCAATCCTGGAACGCGCAAGCACTCGGAAACGATGGCTACCTTCTTGCTGGTGCGCTTGCAGGACTCTGTGGATATGCAGGACTGATTAGCCTTTATGCCGCGCTATCAACGGGGCGCATGGGAGTTGTCTCTCCCATCAGCTCACTTGGCGCCTTGATTCCACTTGCGTATGCGATTTTCATTAAGGGCGATCAACTTTCTACAATCGTTAGCATTGGTGTTCTTGCTGCTCTTCTCGGCGGCTTTCTCGCAAGTGGCCCGGAAGTTTCGCAAGGTCTACCGCTTAAACCGGTTCTCCTTGCTCTATCTGCCGCCGTCTTCTTCGGGTTAGCTCTTGTATTTATGGCAATTGGATCTCAGAGCAGCGCTTTGATGACAATGACGACTATGCGAGCCACGACTCTTCTTATCGGCATCTCAATCTTCATTCGATTTAGACATATAGGTGGATTGGGAAAGTCAGAACTCCCGATCCTTATCTTCATTGGAGTCGCAGACTTTGCGGCAAATTTGCTTCTTGGGGTTGCCACAACAAAGGGACTCGTCTCACTTGCCATGGTCTTGGGTTCGCTCTACCCAATTGCTACCGCGCTGTTAGCTTACAAATTTCTCCATGAAAGATTACATAAAGTTCAATATGTCGGAATCATCTTTGCGGTTATTGGAGTCGCGCTTATTTCAGCCTTCTAATTACTTCTGTGCAGAGATAAATCGCGTATCAGAATTTACTACTTCTGTGCGATGAGAGAAGTGGCTCAAAAGTCGTTCCACATCAATGAAATCTTCACCACCGGTAGCTGGAGTAATACTGAGTTCAAGGGCATCAACACGTCCTGCACTGATTAATTCCGTGACAATTGAAGCGCCCGCTTCGATATGAATTTTTGGGCCAAATGTTTTTATGGCGCGGTCAAGTGCTTTTTCCGGGGAGAGATTCCAGCAATGCGCAAAGCGATTATCGGCCAACGGATTAATAAGAGATCGCGAAATCACTACAACCGGCACCGGAGTGCGGTGATAAGGCTCAGTACGTGCTGTATTTCCTCCGATAAGAATGCAATCAGCGTTGTGGCGTCGCGCTAAGAATTCAGAACGATCGGCGGTGCTGGTTACGCCGGCAGAACTTCCATGCTTTGAGGTAGATCCGTCACTTCCGACCACAAGCGTTACGGTGACCGTCATAAAGGTAAGAATATTCACTTTCTCACCCATTTATCAGGGAAATCTCCCGCTTAAAATTGAAAGTTGAATACTTGGGACGTTAGCCTTAAATCATGAGAAAAGCCATGAGTGCGGGCGCTGCCGTCGCAAGCGCGGTTTTTCTCCTCTCAATTTTTCCATCTACTGGCGCAAACGCGGCGCAAACTTTGGCTCAGGTACAAGCACAAGTAAATCGACTCGAAGAAGAAGCAACAGAAGCAGCTGAAGGTGCGCAAGAAGCCAAGGTAAAGCTCGCAGCTCTCACTAGAAGCCTTGCTGGTATTCAGGCACAAGCGGCAATTCAAGGTAAAACAGTTGATGCAATTTCCAAGACACTTGGTGTAATCGCGGTGAATCAGTACAAATCAGGAACTTTGAGTCAGAGCCTCGAACTTCTCTTCTCATCTGATCCCGCACTTTATCTTTCATCTGCTGGTTCTCTTGAAGCAATCACCCGTCGTAAATCAACGCAGCTCCGCAAATTTCAATCAGCCGAGCAACAATTAAATGCGACCTCACTAACGGTTAGCGATCGCCTAGCTCAGGTAACGATCTTGCAGAAGAAGTTGGCCGAACGAAGTGCTTTTGCTCAACGAAAGTTGGCTCAAGCTGAATTATTGCTATCCAAACTTAAGAAGGAAGATCGCGAGCGACTCGCTAAGTTGGCAGAAGAGCGCGAGAACGCCGATCAGGCATCTTCACTTGTTGCGGCTAAAGCTGCAGCTGGAGTTTCAGGGCGCAGTGGAATTGCACTGAAGTACGCACTGAAGCAGATCGGCGATCGCTATGTTTTCGGCGCGGCAGGTCTAACTACTTGGGATTGTTCAGGATTGACGATGCGCGCATTCCAGGCAGCAGGAGTTTCTTTGCCGCACTCATCAGCTGCCCAATCGCGCATGGGCAAATCAGTCCCATTTGGACAGAAGAAACCTGGCGACCTCCTCTTCTTCGGTCGTCCTGTATCTCACGTAGGAATTTATCTCGGTGGCGGCCGAATGGTTCACGCTCCACGTTCGGGTTCACGAGTTAAGGTCGCAGAATCAAATTCTCTTGGACGCAAACCTTTGGTTGCAGTCCGCCGTTTCTAATGAGTAACCCAAAAATTCTCTGCATCACAAACGATTTTGGTCCACGAGCAGGCGGCATCGAAACCTTCGTTATTGGGCTTATTGAAAGGCTTCCACACGGCTCTGTCATTGTTTACACATCACGACAAGATGGTTCTGAGCCATTCGACAAGAAATGGTTAACCGAATTTGGCGTCCAAGTCATCAGAGATCGCTCCAAGATCCTGCTACCTACTTTTCGTGTAGGGCGGAATGTGCGTGCACTCGCGCGTAAACGTGGCATCACAACCGTCTTCTTCGGTGCAGCAGCACCTCTGGGTCTGCTCACACATGGTTTGCGTAGATCTGGAGTTCAAAGAATCGTCGCACTGACCCATGGCCATGAAGTTTGGTGGGCTAAAGTCTGGCCATTTTCATGGGCTATGCGCCGTATCGGAAATGGCGTAGATAACCTCACATACCTCGGTAATTTTACGCGCACGGAAATTTCACGGGCACTTTCTCGAAGGGCTGCTGATTCAATGAGAAAGATTGCACCTGGAATCGATACAGATCACTTCGCCCCTCGCGCTGATTCACACGCGTTACGTACCGAGCTAGGCCTGGCTGACAAAAAAGTAATTGTCTCGGTAGGACGTTTAGTACATCGCAAAGGGCAGGACACCCTGATCGAATCCATGCCCAAGATTTTGGAGCAAATTCCTGATGCGCACTTACTCTTTATTGGCGAAGGACCGTATAAAGAATATTTGGTAAAGCGCGCTTCCGAATTGGAAGTAGATCATGCAATTACATTTATCGGACGAATTCAATACTTTGAACTTCCGCGCTACATCTGTGTTGGAGATATCTTTGCAATGCCTTCACGTTCCAGACTTGCTGGCCTTGAAGTAGAGGGGCTAGGGATCGTCTACCTTGAAGCAAGCGCATGTGGACTAGCTGTTATCGGCGGAAAATCTGGGGGAGCTCCTGATGCTGTTCTTGAAGGCGAGACTGGTTTTGCAGTAGATGGAACGTCAGCTGACTCTGTAGCTCAAGCAACAATTACCCTTCTGGATAATCCAGAACGTGCAAGGCAGATGGGTGCACGTGGACGTCAATGGATAATCGATGAATGGCGTTGGGAGATATGGGCTAAGAAGTTTGCTCAGTTACTCACTCAACCCTGATAGCTGCGCCTTCTTCACGGCTTGAGTTCGATTGCGAACATCCAACTTCCGATAAATAGTGTTGAGATGGGTCTTCAGCGTTGATTCTGAAATGAATAAAGATGCTGCCAACTCTTTCAAAGGTTGACCCAAGTGTAAAGTCGCGAGAATCTGAAGTTCACGCTGTGAAAGATTAAATGTCTCCATCTTGCGATGTAGAGCCCCAGCCAATTCTCGCGCGGAAAAAGTGCCAGGCGACAAAAGAGCGTGATCGACTGCGGCAAGAAAGTCAGCTAGTGGAGCTGATTTGTTTACATAAGCGCTGGCCCCAGCTTTCATCGCTGCAATAACGAACTCATCCTTTTCATTCAAGGTAAGAATGACGATAGAGATGGACAATGAAAGTGAACGCACCCACGAAGAGATCTCTAAGCCGCTTCCATCAGGAAGATTAATATCTAGTATGAGTAAAGAGGGATTTACTCTTGCAATCTGCGCCCGAGCCTCGTTGATTGAAGAAGCCTCGTAAATTTGGAAATTCTCACTGGCTTCCAATGCGCGACGTAACCCCTCGCGAACCATTGCATGGTCGTCAACGATGAGTGCCACTAGTGGCGCACTCATATCAAAATTGCTACACGAGTCCCATCAATACTCTCGATGGTGATACTTCCACCCATCGCATGAACTCGTTCGATAATTCCAGAAATTCCAAAGTGTCCATCCTTCACGTGCGCACCCCCGATCCCGTCATCAATAACCTCTAGACAGGTTCGATTGTTGACGGGATAAAGGCTTATTCCAATGTGGGTAGCCCCAGAGTGTGCAATGGCGTTACGTAGGATTTCCTGAGTAATCAGCAGGAGCTGGGCCGATGTATCAGAATCCAACGATATTTTTTCGATAGACAGCGTTAACTGTTGGGGCGGCGCTAATTCGCTTAGGAGTCTTTCTAATTCACTGGCGAAGGAGAGCGATGTGCTTGTGCGCAAGTTCAGAATCTCTCGGCGCACCTTTGCTAATAATTCATCTATAGAAAGGCGTGTTCGCCTGAGCTCCTGACGAGAATTCGGCGAAAGCGAAGGATCGGCCAGCAGGAGATCGAGTGAGTAGCCCACCCCGACTAAATCTTGCGCAATCCCATCATGGAGCTCCCGTGCAACCCGAAGCCTCTCGGATGACGGGAGTTCCATCTACTTAGCAGAAATCTACTTAGTAAAGAGGGCGGTGATTTCAGCTGAGTATTTCTCAGCAATGATGTGGCGCTTGAGCGATAACTTCGCCGTGAGTTCGCCACCTGCAATAGTGAAATCCTTGGCCAGAATCGTAAATTTTCGAATTGATTCAGCTTTCGACACAGCCTTATTTGCTTCATCTACAGCAGTTTGAATGACTGCAATGAGATCAGGATCATTTACCAAGGAATCGATAGTTGCTCCAGCTTTGTTATTTGCAGCGATCCAACCCTTGAGCATGTCCTGATCAATAGTTATGAGTGATGCAATAAATGGCTGGTTATCTCCGACGACCATGCACTGGCTGACTAGAGGATGTGCGCGCAAGCGATCTTCAAGAACTGCAGGTGCAACATTCTTTCCGCCAGCTGTAACAATCAATTCCTTCTTTCTTCCAGTGATGTAGAGATATCCCTCATCATCTAGGCGGCCAAGGTCACCTGATTTAAACCATTCGCCATCAAATACTTCTTGGTTAGCAGCATCGTTCTGCCAGTAACCGCGCATGACGATTGGTCCCTTGATGAGCACTTCGCCATCATCAGCAATCTTGATTGAAGTTCCTGGAATTGGTCGACCAACAGAACCCACACGCAAGTTCTTTGTGAGGTTAAGAGTTGCCCCCGCGGTTGTTTCGGTTAATCCGTAACCTTCAAGGATTGTGATTCCTGCACCACGGTAGAAGTGTCCGAGACGTGTTCCGAGTGGAGCGCCACCTGAGATAGCCGCTTCAACAGAACCGCCCATGGCTGCGCGAATCTTTGAGTAGACCAACTTGTCGAAAAGTCCGTGCTTGAGGGCCAGAAGTGGATTGAAGCCGCGCTTATCTTTCGACTCGCTATATGCGATTGCGACTTCAGCTGCTTTTCTAAAGATCTTTCCCTTGCCAGCAGCTTCTGCCTTGGCTTCTGCGCCGTTATAAATCTTTTCGAAGATTCGAGGAACGGCAAGGACGAATGAAGGCTTAAATGAAGCAAGATCTGGTTGCAGACGACCAACAGGATCGCTGCAATGCGCAAGGTGTAATCCGGCATGGATTGCGCCAATCTGCACCATACGACCGAAGACGTGAGCTACTGGAAGGAAGAGGAGAGTCGATCCACCTGGCTTGAGGAAGAGATCGCTCGCACCTTCAACAACGTTGCCACATTCAGAGAGAAAGTTTGAATGTGTGAGTTGTACGCCCTTTGGACGTCCTGTTGTTCCTGATGTGTAAATCAAAGTTGCAAGACTTGCAGGAACGAGGGCATTTCTACGACGTTCAATCTCTTCATCAGAGATATTTGAGCCCGCCTCCTTCAAGATAGCGAGAACATCTTCTGTCATCACCCAAACGTGCTTTGTATGACCAGGAAGAACCGGAGTTACGAGTTCACGATGAGTTGGAGTTTCGACAATTAGTCCAACAGATCCAGAGTCATTGAGGATCCAATCAACTTGTTCCGCAGATGATGTTTCATAAATTGGAACAACGCATCCACCTGCATACCAAATAGCGAAGTCTAAAATCGTCCATTCATATCGGGTACGCGCCATGATTGCGACGCGATCTCCAATTTGAATTCCTGCAGCAACAAGACCCTTTGCAGTGGCGCGGATTTCTTCTTCTACTTGGCGCGCAGTCAGCGGCTGCCATCCATCTCCAAGTGGTCGCGACATGGTGACGCGATCTGGTTCAAACCATGCTCGTTCTGCAATGAGATTGGTGAGGTTTCCAGCTGTGGCAGCGGGAATGATGGCTGGGTTAGTGACTTCGTTCATGCCGCTAACGCTAGCGGGGGAAGCGGGCAAAAGGGAAGATTGGTAGCCTTACGACTATGTCAGAGAAAAGCGTTTCCACGGTCATTATCGATGCACCCCTTGCCGATGTTCAGGCGGCCTTATTTGAGATTGGCGCCTACCCAGAGTGGCTCTCATCCATCAAGAAGGCGGATGTCATCGAACGCGATGGCGAAAACCGAGTGCTCAAGGCGAAGCTCGCTATTGACGCCGGCATGATGAAAGATCGCGTCACCTTGGATTACGACTGGAGCGCAGCCCCTGCCGCACTCTCATTCTCTATGGACGAAGCAGACTTGCTTACTCAAATGGATGGAACATATTCGCTAAAAGCTATCGATGCGGATTCAACAGAAGTTACTTACGAACTCACAGTGGCTGTCGGAATGCCGGTTCCCGCGATGATGATTACAAAGGCTCAGAAGCAGACTATTGATGCTGCTCTCAAGGAGTTGGCTGAGCGAGTCGGCTAGATGAGTTACACGATTGGTGTCGATGTCGGCGGCACAAAAGTTCTTGGGGGAGTTGTCGATGAATTTGGCGCTGTCGTAAAGACTGCTCGTCGAGATACGCCTCGTGAAGGTGGAGCGGCTCTTACGCAAACGATTGCCGATGTAGCGCTCGAGTTGGTGAAAGATTTCACTGTCGACTCTGTCGGAGTATCTGCCGCAGGTTTTGTTTCATCCGATAGAAAGACGATGCTGGCAACTCCCAACATCGCAGGGTGGAATGGCGTCGATTTAGATTACGAACTCACATCACTTATTGGTTTACCTGTCGTCATTGAAAATGATGCCAATGCTGCTGCATGGGGAGAAGCCCGTTTCGGAGCAGGACGCGGAAAGCGTCACATGTTGATGCTGACAGTGGGTACAGGTATTGGTGGCGGCATAGTTGTTAATGGCGAGTTGTATCGCGGCGCGTTCGGTGTTGCTGCTGAAATCGGTCATATTCGCGTAGTTCCCGAGGGTCATCTCTGTGGGTGCGGTGCTCGTGGTTGCTTTGAACAATATGGCTCAGGAAATGCACTTATGCGCCATGCGCGTGAAGCAATCGCTGCGAGTCCCGATATCGCTCGCAATTTACTTTCTCGCGGTGATGGAACCATTCAAGGTCTGACCGGAAAAGACATTACTGAAGCTGCTCGAGATGGCGATGCTGTCGCACTCGCTGCCTTCAACACGACTGGACAGTGGCTGGGCGCCGGAATAGCAACGCTCTCCGTTGTTCTAGATCCCGAATGTGTTGTTATTGGTGGTGGAGTAATCGATGCTGGCGAGATTCTTCTTGAACCAACCCGAAAGGCACTTGCGCAATCAATGCCTTTTGCTGGAAAGCATCCATACCCGGAAATCATTGCAGCTCAATTAGGTAATGAAGCTGGGCTAGTGGGAGTTGCTGACTTAGCTCGTTCTTAATCCTTAATTACAGAGCAGCGCCGTCATCAGGATGTTGGTTATTTCGATTATTTTTCCATCGCACTATTGCATTCAGTGAATCTCTAAGTTGATTCACTAGTGATCTTTTTGGGATTGCTGGCGGAGAAAACTTTTCGGAACGATCAATCGCATCTAGCTCATCGAGATACGTTGTCGGAGCAGACTCATCGAGAGATAACCCTTCGACCATAGATTGAAATTCAGCATCGATAAGTTCTTTATCATCAAAAGAATCTTCAGATTCATGGCCTAATCCACGCTTGCTCATGGTTTATGTTCGCACAAATGGTCCGATTCAGGCTAAATTAACGCCTATGAACAACCTGCCCTACGGCACCCTCCGGGCATTCCTGACTCCGTTTTTGATGTTGCTCTTTCGTCCCAAGGTTAAGGGTCTACGCAATGTTCCATCCTCGGGTCCTTTGATTCTTGCATCGAACCATCTCTCATTTAGTGATTCGATCTTCATGCCGCTAGTTGTTCCTCGCAAAGTTACCTTCTTGGCAAAAAGTGAGTACTTCACATCTCCCGGACCTAAAGGGCTGCTCAAGAAATTAACTTTCATTGCGCTCGGACAAGTTCCTGTCGATCGTTCAGGTGGCCGCCGTAGCGAAGCAGCTTTGATAACTGGATTAGAAGTTTTAGCTGGCGGAAACTCTCTTGGGATTTATCCTGAAGGAACTCGCTCTCCCGACGGACGCCTCTATAAAGGACGCACTGGTATTGCCCGCCTTGCCATCGAATCTGGTGCACCAGTTATTCCAATTGCAATGTTTAACACAGACAAGATTCAGCCAACCGGAACAGTTATTCCAAAGATTATGCGCGTGGGAATCACATTTGGCGAACCTATGTACTTCGAAGGTGATTCAACAGATTTGCAGTATCTACGTGAGGTCACCGACCAGATCATGAAGCGTATCCAGCAACTATCTGGCCAGGAATATGTCGATACCTACGCTGTGAAGGCGAAAAAATCAGGAATTAACGTTGAAAATAGCGAAGAGAACGATTAATCAATCTCTAGCTCTGCGCGCTTGACCAGATAATTACAGACGTTGCACTCAGGGCCTGAATCAGGTATTCCACCTTCGATTGTCGTAATCAACTCTTCCAAAATTGATGTGAAGCGTTCAGAATCTCGCTCGACTGGTACATAGTGTTGATTTACGCCAAATCCGTGAGAGTTGGAAGCGAGCTCGCTAGGAGACGTTTCAGTTACTCCGGCCAGCTTCCAAATTAAAAGCCCCATACTTGAAACTGGAAACGGTTTACCGCGATCAGGATTTTCAAGAGCATGAGCATATGCCTCTAACTGAGGTGCATAGAACTGTCCGTTGTCGCGATCTGAATCTGAAACCTTGCAATCAATAATTCCTACAGTGCCATCTGTGTAATGCCCTAGAAGGTCATAGATTCCGAGGATTTTCCAGCGAGTTTCAAAACCATTGATTGTGATGGGCGCACTCTTTACCCATTGGCCCCATTGCTTCACCACGCCTGGTTTTAGCGATGCATCAAGGTCTTGCATCGATGCTCGGCGGAAATGTTCTTCTTGAGAATCTGCAAGTGGCTTGACGAGGGGAAACTCTTTTTTCAAATCGAATTTAAACCAGTACTTCAGCCAAAGGCAACGCTTGCAAGTTGAAAGTCCGAAGGTTAAATCCGATGGGGCAATTGTGTCGCGCGCAGGAACTTCAGGTTTTTTCATATCGCATCTTCTCCTTATCCGGTGACAACTGCCGAGTAGAGGACCGCGAGTCCCAAGATAATCATGATTGTTCCGCCAGCAGCACGAAGTCGCTCTAAACGTTTATTGTCAGTTGCAAGCCAAGCACGCGCAGTTCCGGCCAGTAGACCCCAGCTTCCATCCGAGATAAATGCCAGAACGCAGAAGACAAGACCAAGAAAAATTAATTGAGTGGTGACATGTCCACCATGGATATCTACGAATTGCGGCAAGACAGCGGCAAAGAATACAATCGCTTTGGGATTGAGAACTCCGACCCAGAAGCCATCACGGATTGATTGACGAACCGTGGGAGCAATAGGTCCTTGGTTTGTCATATCCGCAGCATGCAATGCGCGTTTTTTAATCGCATCGATTCCGAGATAAATCAGATAGAGACCACCGGCCCATTGCACTGCGATGTATGTGATATGCCATTTCTGAAGAATTGGTCCAACACCGAGAGCGACGAGTGTTGAAAGTACAAAAGAGCCAGTGACATTTCCGGCAACGGTGAGGATTGAGATCTTGCGGCCCCAGGAAACAGCTCGTGCAATAACGAAGAGGACGCTTGGCCCAGGAGCGATGATGATGATCATCGCAGCCACCAGGTATTCCGGTAGGCGAGTAGGTATCACTCCGCTCAACATGGGGTAAAGGTAACCAATGGAGCCCTCGAATTGTGCGTGGCGATTTGCCCTCACGGCCAAGAGGGGCTTTAATTGCTATATATCGATACGATATATCCAATCAACATAGATAGGGGAAGATGCGATGCGTTCACGCTCAGAATCTCTCAAGTTCGCCCTCCTGGGCCTTCTCGAAGAGGGTCCTTTGCATGGATACGAGCTTCGCAAGAGGCTGATGGCAATCTTCGGCCCCTTTAGAGCGCTCTCGTTCTCAGTTCTCTACCCACAGCTGAAGAAAATGGTCATATCGGAAGTTATCGAGGCGAAGGAGATTGGCGTGACTTCACGCCGAACTCGCATCGTCTACACGATCACCAAAAAAGGGTCAC
>JACCDX010275421.1_pt1 | contig 12385 bp, 8 predicted proteins | sample 7449681 | NCBI WGS metagenome assembly JACCDX01 (sample SAMN15323450, study PRJNA562643) | freshwater metagenome | isolation source: river surface water | place: USA:Blue River Watershed | collected 2017-08-18
CGTTGCAGGGCTTCCGCACGCTCCAATTGCGGCGGGCGATTGTTGAGTGCAGAGAGCACGACGGTGGAGCCCGCAAGAAACAGGGCCAGCACGAACATGATGATCACGACGCCCCGTTGTCTCTCGCGACTGAATGTCATGGGCCACCGCCCTGCACGGCCTGCTGCACTTGCTGGACCTGCTGCAGAGTCTGCAGCACGGCCTGCACCATGGACGTCTCGTCATCCGGGATGTTCGCCGGCTGCGTCTCGCGACCGTCCAGACTGGCCTGGGCCTGCTCGATGGCCGCGCTGCGCTGGGCATTCTCCCGCACCTGTGCCGCACGCTGAGCCAGCGCCGCCTGAATGGCCGCAAACTGCTCGGGCGTGATCTCGTAGGATTCCCGCACGGTGCCGGCCATCACATCCAGCGACTGTCCTGTCTTGAGCACGAACTCGCGTTCGCCCTGGCTGACCCGCAGCAAGGCTTGCACCCCATCATGATCCACGCGGGTGCCGGGGGGCAGGTTCTCCTCCAGCACGGCGATGCCATTGAGCCAGACCGTGTGGCTGCCGGACTGGTGTCGGACGATGCCGCCCAGCTGGATCACGGCCAGCGCCTCCACCGGTTCTTCCTCTTCCTCGGCCAGCTGTTCCGCGGCCGACAGCAGATCCTGCAGCTCGCGCTCCTCGAACAGCGCGGCACGAATCTGGTCCAGCCGCGCGCGCTGGGCCTCGGTGCTGAACAAGCGACCCAGTGGCGGACTGACAGGCGGCTGGGCAGGCTGTGCCATGAGGCTTGGGGGTATCAACAGGACGCAAAGTGCCAGGCTTGCTCGATCAATATTCAACGGGCACCTCCTGCGGCGGGGTGAGGTTGAAGGTATACCAGTCCAGCTCGCAGTCGACCAAGAGATTCTCATCCAGACTGGCAAAGTCCTCGGCCGCCCCCGTGGCCAGCAGCTGACAGCTCACCGGCAGAAACAAGCCAGGGGCCTGCAGCAGGTCGTCGATCACATGGGCGAAATCCCCCTCGTGCACGGCGGCGAATTCCAGTCTTGCCCGACTGAACTGCAGGTCCACCGGATCGCCCGGCAGCACTTCTTCCGGGGGGTAGCTCAGGCTTTGACGACCCTGCTCTCCCACTTCGACCGTGATGGGAAACAGGCGCATGCGCCGCCGCAAGTCCTGCACGCGCTCCAGCAGGCGCAGGCGGTCCTCCTCCAGGAACACCCCATCCTGTTCCATGTCCCGGAAGCGGCCGAGATAGCGCACGATGGTGGACTCCTCGGTGGCAATCTGCTGGATGGCCGTCTGCACCTGATCGTACTGCGCCCGGGCGCGGGCGAAAGCGGCATTGGCGTCGCTGCTGAAATAGGTGACACCGAGATACACGCCAGCTGCCACGACGGCGGCAACGACACAGGCCAGCACCGGCCGGCGCAGCAGAGTCAAGTCTTCCTTGCTGAACAGCGCCTTGTCGCTCATGGCTGGGCCTCGGCAACTTCCTCGGGCGCCGGACGCAACTGCTGCACCACTTCCAGCTCAAAGCTCTCCGTGACCGCGCTGTCATCCACCAGGGTCTGAACGGCGGTGTCGGCGCGGATATCGATGGGCATGACCAGCGGATTGACGGTGATGTCGGCGCGTTGCTCCAGCGTGGCGATGAAGGCGAGGATCTCGTCGCGGGCGGCCCGGAAACTGTTGGCGCTCTGCACCGTGCCCTCCAGCCGCACGACCAGCTCCGTCCTCCCGGCCAGCACGGCGAGCCGGAACAGATCGTTCGGCGACTCCAGCCCGGTCAACAACGGCTGCTCCTCCGCCGTGGGCGGCAGCGTGCGCAATTCGAAGTTCAGTAAACTCAGGCGCATCGTCGGCGCATCCTCCATGGCCTGGCCCACCACGCTCAGCAACTCGGCCGGATTGTGCGCCTGCGACTGCAACAAGTCATGGGTCCGCACCACCAGGGCCATGGTGGTGGAATTGATCGGCGTTTCCGGGAAGCTGCCGCGCAGCGCCTCGTACTGCGCCAGCAGCGGCGTGGTCTGCGCACGGGTCGCCGCCTCGCGTTCACGGGTCGACAAGGCGTCACTCAGGGTGGGCGCCATGAAAATGATGCTGCCAAGTGCCACCACTGCCGCACTGGCATACATCGCGCCGGCGATGCGCCCCAGCGTGTAGTAGCGGCGCATGCTGGAGGGCGCATAGACATTGCGCACGCCCGGCCCGCGCAGGCTCTGGACCAGGGAGAGCGCCAGGGCACCAGGCTCCAGAGTCTGCGTATCGAGACTGCCGGACTTGAAGAGAGCCTCGGTCTGCACCGTCTCGAAGCGCATCAGCTTTTCGGGCAGCTCGCTCGGCACGTCCACGGCGAAGGCCGGCGGCAGCAGCACATGCACCGGCAGCGTGGTCTCGTAGGGCAGCTGCTTGATTCGCTCAAGGTATTTGCGTGTCTGATCGGCCTGCTGCAGCAACATCGCGTTGAGGTCACGCCCCTGCTCCAACGCCAGCGGGGTCAGACGACTGAAGATCACCCGCCCCTTCTGCAGATAGGTCTGGCGCATGCCGCTGCCGGACTCGATGTTCACGAGCAGCACGTGGGGCAAGTGCCGCAGCTTGAGCGTCGCTGACAGCGACTCCATCAGATACGCAGCCGAGGTGATGCAGAGAATGGAGAGTTTCTGCTGCAGGATGCGACTGACCCAGGGGTCCACCAGGTCGGCCTTGTTCAGCGCCGTGAACAGGAAGCGGTCATCGCGCCGGCCATCCTTTTCCCGACCCACCACACGCGCCGTCTTGTAGGGGGAATTGCGGTACATGATGCTGAGCTTGCGCTCGATCATGCTGATGCGGTCGGCGCCGGTCACGTGCGCCAGACTCTCCATGCGGAAGTCTTCCTCGATGCCATCCAGCACCACGATGAAGGGCACGCGATGCTCCGCGTGCAGCAGGGCCTCGAAGGCGTCCAGATCCCCCTCACCCGTGCCGAAGCGCTTGAACAGGCGCAGCGCGCCGCGCTGCCAGCGCAACAGTGAGACGCCCCTTGCCTCGATCAGCAGGATGCGGACGCGTGCTTGTGAACCCAGCCCGAACATGCTCAGTCGCTCCCCGCGTCACACACGGATATTGCTGATGGTGTCATACACCGGTCCCATCACCGACAGCATGACCCAGCCCAGCAGCAGCCCCAGAAAACCAGTCATTACCGGCTGGATCAGGGCCTGCACGCCATCGATGGAATTCTTGATGTCGCGATCGTAGAAATAACTGACATTGAGCAGCGCCTTGTCGAGTCCGCCGGTGGATTCGCCCACCTTGAGCATGCGCACGACCAGTGGCGGGAACAGCCCCGTGTTGGCGAAGCTGCGCGACAGCGGCTCGCCTTCCTGAATGTCCTGACGGGCGCGCACCAGGGCGGCCCGGATCACGGCGTTGTCGATGATGCCTTCGGCAATCTCCAGGCAGCGCAGGATGGGAATGCCAGCCGAGTACATCATCGCGAAGAAGTTGGCGAAGCGCGACAGGATGATCTTCTGCAGCACCGGCCCGATCTTAGGCACCTTGAGCTTGTAGCCATCGGCGAGGAAACGCGCCCGCGGGTCCAGCTTGATCACGGTACGAATGAGCACGGCGAGCACTGCCGGCACGCCCAGCGCGATGTACCAGAAGTCCACCATGAAGTTGGAAACCGCAATCAAGGCACGGGTATGGATCGGCAGAGTGGACCCCATGTTGGTGATGAAGCCGATGAGTTGCGGCACCAGATACACCATCAGGAAGACGGTCACCCCGACCACCACCACGCCGATGAACATCGGCGTGGAGAGCAGCTTCTTCGTGGTGGTGGCCAGTTCGTCCTGCCACTTGATGGTGGCGCCGAGGTTCTCGAAGATCTGGCCCAGCTCACCACTGGCCTCACCGGCCCGAATCAGGTTGACGAAGAGATTGTCGAACACCGTGGGATGTTCGGCGAGGGCCTCCGAGAGGTTCTTGCCGCCCTCGATCTCGTCGATGATGTTCGCCACGATCTCCTTGAAACGCGGATGCTCCAGACTGTCGCGCAGGTCGCTCAGACCTTCCAGCATGGGCACACCGGCGCGGGTGAGCTGCTCCATGTGGAAGCAGAAGTTGATCAGGTCGGACTTCTCGACCTTGCGCTGACCGAAGCTGGCGCGATGCTCCACGGTTTCGCTGGCGCGGATCAAGTCCATGGACATCTTGCCGATGCGCTGTTCCAGATCGGCCAGATTGCTGGCATCCAGATTCCCCTGCCGGATCTTGCCGTCCTGGGTCATGGCCTTGTACTTGTAGAGCGGCATGCTCAGTTCACCCCGTCAGCCGGTCGGTCAGGTCCACCACGCGGGTGATCTCTTCCAGACTGGTGGTGCCATCCAGCACGCGGCGACAGGCGTCCACAGCCAAGGGTTTGAAGCCACCCTTCTTCGCCAGGTTGAGCATCTCGCGCATGCTGGCGCGGCGCGCGATCAGATCGTCCATGTCGCCAGAGATCTTGAGGATCTCGATGACCGAGTTGCGGCCCTTGTAGCCTTGATGTTCGCAGGCATCGCAGCCCACGGCCGAATAGATGGTGATGTCGCCCGGTTGATCCTGCACGCCCAGCAGGATGCGCTCGAGATCGGAGGCGATCTTCGGCTGACGGCAGTCTTTGCACAGCTTGCGGATCAGTCGCTGGGCCACCACGCCGATCAGGTTGCCCGCGATCACGTCGGGCAGGATGCCGATGTCCAGCAGTCGGGGAATGGCGCCCACGGCCGAGTTGGTGTGCAGGGTCGAGAACACCTGGTGACCGGTCATGGCGGCGCGGAAGGCCATCTCGGCCGTCACGTGGTCACGGATCTCGCCCACCAGAATCACGTCCGGGTCCTGGCGCATCATGGAGCGGATGCCTTCGCCGAAGCCCATCTTCACCGACTCGTTCACCGAGGACTGCCGAATCATGGACATCGGGTATTCCACCGGATCTTCCATGGTCATGATGTTCACGCCCTCGGTGTTGATGTGATTCAGCACTGAGTAGAGCGTCGTCGTCTTGCCGCTGCCGGTGGGGCCGGTCACGAGGATGATGCCCTCGGGTCGCGCCAGCATCAGGTTGAGCAGGTGGAAGTTGTCCTCGCTCAGGCCCAGCTTGTCCATGGGCACGATGCCCTTCTTGCGGTCGAGAATACGCAGCACGATGTTCTCGCCGTGGGTGGTGGGCTGCGCGGCGACACGAAAGTCGATCTGGCGCCCCACCAGTGACATGGAAATGCGGCCGTCCTGCGGCGCGCGGGATTCGGCGATGTTCATGTTGCTGATGACCTTCAGGCGCACCACCATCGCCGGCCAGTAGCTCTTGTGCAGGCTGCGCACCTGGCGCAGCACGCCGTCGATGCGGTAGCGGATGCGCAGGAAGGCTTCTTCCGGCTCGAAGTGAATGTCCGAGGCCCCGCGCTGGGCGGCGTCCGCCAGCAGGGCGTTCACCAAGCGCACCATCGGATGGCTGTACTCATCGGTGGCAGACTGCAGACTCTCGAAATCCAGTTCCCCGGTCTCGATCTCCTGCAGGATGCCGTCGATGGACAGCTCGAAGCCGTAGAACTGCTCGATGACCCGGGCGATCTCGTTCTCGCTGGCCAGCACCGGGGTGATGTCCAGATTGCCGCCATTGAGCGCCCGCACCTGGTCGAGGGCCACGATGTTGAAGGTGTCGGCCATCGCCAGCGTCAGGTGATGACGGCTGCGATCGTAATTGAGCGGGAGGATGCTGTAGCGGCGCGCCAGATCCTGCGGCACGATGCGGGTCGAGGTGGCATCCAGCACGGCGTGGGACAGGTCGACGCTGCGCTGGCCGGTGTTCTCGCTGAGGGCGTCGCGCACGATGGAATCGGTCACGAAGCCCAGGTCGATCAGGATGGAGCCGAGCGGTTTGTTGCTGTTCTTCAGTTCCAGCAGGCCGATGCGCAGCTGGTCCTCGGTGATGGCGCCCTGCTCGACCAGCATCGCACCAAGGCGTCTCTTGGGGGCGGGTGCGGCGTCACTCATGGCAGAAGTCGCTCCAGGGCATCAAGGCGATCTCGCAGGATGCGCAGGTCGAAGCCCGGGTTGGCGTTGCGGGACTGCTCCAGGGCTTCACGATAGAAGGTGTAGGCCGGCTCGGGCTGGTTCAGGCGGTCCAGACTGACCGCCAGATTGAAGGCGAAATCGGGGCTCACAGCCGACCCGCTCTGCGCCTTGGCGGCCAGCAGGGCGTCGTAATAGGCCGCCTGGGCTTCGTTCCAGCGGCGCTGGGAAGCGTAGAAATTGCCCAGGGCGAACGAGAGCTGAGCGATCTCGGGGTGCTCGGACTTCAGGCTCAGCAGCTGGGTTTCAGTCTGTACCGAATCCCCCAGAGGCATGCTGTCGAGCAGGCCGACGCGCGCCAGCACATCGCGCGGATCCAGTTGCAGCAGACGGCTGTAAAGCTCGCGTGCAGTGCTCACATCCCCCAGCTGCACGGAGGCAGCAGCCAGGCCGAGCAGCGCATCGCGGTTGTTGGGCAGCTCGCGCAGGGCCTGCTGATAGAGGCTGCGCGCGGCGAAGTAGTCCTGATCCTGAAAGGCGGCATAGGCGCTGGTCAGCTGGGCGTTCACGGCCGGCACGTTGTCGTTGCGGGTGATGTTGATGGGTGCGGCTGTCGGAGTTGGCGTGATAGAGGGCACGGCGACAGTCTCCGCAGCGGCCAGGGCATTGTCAGTCGCTTGCGTTGGCACCGCCTCGGGCTGTGCTGCCAGTGTTTCCGCTGCGGCCGTCTCCACGGACGCGACCAGCGTTGCATCGTTCTCCTCAACAGGCGCGTTGCCGGGCTCGGCAGCCACCGCTGCAGCAGTGCTGTCGATTGCTGCCTCTTCCGTGATGGCGGCCACCGCCGCAGCGTCAGGAGCCTCGGCTTCGACGCCGGTGGCAACGGCGTTGTCCACCGGTTCCGCCGCCGTGTCGAGGCTGGCTGCATCGACAGTCGTCTGCTCGGACAGTGCCAGTGTCACGTCGGCCGGCACGGGCTGGATCTCCTGGGCCAGACTGGCCTGCCGCGCGGCCTCGATCGCGGCGGGTGAGACATTGAATTCGATGCTGGGCGTGAGCATCTGCTGCAGGTACAGATAGGCACCTCCACCCAGCGGCAACAGCACCACGACTGCGGCGACTGCCATGACTCGCGATCTCGACCACTTGCCGCCCCTGGCGCCGGTCTTGGCATTGAAAACGGCCCGCGCCGACTCACGAATCCGGTTCTCGTCCGTGGCGCGCAAGGTTTCGACCCGGACGCGGGGTCGCTCATCCACTGGAGTGGCCGCCGTGGCTTGCGCGGAGATTTTCGACGCGAGGGCTGCCAGCTCCTTGTCCTGCTGAACGCCAGTCGTGGCCTCGGGTACCGGGGTGTCGGCCTGCGGCGGCTGCGGCAGCGGGTCAGGGTCAGCAATGTACGCCTGGCGCTCCTGCGCTGCGTCAGGCTCTGCGGCGGCCAGACTGAGCCCACCCGAAGCGGGCTTCTCCGGCTCGGCCGAGGTGGCCAGCTGTCGCAGAGTCTGCGGGCTGACGTAATCAATCTCCGGTTCGAGCGTCAGATCAACCATGGACAACGCACTGGCACTGCGACCGGTCACGAGCGCCGGTGACTCTGGCGGCGTGTCCAGCACCAGGGAGTCGGAGGGTGGTGCGTCCTGCACAGTCAGGTCGGGCGCAAGTTCCTCGAGGGCGTTGGTCTCGAGCACGGATGGCGGAGCACTCGACTCGGGTATGGCTTGAGGTTCCACATGCAGATCAGGGTCGATCTGGAAATCGAAGGGAATATCCAGCGGCGAATCGGCAACGGGAGCGGCCGCAGGCATGTCCAGGGTGAGATCCGGGAACTCCAGCGGGGGGAGCGAGGTGTCTGCGGTGGTCATCGCTGCGGCAGCCGGCTCGTCTTGAGCAGGCTCCAGCGCCGCAGGTGTCTGCGGCTCGGCGCTGTCCTTCTGTGCGGCCTGGCGCTTGGCTTCCTCGGCCTTGCGCAGCGCTTCCATCAATAGACTCATACGGCGGTTACCATCCGATCAACGCAACACGGCATCATTGAACTGTGACGTGAAGAGTCCGTCGCTGGCGAGGCCTTCCGAGGGCAGGAACTCGCGGTATTCCTCGAGATCGCCATCGAGTGAGGGCTGCTTGATCACCACCGGTCGGATGAAGACGATGAGCTCCGTCTTCACGGCGGACTCACTCTTGTAGCTGAACAGATTGCCCAGACCGCGCACGCGGGAGACGCCCGGCAGGCCGGCACTGCTGTTCTCCAGCGAATCCTGCATCAGGCCGCCCAGTACCGCGATCTCTCCGCTGTAGACCTTGAGAATCGATTCGATCTCGCGAATCTGGATTTCCGGCACGGCATTGACCACGCCGGCATCGGCCAGGATCGGGTTGGGATCATTCACATAGCGCACGATGCGGGAGATGGTCGGCCGCACGTTCAGCGTGACCTGGTCATTCTCGCTGATCTGGGGTGTCACGCTCATGACGAAACCGACGGGCACCGTGTTCACGGTCGTCGTGTAGGTTGGCGCGATCGCCGGGGACGTGGCCGTTGCCGCCTGGCCACCTTCCGCGGAAACAGTGAAGTACACCCGGTTGTCCACCACGCGCAGCATGGCAGCCTGGTTGTTGAGCGCCATGATCTTGGGGCTGGACAGCACGCGCAGATCGCCGAACTCGGAGAGCATGCGCATGGTGGTCGACACGGCGTCCGGGCCGGCGCTCTTGTCGATGGTCAACATGCTGGCAGGCGCATTGTTGAGATTGAGACCGTTGACGCTCTGGAGAAAATCGATCTGGCCGTTGTCACGGCTCAGTGATGCCCAGTCCACGCCGGACTGGTAGTCGTCGTTGAGACTGACCTCGACCACGGTGGCCTCGATCATGACCTGATAGAGCGAACGGGTTCGCACATACTCGAGAAAGGCCTGCACTTCGCGGTGCTGACGCGAGGAGGCACGCACCGTCACGATGCTGCTTTCCGGATTCGCGATGATTGCGGCTGTCGGGATGCTGACGGCACTGGCCGCCAGATCGTCGCCCTGACTATCGTCGTCATCGCTCTCGGCGTCCGCCGCAGCGCCGATTGCCGTGCTCTGGCTGGATTCCAGGATGGCTGTCAGGTTGGCGACCAGTGTCGTCCAGAAACTGTTGGCGCTTTCCTGACTCAGCTGTGCAATCGAGTTGTTCGTGCCCCCAGCCCCACCGCCTCCGCCCACGCCTGACGAAATGCTGGTCGCCACAGAGAACTGGGTATTCGACTCCCGCAGCACGTTCACATAATCCACCCGATACGTCTGCAGATAGGGGAAGTCGGGCTCCACCAGCAGGCCGCTGGTCTCGCTGAGCTGCCAGCGCATGTCGACCTGGCGCCCGATGCGATCGAGGATCTGCGGCAGGGTCTGGTCGATGGCGTTGATGCTCACGGTGCCCAGCACCTGGGGGTGCACGTCGATGTTCACGCCGGCGTCCCGCGCCACGGCGAACAGCAGTTCGCGCACGGAGACATCCTGGACCACCACGGAAAACAGCTGCGGCGCTTCGGCTACTGTGGGCGCAGGCAGAATGGCAGGCGGGCGCACCACATCGGGAATCTCGTCGCTCTGGACTTCGGCGGGAGGCAGGATGTGCCGCGCCTGTTCGTTCTCGCTCGGCAGGGAAGTCCCGCAGCCGGCGAGCAGGACAAGCGCCAGTGCGGTCATGCCTTTGTGCAGGAAAGTGCTGTTCATCGTTTCGTCCTCGGATTCACCGGGTCAGATCCATCGCCACATTGCAGTCGAGTCTGCCGATGCTCTGCACGAAGGGGCTGTTGTCACGAATGCTGGGAGGAAGGCTGTTGATCAAGGTGCGCGCCTCTCCAATGGTTGCAAAGTCGCCGTAGGCCACTTTCCAGAAGTCCTGGCCGCGGCTGTTGGAGACACAGGTGTACGTCTTGTCGATCAGGCCAGACTGTTCGAGCGTGTTCAGGATGCGGCCGACGAACTCTGACTCTGCACTGTTCACCGACAGCAACTGCACGGTATAGCGCGCGGGTTCGACGGCAGCCACCCATTCCTGCAAGGCCAGACTGCGCTCGAACAACAGTGGCGACAGCTCGCCGAGTTCGTTCTGAGCGGCGCGCAGGGCGACATCGGCAAGCACGGCAGTGGGAGCCGCGGCAGAGCCAGCAAGCGCTGCAGTCGGGGCCGCGGCAGTGGCAGCGACCGCCGGGACTTCCGGGGCTGACGCGGCAACAGGCACGACTGCGCCGGGGCCAGCGGTCGGAGTCGGCGTGGCAGCGGCCACAGTGCCTGTGTTGTCGGCGACTGTCGCGGCAATGTCTGCCGGCACATCCGGCGCGACCGACTCAATCGGGCTTGGCTGCGGGACGCTGACGGCAGCAGGTTCACTCACAGCCGTCTGGGAAGCGCCGGGCTCAGCAGGCTCTGGCTCCACCACTGCGACGGGCGCTTCTGGTGCAGGTTCCTCAATGACCGCGGCAGCAGGCGCCGGGGCCTCTGCCACTTCGACCGCCGGCTGCGCGACTGGCGCAGTCGGCGCAGATTGCACCGCAGCCGCCGCCACGACCGGGGCCGGGCTGACGTCAGCACCTCGACTCAACTGCCAGCCAATACCAGCGGCCATGATGAGACCGACAGCCGCCGTGGCGGCAGCCACACGGGGCACTGTCCAGAAACCCGGGGCGTAGCCACTGTCCGCAATGGCAGCGCGCACATGGCGCGGCAGCACAGTGGGTTGCAGCATGTTGTCGACGGTGCGCGGACGCGCGCCGGTGGCCGATTCGGCATAGGCCGCCAGCAGGGCCTTGTCGGCGATGATGTTGATGCGCCGCGTGAGGCCGCCCGAGGCCTTGGCAATGAGTTTTTCCGCTGCCTCGCTGAAGATCTGCGGCGCCGGGCAGCCGGCAGCCTGCAGGCGGAAGCGGATGTAGTCGCTGGTCTCCTCCGCCGTGAGCGGGCGCAGGTAGAAACTGTGGGTGATGCGCTCGCGCAACTGACGGATGTTCTTGTTCTCGAGATTCCTGTCAAGTTCGGGCTGCCCGAACAGCACGATCTGCATCAGCTTGTGCTGGTGCGTTTCGAGATTGCTGAACAGGCGCACCTCTTCCAGCGTCTCGATGGGCATGCTCTGGGCTTCTTCGATGATCACGAGCACGGAGCGGTTGGCCGCATGCTGCTTGAGCAGATAGTCCTGCAGGTGCTGCATCAGGACCAGGCGCTGGGTGCTGTGATCCACAGGGAGCTTCAGCTCGAAAGCGATGGCGTAGAGGATGTCGTGCGGCGAAAGATTGGGGTTGGCGAGGTAGACCATTTCGACGGAAGGCGGCAGACGCTCTTCCAGCATGCGGCACAACATGGTCTTGCCGCTGCCTACTTCCCCGACCACTTTCAGGATGCCTTCACCCGTGGTGATGGCGTAAAGCAGAGCCTCCAGTACCACCCCGCGACCATTGGCGCCACCTGTGAAAAACAGGCTCGGATCCGGGGTTATCCGGAACGGCGGTCGCTGGAGCGAGTAGTATTCCAGGTACATGGGAAAATACTTATCCTTCTTAAGGGCTTAGGAGTTCTTTCTAAACAGCCGAATTAACTCATGTTTTCTGTATAAAAAATAGTCCTTTCGGGGGTCAAAAAGAGGCAACTTGCTCTTTTTCTTGAAGAAATGCGTCAATTTCCCGTCACTATAGCGGGAAACCATCGCCGAGACAGTGGCAAATGCCGTCATTGTGACGGAGTTCACCTTCGAAATGAGGGGGAGAATCGAGGCAAGCGAATTGAACAATTATTGAACAGCCCGTCCAGAGCGGACTAGGCAAGTTCGCGTTCGCGTGCGCTCAGCACCGGGTTGGCATACATCTGCAGCAAGAACGGCCGCATGGCGGGCGAGGCCTGCTCCACGCGGGCGGCGAAGCGACGCGCCGCATCCGTGTCCGCCGGCACAGCCTTCTCATCCTGCAGCATCTGCAGTGCCTGGTGGTTGGTGGACTGCAGCAGGTAATTGCGAATGATCTGCTCGTCCACCAGGGCAGCTGCCTCCTCCGCATCGTCACTCTGCAGGCTGATCTGCTTGCCGAAGCTCACATGGACGCGACCCTTGTAGCCGATCATGCCGGTGACGATGCTGTGAATGTCGCTCTGCTCGGTCTTCTGGAAGGTGCCATGTTCACTCTTTTGCTGCAGCTCGTCCGCTTTCAGCAGATCACAGGGGTCGAACTCGTAGGAAATCGATACGGGCACGATATTCAGGGCGTTGAGCGCCGCCGCGAAACCGTCCTCGCGCCGCGCCAGGGCCAGCATCTTCAGCAGTGCGGTGTCAGTGCGATCCAGCCCGTCCTTGGCGCGCCCCTCGCGCTGCGCGATCCA
>JACCDX010002237.1_pt1 | contig 12382 bp, 15 predicted proteins | sample 7449681 | NCBI WGS metagenome assembly JACCDX01 (sample SAMN15323450, study PRJNA562643) | freshwater metagenome | isolation source: river surface water | place: USA:Blue River Watershed | collected 2017-08-18
AGCAAAAACATTGATAACAAATTAGTTAAAACTGCTCATAGCACATTAAAGTATACCGAGCAAGATATTGAACAATTGGCAAAATGTTCAGATCCTGTTAACGGGCCTCATTATTTTTTAGAAAACTTTTTTTATATACAGCACCCTGTAAAAGGAAAGTTACAATACGAAGCATTTGACTATCAGCGAAGACTTATTGACAGTTATCACCAGCACCGTTTTAATGTAAACTTATTACCTCGTCAAACAGGTAAGACTACAACAGCCGCAGGATATCTATTATGGTATGCAATGTTTGTTCCTGATAGCACAATTCTTGTAGCGGCTCACAAATATACAGGCGCTCAAGAAATTATGCAACGTATTCGTTACGCATACGAATTATGCCCTGATCATATTCGTTGTGGTGTAAAGAGCTACAACAAGCAAAGTTTAGAATTTGACAATGGTAGTCGTATTGTTGCACAGACAACAACCGAAACAACTGGTCGAGGTATGTCTTTGTCATTATTATACGCTGACGAGTTTGCATTCGTTGAACCCAATATTGCTACAGAATTCTGGACTTCTATTTCTCCTACGTTGGCAACTGGTGGTAAGGCAATTATTACTTCTACTCCTAACAGTGACGAAGATCAGTTTGCTCAAATCTGGAAAGAAGCGAATCACAAATTTGACGAGTTCGGAAACGAACAAGTTTTAGGACGTAACGGATTCTTCCCATTTAGAGCATATTGGAATGAGCACCCAGATCGTAATGAAGATTGGGCCAATGAAGAACGCAGTCGCATTGGAGAAGAACGATTCCGTCGAGAACACGATTGTGAATTCTTGATTTTTGATGAGACATTAATTAACAGTATTAAACTCGCTGCCCTCGAAGGCAACGAGCCTTATATGAAAATGGGTCAGGCAAGATGGTATAAGAAAATTAATCCTATGAATACCTATCTTATAGCATTAGATCCTAGCTTAGGCACCGGCGGAGATCCGGCTGCTATTCAAGTTATAGAAATACCTAGTTTTACTCAGGTAGCGGAGTGGCAGCACAATCTAACAACTATACAAGGGCAAGTTCGTATTTTGCGAGATCTTTGCAATTATATCAATGACGAATGTGCGGCCAAAGGCGTTCAATCTAGCTTATATTATTCAGTAGAAAACAACAATATCGGCGAAGCTGCTCTAGTTGCCATTGACGAAATAGGTGAAGAAAGTATTCCTGGGCTATTTTTAAGTGAGCCTATTAAGAAAGGACATGTTCGTAGATTTCGCAAAGGGTTTAATACTACTAACTCTAGCAAAATTAATGCTTGTGCTAAATTGAAGCATTTATTAGAGAGCGATCGCCTTAAAATTAACTCAAAACCTTTGATAAGTGAACTTAAAACATTTATTGCAAAGGGTGTTAGTTTTGAAGCAAAAGTAGGGCAACACGACGACCTAGTTTCAGCACTACTTTTAGCAATCCGTATGGCATTGATGTTACAAGAGTGGGACCCTGCGATCTACGATAAAATGCGAGAGGAACGAGAAGACGAGTTCCTAATGCCCATGCCCATTTACATATCAAATTATTAATAAATAACAGTTATGAAGCCCATTCAAATTATTTCACAAGATCTTTTCGATAAAATCCGCAGCCGTTTCCAAAATATGGAAATGGGCGACGAAACTGGTGCAGTAACTATTGACCCTGCAGAAGCACGTTTTTTTGATTTTGATTTTGTCCACGAAGGCGTTGATCTTGGAAGAGTAAGTATCAGCCTAAATGATCTTGGCAGTTTAAAAATATATTACAGTCAAGGAATTACAGAAGGGCAAGACCCTGATTCTAAAAAACTATGGTATAGCTTTTTAAGAGAAATGAGATTATTTGCAATGCGTAGACTATTAAGATTTGATACTAGAGATATTGCTAAAACTAATCTTGATAAAAACGATTTTCAACACTTGGCAACAACTCAAGGGCCAAAGGAAGAACCTATGAATATGAACGAATCACGTTGGAGCCAGAAGAGCACCAAAAAAACAAGCAGAGCAGTTAAAGGTCAAACAGAAGTTATTGTAAGACACAATCAATCTGTTGACGAGCTATATCCTGGGGCACGAAGCCAACCTAAAAAGATTAAAGCAATTTTTATTCAAAATAGAGACGGAGAAAGATTTAAGTATCCGTTTATTCACCCAGCAGGTGCATTTGCAATGGCACAACACGTTGACCACGGTGGCGTCCCGCATGATCCAGCAGGCAAAGCAATCATGCGTATGAGTGAACAAATTGCACAACTACAAGAATTTCAGAAACATATTAAAAGAAGCACATTACATGATGACGCTGTAGGCATTACTGAGAGGGCCGTAGGCCGATTACAAGAACTTAAAGCACAAATTGAAGCTCTATCAAAGCGTCATTATTATGAATCATGGATTGCAGAATTCAATGAACAAGATGAACCTCTTATGGCAGATTTAGATCCTGTAACTTTAGAGACTTACAAACAAGCATTTACACAAACAAACTTTAAAGAAGAACTTGCAAACTTTTTTCCATTGATACATAGTATCATGCAAGAAACAAACAAAATAGATTTAGAAAATTATGTAGAAGAAGGCACATGTCCAAAATGCCATGAAGATCCTTGCGCCTGCGAAAACACCGAGGAAGACGTAAAAGAAGATGCATTCGATGCGTTTGAAGACTGGGCCGAAGCTGTAGAGCAAGGTAAATTGACTGACGATCAAATTGAAGATCTAAAGACAGCAATGGCAGAACTACCAAATGGAGAAATGGAGCTAGGTCCAGACGGACAAACAGCTTATCAATTCTTTAGTCAATTTGGTTTGGAAGACAGTGACCTTGAAGAAAAACTAAAGGCTGCGGCTGAACTTGATCCTACAACTGATCCTACTGAAGTTTTACAAGTGTGGGCTCAAGACAACTATCCGGAATTACTAGTAGCACTAGGACTAAGCGGAACAAGCCAACCTGAAGAGCAACCACCAATGGAACCGCCTGCTAATCCAGAACCTGCACCTGAGCAACCTGTAGCAGAAGGCAAAGATCCTAAAGCAATAATTCAGGAAGTTGCTAAAATTGTTAAGAGTTTTTACAATAGAGACAATCCTAATGTAGGACCATTCCGCGGTGAAGAGGGAATCGCCATCGATGTTGAAAAGAAGATCAGCGAAAAATTTGGCGAAGATGCAGGAGAACAAGCACGCCACCTTGCAGAAAAATTCATGGCAAAATTAACACAAGAATGGAACGAGCGTCATGGCAGAACTGATATTCCAGTAAATCAAGATGATGGCCTAGCAAGATTAAAAGAATTAATCGGAAACGTTAAAACCAAGTTAGAAGCAATTGATCCAAAAAATCCAAAGGACTATGAAAAGCCAGCATTCATGCGTAAGCAAGATGGTCAAGCCCCGTTGACAATGAAGGATGTAGATGACAAAGACAATGCAAGTCCAACAACATCTGCAGGATTAGCCAAACGCAAAGCAGAATTAGGCATGAGTGAAAATCCACAACATAGTCACCAATACAAGACAACTATGAAACATGCGGATAATCCAACAGTTCAACAACGTATGGCAGCACACGATATTAAACCGGGTATTGCTGGATACAAAGATCGTGTTGATATGTTGAAGGATTTGGAAAGAACTGGTAAACTCAAAAAAGAAGACCAAGAAGCATTTGAAACAATTATGAAATTAGCCGGATTGGCAAAATAAACCATATTTCGTAACCATTTGAGGTTGCGGTAATAAATAAAACTGTGTATAGTTAACTCTATGCACAGTTTTTCTTTTTAGTCAGTTGGCTTTAAAGAAGAGGCATACAAAGGCATAACATCAAGGAGAATAATTATGGCAACTTTGGCTGAAATTCGCGCTAAACTTCAACAGAGCGCACAACAAGCTGGCGGATCTACCGGCGGCGACAACGCAATTTTTCCACACTGGAACATCCAAGAAGGTTCAACTGTAACAGTTCGTTTCCTACCGGATGGCGACACAAACAACACTTTTTTCTGGATTGAACGTGCAATGATCAATCTGCCGTTTGCCGGCGTTAAGGGTGAAACTAACTCTAAGCCTGTGACTGTGCAAGTCCCATGTATGGAAATGTGGGGCGAATCTTGCCCGGTTCTTACAGAAGTTCGTCCGTGGTTCAAAGACAAGTCTTTGGAAGACATGGGTCGTAAGTATTGGAAAAAGAAGAGCTATCTATTCCAAGGATTTGTTGTTGACAGCAAGTTCAAGGAAGATAAGACTCCAGAGAACCCAATCCGTCGATTCATCATCGGCAGTCAAATTTTTAACATTGTTAAGAATGCGCTGATGGATAGTGAGATTGAAGAACTACCAACAGACTTTGTTCGCGGTCTTGATTTTAAGATTGCTAAAACAAGCAAAGGTGGTTATGCTGACTACTCTACTTCTACTTGGGCACGTCGTGAACGTGCATTGAGCGAAGAAGAAAATGCGGCAATTAAACAACATGGTTTGTTTAACCTCAAGGACTTCTTGCCCAAGAAGCCAGGCGAAGTTGAACTCAAAGTTATCAAAGAAATGTTCGAAGCATCTGTAGATGGTGAAGCATTTGACATGGAACGTTGGGGTCAATACTTTAAGCCTAAGGGCTACGGTGGCCGCAGTGAAGATGAAGGTGGTGCTCGTGCAAGCACACCGGCAGCTCGTCCTGCTCCTGCACCAGTTGCAAAGCCTCAAGTTGACGAGGACGAAACTCCTCCTTGGGAGGCTCCTGCTGAAAGTGCCCCAGCCGCAAAAGCTGAGCCAAAGGCTGCTGGCGGTGAAGCAAGCAATAGAGCCGCGGACATTATCGCAATGATCCGTAACCGTCAAAAATCTGAATAATAGGAGATAGACTATGGGAAAGGCCTTCGATATTTCGAAGTTCCGTAAGTCTATCACTAAAAGTATTGATGGCTTAGGAATTGGTTTTAATGATCCAACAGACTGGATCAGCACTGGCAACTATGCCCTAAACTATCTTATCTCAGGGGACTTCTTTAAGGGAGTTCCCCTTGGTAAGGTAACGGTATTTGCTGGAGAATCTGGCGCAGGTAAATCATATATCTGTTCTGGTAATATTATTCGTCATGCACAAGAACAAGGCATTTATGTTATTCTTGTTGACAGCGAAAACGCTCTCGACCAAGCATGGTTAGAGGCATTGGGCGTCGATACCAGCGACAATAAACTTTTAAAACTGAATATGGCTATGATCGATGACGTGGCCAAGACTATCAGTGAGTTTATGAAAGAATATAAAACTATGCCCGAAGACGAGCGTCCTAAGGTATTGTTTGTTATCGACTCGCTAGGCATGTTGCTTACTCCTACTGACCTAAATCAGTTCGAAGCAGGTGACCTAAAAGGTGACATGGGCCGTAAGCCAAAGGCATTGACTGCTCTTGTTCGTAACTGTGTAAATATGTTCGGTTCTTACAACGTTGGTTTGGTTGCTACAAACCATACGTATGCGAGCCAAGACATGTTCGATCCGGACGACAAGATCAGCGGTGGTCAAGGCTTTATCTATGCAAGTAGTATTGTTGTTGCTATGAAGAAACTCAAACTCAAAGAGGACGAGGATGGCAACAAGGTCAGTGATGTCCTGGGCATTCGTAGCGCATGTAAAATCATGAAAACCCGCTATGCAAAACCTTTTGAAAGTGTGCAGGTAAAGATTCCTTACTCAACTGGTATGGCTCCTACCTCCGGATTAGTTGACATGTTTGAGAAGATGGGTATATTATCTAAAGTAGGTAATAAACTCGCTTACACAAGCAAACAGACAGGTGAAATTATTGCGGAGTTCCGCAAGAACTGGACTGAAGAAAAGCTCATGCAGATTATGCTTGAGTGGGATTCGAGTGCTGTTCAATCCCCTGCTGTAGAAATGATCGAATCTGAGGAAGAATAATGGAAGAACAGCTAATTATTGAAATTTGGGACACATTCAGAGACTACATTCCTGAAAAAACTCGAGAAACTGCCGCTAATCAATTTGTAGATTTTTTAGTTGGCAAGGATGTCGACGCAGTAACACTGGAAGGTCTGATGGGTTATGATCCTCATCTCGATGATGCTTTGGAAATCGTTCTCGGAGAATTTAAAGAAGCTGAAGACTCTGACAATGATGACGAGTATGATGGTTGGGAAGAGGAAGAAGAGGACTATTAATGGCATGGTATTCTAAGATCAGTAAGGACATTGTTCATTTACCAGATTGCATAGAATACTTTTACAAAGAACTCGATAGTGCTCGAGCCGAAGCTAAAATTTATGGAAACATAGAAAAAGCTTCGGCTTCTTTACCTGGAATTGTTGAACAAAGATTCAATCAGCTTCAAGAAATTGAAGCTATTCTCGAATATTTGAACATCGAACTCCGTCGAACTCGAAGTAAAGCATTTAAGAAGTATCTGGAAAATTATCAACGGGCTCTTAGTTCAAGAGATGTTGAGAAATATGTCGATGGTGAGGCAGATGTTGTTGATATGGAAAAAATTATCAACGAATTTGCCATGTTGCGTAACCAATGGTTAGGTATTATCAAAGCACTAGACATCAAACAATGGCAATTAAGTAATATTATCAAACTTCGAACCGCAGGTTTGGAAGATATTACTCTTTAATCAAGTTTCACTTGATTTTTTTCGTTTTTTCATGTATACTAATACAATGTATATCGAAGACCTATTACTTCTGCTCTCCAATAAGGCAACAATTAACCCTTACGACCAAAAATTGGTTACAAGTTTTTGTAATCAAATTTTTATGGGTAATGGTCTTACTGAAAAACAAGCAAATTTGGCAATAAAAATCTTATCTCGCCAAGCAGACAAGCTAGAACTCATTTTAAACAAAAGTATCAGGCCATTTCTTGATAACCCCGCCTTTAAATTGGCAAGACGAGTAGCAAACAATCAAAAATCTGTCTCAATCATACCGCACGACGAGTATGGAAAAGCCATTAAGGTCGAATTTCCATGGAATGACAAGCTGTTAGAACAAATTAGAAAAGAAAGAATCAACTTGCCTTATGCAAATTGGGACAAAGAGAAAAAAGCATGGATTTTTGCCTTGTCTGAACGCTCTATTCGCCTAATCAAAGGTATTTGTTCTAATAATGATTTTGTATTTGATCAAGAATTTCTAAATTATCTAAATCAGTTTGATGAAATTCAAAATAATTTAGAAAAATATGTGCCGTCGATTACAAAAACCGAAGAAGGGTTTGAATTATGCAATATTGGCCAAAAAATTCCCCCGTTAAAAACTGATGATGTAACAGAGGCATTATTTTTTGCCAGGAAAATGGGAATTTTTACCTGGGACGAAAAAGTATCTCTTGAAATTCAAGAGAAAAATATCGACCCTGCAATCATTAAATTTTTAGACAGTGATCCAACCGTAGAATTTTCAATAAATTTGGAAGAAAATTCAATTTTTTCAATTCAAGGTATTATAAAAAATCTATTGCCTTGTATTTTTATCATACCCGGTGGAAGCGAAATAGAAAAAACAACAAACAGTCTAGAACTATTGAAAAATATAGGAATAGAAAATTCAGAAATAAGTGTGTTGTTCAGACTTCCTAAAGAAACTGGTGAAAAATTCAACCAATTTGTTAAAGATAGTAATCTAAACAACCAGTTGACTGAAAAAACTAAGGCAATTTTTATCAGCAGTAAAGTTCCTAAACCAGTAATTGAGTCTAGCATTAGATTTAATAGTCTAGTAAACTACAGCATGTATAGCGCACACTATACAGTTCGTGAATTATTGAAAAATCACCATAATATTATTCATATACTAGATAAAAAACCAACAAAGGAAATTAAGTTTGCCTTCATGTAAAGTTATAATTCGTGATGAGATAAATGTCAAGATAGAAAATTTAGATCTCGACACACGAAAAGCCTTAGTCCGTAAATTTAAGTATGAGGACCCCACGGCAAGGTTCCGTCCGGCCTATAAATTAGGTCGTTGGGACGGGACTGTCTCGTTTTTTGGACTAGGAGGAACAACTTATCTATCAATGCTTCCTCAAGTTTTAGAATACCTAGAAGAAAAAAATTACTACATTGATCTTGAAGATCAAAGAAATCCCACTAACCTAAAATTTGACCAAATTTTTGAAGATTTTTGGGGTGAAAAAACGTGGCCTGTAGGACATAGATTTGCAGGACAACCTATACGCTTACGAGATGACCAGGTTGAAGTTATCAATAAGTTTTTAGAAAACCCTCAGTGCATTCAAGAAATTGCCACAGGTTTTGGAAAGACCATTACTGCCGCAACTTTAGCAAAAATTTGTGAAAAATATGGAAGAACAATCACTATTGTCCCGAATAAAAGCCTTGTCGAACAGACAGAAGAAGATTTTATTAACTGCGGCCTTGACGTCGGAGTTTATTACGGAGACAGAAAAGATATTGGCAAAACACATACTATCGCAACTTGGCAAAGTTTGAACATTTTAGAGAAAAAATCGCAGGATGATGACGAACTTTTAAGTCTTGCAGAATTTTTAGATGGTGTTCAATGTGTCATGGTTGATGAAGTTCATATGGCCAAGGCAGAAGTCCTTAAAAAATTATTGACACAAAATCTAGCCAATGCTTGCATCCGTTGGGGACTAACAGGAACGGTGCCAAAAGAGGATTTTGAGTTCCAAAGCATTCGGGTAAGCCTCGGTGAAGTAGTAAATCGTGTAGCGGCACATGAACTACAAGACAAAGGAGTTCTTGCACAATGTCATGTAAACATTATCCAAACTGCCGAATGGAAAGAATTTAAAAGCTATGCCGAAGAATTAAAGTTTCTAGTTACTGATAAAGACAGAATGACTTATATTTCCAGTCTTTTAGAAGGAATAGCCGAAACAGGAAATACCCTTATACTGGTAGACCGAATCGAGACTGGAGAATTCCTTACAGAAAAACTATCAGATAGTGTTTTTATATCAGGCAAAGTTAAAACCAAAGATAGAAAGGAAGAATATAATGAAGTTGCAGTCAGTGATAACAAGATTATTGTGGCGACTTATGGTGTGGCCGCTGTGGGTATTAATATCCCTCGTATTTTTAATTTGGTTCTTTTGGAGCCCGGAAAGAGCTTTGTTAGGGTTATACAATCAATTGGACGAGGTATTAGAAAAGCTGAAGATAAAGACTTCGTTCAGATCTGGGATCTCACCGCTAGCACCAAGTATGCAAAGAGGCACCTTACCCAAAGGAAGAAATTTTATAAAGAAGCCAAATACCCTTTTGAGATTCAGAAAGCGAAATATCAATAATGCAAATATTAACATTAGATAACAAAACGTTCTATTTGAACGAACTCCCCGAGGAAGTAGATGAAGATCTAAGGTTTGCTGTTCTAGACAATAGTGACCATCAAAATCCTGATTATTTTTACATTCCTCTAATTTTCTTAGAAAGTTTTACAGGACCGGCCGCAGTATTGCAGATAGGACCTCATCAAATTTCTATGCCATTAGATTGGTGCACCATCGTAGGAGATCCTGAAGGTCCCGACATGGAGGTGCTACCTCTAACTAGCCTCAATGACAGAGGTTTCAAAACATATTGTTTCAACCCATTAAGTGGATTCAGACCAGAATTTCATGACATCGATATCATTGATGTATACCAAGAAGTAAAATGGTATTTTCCTAAAATGAAGCCCGGACAACTACTATGCACTCCTCTGCATCCCGGTGATAAGCCTTTGTGTGCCTACTTTGTAAAAGAAGTAAGCCGACAAAGTGAAATTGTTGATTATACAAAATGTTGGTAAATTATGCCTCAAATTTTTGAAAGTCCAGATGGCGGACAAACTGTTTATGTTAGAGAAATCGGCAGTAAAGAGAAGAAGCTTCATTCTATAAGTCCTGCACTAAAGGCAGAAATGAAGGAAACTTTATTAACGCAAGAATGGTTGGATATACGTCATGCAGGAAAAGAAAATCCTGCCTTGCAAAAATCCATTGATCACCTTATAATGATGTATAGGTTAACAAAAGATGGCAACAGCAAAACTTGATATCAAGCGAGAGCTTAAGGCAGTAGACACTCGAGATTATGACTTTTACGATAATCTCACCGACGAGGAGAAGAAAGCATTTAGTCCTTATATCCTCATGAGGTATACTTCGAATTTCCAAGGAGATAGGGATCTTCAAGAGTGGTTCTTAGAAAGAACCAACGAACTGGTCAATAAAGATCACTGGGCTTTAAGCAAGAATCATAAACCATTGTTGTGGAAACTTTTTGCAGGAGTAGGTGCTGGACAATCGGTATATCATCCATATCTTGCAGCCGGGAAAAAAGAAAAAGTTAATAAAATAGAAAAGCTTCTTGTAGAATTATATCCAGCAATGAAGATGGAAGATATCAAACTTATGGCATCGATGATGGATAAAAAAGATATCGAGGAATTGTTTGATAAAATGGGATTTGACAAAAAGCAAAGAAAAGAATACGAATGATTGCACTAGCTGAACAACCTTTTAACTGCGAACATTGTAGTAAGAGTTTTATGAAAGAAAAAACTCTGATTGCTCACATGTGTGAACAAAAAAGAAGAGCATTACAACGTGATGAAAAAAGAGTTCAGGCAGGTTTTTTTGCATATAACAGATTTTATCAGCTAACACAAAAAAATAAAAAAGACAAATCATACGATGATTTTTGTTCTAGCTCATATTACAATGCCTTTGTTAAATTTGGCAGTTTTGTCAATAATGTTAATCCAATATACCCAGATAAATTTATTGACTATGTAATTAAGAGCGGTGTTAAATTAGATCATTGGTGTCGAGATGAACTTTATGAAAAATATCTTTATGAGATGTTAAAGGTTGAACCAGTTGAAGCAGCCGTGCAACGAAGTCTGCAAACAATGATGGAGTGGGGAGACGAATCTAATGCAAATTTTGCACATTACTTCAACTATGTTAGCCTAAACAGGGCAGTGCATGACATGTTGAATGGCAGAATTAGTCCATGGCTTGTTTTGAATTCAGTGTCTGGAAAGACTATGATTAGTAAAATGTCAGACGAACAATTATCAATGATTGCTCCTGTATTTGATGTAAAGTTCTGGCTTAAGAAGTTTAAAGAAGCTCCAGCAGATGTTTTGATGATTCAAGAATTATGTAGAGAAACTGGCATTGAATGATTAATATTGTTATCAAAAATAAAGATGCCAATGAAGCTATGGAAATGGTAAGAGACCTTAGGTCGCAGGGATATAAACAAGGAACAGACTTTGATTTTAAATACTCCCCTGGCAATTGGGATAATTTTTCAGGAGCTGTTATTCCAAAGCAGACAACGTTTATATTCTATAATGATAAGTTAGCAACTTGGTTTACATTAAAATGGGCGTGAAATTAAAAAAATTAGATGCAAGAATGAACGGATTTGGTAACTTTAAATATGTTGCTAAATTTCGAAAACGCGGCGATAGAGAAATGTTTATCTCTATTAGAAACTGGTGTTGGGAACAATGGGGTCCTAGTTGCGAATTAGAATTTTGGAAAGAGGATGTAAATCCTGCGTGGGCCTGGGCAGTTAGTGAGTTTGAAACTAAAATTTATATCAACAGTGATAAAGAAGCCGGTTGGTTTTCGTTAAAGTGGCAATAACATGAATAATATTTTTAATCCTAATGTGTTCAACGGAGTTCAAATGGAACCAACACTTGAGCCTATGAAAACAGGCAAAGCCAAGGGCTGGATCGGCGAATATCATTGGGTCAGTATGCCTGTTACTGATCAAAACAAATACAATGACACAGTTACTCCTGCAATCGGTTGGTGCAACGAATACTTCGGCAAGAGTGGCGCTCGCTGGTTTGAAAAGAAAAAACGTTTTTATTTCAAAGACGAAAAGGATATGACTATGTTTATCCTGAGGTTCTGCTCATGATGGAAGAAGCATTAGAGTCTGCGGTTAAAGAACTCCAAGAAGAAATAGATTGGGAAGTGTTGTGCAAAACTTTAAAAGAATTAGATTGGGTCCAAATCAAGATAGATTGGCCAAGGATGACCGCGATTACAGCACATGAAATTAAAGAGTGGTGTAGGGCAAATTTAAAAGGTGCTTATCACGGCCGTGGCCGCACTTGGATATTTTCAGAAGAAAAGGATGCTACGATGTTTGTCCTAAGGTGGAGTTCGTGATAGTAGATTTAGACCCGTTGCCATATCACTTTGCTATAGATATCATAAAATGGTGCGTTGAACAAGACATAGATCAAGAAAAATGTCTTGAACTGATTGAAGCAATGAGCATACCGGCTAAAGACTGGAAGAAAGAAATAGAATGGA
>JACCDX010966251.1_pt1 | contig 12380 bp, 11 predicted proteins | sample 7449681 | NCBI WGS metagenome assembly JACCDX01 (sample SAMN15323450, study PRJNA562643) | freshwater metagenome | isolation source: river surface water | place: USA:Blue River Watershed | collected 2017-08-18
AGAACACGTGATAGGTGTAGTTGAAGCCCTTGGCCGGGTCGCCCTTGCGGCCGAAGAACCACGGCTGCCACGGCACCACCGACGATACGCAGGGCCGCTCGTTCAGTTCGCACGCATCCGACACCGGGTTCGCGGTCTCGGGCGTGCCGGCGGTCAGGATCATCGCGACCTTGTCCTTCAGGATCAGGTCGTTCGCGACTTCACCGGCGCGGTTCGGGTTGGACTGGCTGTCCTTGAGCACTATCTCGACCGCATACTTCTTGCCGCCGACAGTGATGCCATCCTTGAACGCGCCCTTCATCTGCTCTATCACCCATTTGTCCGCTTCGCCGAACGGCGCCAGCGGGCCGGTCTGCGGCGACACATAGCCAATCTTCAGCGTGTCGGCGGCGAAGGCAAGGCCAGCGCCGGATACCAGCGCTGCTGCGGCCATGCCGTGAATGAAATGTCGTCTTGTGATTGCCATGATTACGGTCTCCTTTGTTGTCGTCGTACTGCCGTGCGTGGGACTTGCTCAGGTTTGTACAGCCTTCTTGTCGTGCCTTGGTTGGATCAGTGAAGTGAAACAGTGAAGTAAATCATCTAAGCGAATCAATGGATGGGTGCCGCGCCTTCCCATGCCCGCTGCAGCAAATCACGCAGCGCAGGCAAGGCCTCCGGGACAATGGGCCGCGGATTCCAGTAAGGGTTCTGCACCGCAATCTGAGCGACGCGATCGATGTCGGCTTCCTGCATGCCGAGCTCGCGCAGCGCGACCGGCGCGCCATTGTCCTTCGCCAGACGGTGCAGGCCCAGCGCTGCATCGGCACTGCCCAGCGCGCGCGCAATTTTCTTCATCGCGTCCGGTGCAGCCGCTGCATTGAAGGCGATCGCATGCGGCAGCACCACCGTGTGCGCTTCCGCATGCGGCAGGTTCAGCGTGCCGCCCAGGGTATGACACAGCTTGTGGTGCAAGGCCATACCGACATTACCGAGCACGCTGCCACACAGCCACGCGCCGTACAGCGCATCGCCGCGCGCATCGATGTCGGCCGGGTTCGCGCGCAGCTTCGGAAGCGCCGATGCCAGCGCGCGTATGCCTTCCTCGGCCATCAAGTCCATCACAGGGTTGCTGTCCTGTGCATACAGGCCCTCTGCCGCATGCGCGATTGCATTCATTCCAGAGGTGACCGTCAAGCCTGTGGGCAGCGACACGGTCAGTTCGGGGTCATAGATCACGGTGCGCGGCAGCACGCGCGCATCGCGGCCGGTCTTTTTCAGCCCGTTCTCGGTCATGCCCCAGATCGGCGTCATCTCGCTGCCAGCATAGGTGGTCGGAATCGCGAGTATCGGCAGGCCGGATTGCAGCGCAATCGCCTTGCCGAGCCCCGTGGTCGAGCCACCACCGACGGCGAGTGCGCAATCGGCGTTCAGGCGCTGCGCTTCCGCGATCGCTGCTTGCGCAGTCTCGACCGGCACATGCATCACCGCCTTCGGATAGACACCGGCTGCACGCGCACCGAGCCGCTGTGCGATCACCTCGGCCAGAGGCTGCTGCTCGGGCGTACACAGCACCAGCGCGCGGCTGGCGCCGAGCTGCTGCACTTCGCGCTCGAGGTGCTGCAGCGAGCCCGCGCCAAACACGACGCGCGACGGCTGGCCATTGAAGACGAAAGAACGCACGCGGAATTCCTGTTCAGCGCTTGAAATGCGGCGGGATCTGCGCATCGACATTCACCCAGACCGACTTGGCCTCGGTGTAGTCGTGCATCGCTTCAAAACCCATCTCGCGACCATAGCCAGACTGACCGACACCGCCGAACGGCGAGCCGGGGTTCACGCGCTTGTAGCTGTTGACCCAGACCATGCCAGCGCGGATGTCGCGCGCGAACTTGTGCGCGCGCTGCAGGTTGGTCGTCCACAGTCCGCTGCCCAGGCCGTATTCGGTCGCATTCGCGATCTGCAGTGCCTCGGCATCGTCCTTGAACGTGGTGACGGTCACGAACGGGCCGAACACTTCTTCCTGCGATACGCGGTCGGTGTATTTCGCGCGCACGATGGTCGGTTCCACATAGCAGCCGGCTGCGAGCTCGGGATTGTCCGGCGCCTTGCCGCCAGCGAGGATCTCGCCGCCCTGCTCCTTTGCGATGCCGACGTAGTTCAATACGCGGTCACGGTGCAGCGTGCTGGTCAGCGGGCCCATCTCGGTATTCGGGTCGAGCGGATTGTCGAGGCGGATAGACTTCGCCAGCGTGACGAACTTGTCGAGGAATTCATCGGCCACGCGCTCATGAATGATCAGCCGCGAGCCGGCGATGCAAGCCTGACCCTGGTTGTGGAAGATGGCCCAGGCCGAACCGTTGACAGCAGCCGGCATGAACGCATCTTCGAAGATGATGTTCGCGCCCTTGCCGCCCAGTTCCAACTGCACGCGCTTCAGGTTGCCAGCGGATGATTGCACGATGCGGCGGCCGATCGCAGTCGAACCGGTGAACGAGATCTTGCCGACACGCGGATGGTCGGCCAGATGCTGGCCGGCGGTGGCGCCATAGCCGACGACGATATTGACCACGCCTTCGGGGAAGCCGATCTCGGCCATCATCTCGGCGATGCGCAGCGTCGACAGCGGCGTGATCTCGGACGGCTTCATCACCACCGTGTTGCCGGCAGCGAGTGCCGGGCCCAGCTTCCAGCTGGTGAACATCAGCGGGAAATTCCACGGCACGATCTGGCCCACCACACCGATCGGCACGCGCGACACATAGTTCAGGAAGCCCGCCTCGACCGGCACCAGGCTGCCCTGGAACTTGTCGGCCATGCCGCCGAAGTAGCGATAGCAAGCGGCGGTGCGCAGCACGTCGATGTTCTTCGCATCGCGAATCGGATGACCGGTGTCGATCGCTTCCAGCTGCGCCAGTGCATCGGCTTCAGTTTCGATGCGATCGGCCAGCTTCAGCAGCAGCTTGCCACGCTCGGCAGCGGCCATGCCACTCCAGATAGGGAAGGCGCGCTCCGCAGCGGCGACGGCGGCATCGACGTCCGCCGCCTTCGCTTCGGCCACACGCGTGATCAGCGAGTTGTCGTGCGGGTTCAGTACATCGATCGTGGCGCCGTCCATCGCATCGACGAATTTGCCACCGATGAAGAGCTTGTTCTGTACGTTGTTCATGGAAGACCTGTGTTCGGCTGTGTAGGCGCGAGCGATCCCTGCACAGGTGCGCATGCACCCGCGACTGCGGTGTATCCACCGCATTGGAAATGCACAGGGATCAGTGGATCGTCAAAACTCTACCGGGTACGGCGGCAGCTGGCCGGACTCATACATCTTCACGATGTCCGGGTTCGCGTTCTCCCACACCAGCAGCATCGAGCGCTTCTTCGAGAAGCCCTGGTGCGCGATATCGGCCGGCATCGCGGCAACATCGCCGGCTTTCATCTGCACACGGGCACGCGGACGGCCGGTGTTCTTGTCGGAGATGTTCCACATGATCTCGTCCGACAGCTGCACGAACCATTCGACGCGATCATTGCCGTGGATGATGGGCAGGATGTATTCCTCGGTGGTCGGGCAGAACAGGCTGTTCTTGCAGACCGAGGTCACCGACGGGTTCCAGGTCACGTCCGAGCGCGACAGGTAGGCGAACAGGCTGAAAGCATGCAGCTCTTTTTCGAAGCCCGGCTCGGCATGAATCTCCGGCTGATCTTGCGATACATCGGCGAAGGCACGATTGATCGGATAGCCATTGTCGTCGCCACGCAGTGGCGAATCACCTTCGAGGCCGGGCATGCGCTTGGTCGGCACGCGGTAACGATCGATTGCGGCCATGTTGCTGCCGTGCTTCTCGCCGAAGGCGGCGTCACCGGTTTCCATCGGCGCCGCGAACGGATCAAAGCCTTCGTTGACCCAGTCAGCGAGGATTTCCTTGATACGCTTCATCGCCACCGGCGTGTCGAACACTTCAGTGTAGGACAGGCCGTTGTTGTGATAGTGCTCGTTCAGGCGGCCGCCGAAGAACTCGACCTTGCCGTACAGGTTGCGCGTGCCGAACACCGGGTCGAAGTTGACCACGCCGTAGAAGAAGCCCCAGGCCACATCACGCATCAGCGCGCGCAGGAAGGCGTCGGCGCTGATGGTATGCGACTGGCGGCCATGCTTGACCGGCCAGGTGATGGTGACGAAGTATTCGTCACGCTGGAAGGTGAAGGCGCCGAGTTCGAAGGTCTTGTAGCCTGCAACGGTAGCCGGCAATTTTTCGGTGACTGCGTTCATTTAGGTCTCCTGTGTTCTGGTCGTTTCGCGTCGGTTGTCTGTTCTGGTCGGTGATGCTCAGTGACAGCCGACGGGTCTTGAGGGTGTGATCCGGAAAGCGTCGCCGCTCACTTGTAGCAAATGTCGGCCCACTTCTCGACGGTCAGGTCGCCGACGATGGTCTGCTGGATCATCACCGAGGGTTTCGCGCTATTGAAGCGATAGGCCGCGCCCTTGGGCAGCATGGCCTGATGGCCGCGCTTGAGGCGAATGGTGCCCATGCGCTTGCCCTGCGGCTCACCGCCAACGGCGACGGTGCCATCCTTGCCGGCCGGTGCGACCGCATCCGGATTGTCGAGCTTCACGTATTCGACGGTGACGTCGCCATCCATCACGACGCAGAACTCGTCATGCGATGCCGCCATCCAGCCCGAGGTGCCTTCGGCGCGGATCGCCTCGATCACGTATTCGAGGTTCTTCGCGACAGCGACTTTTTCATACGGCTTCGACTTGCCGGCGACTTCGAACACGTTCGAGAACACATAGTTCTTCGGGTTGTCGTTGATGATCTCGATATGGCCCTTCTCGTAGTTGTCGAGCGAGCCGAAGCGGGTGACGAACTGTGACATGAGGTCTCCTCTGTTTACTATGTCGTTTGATTTGCCGTTTGCAGCTTGCAGGTCAGTGAGACGGGCAACTTGCACACGATTTTTTTCTGATGCTGGACTGTAGTCTGAGCGCTGGCAAAGCAGAAGACCGCTGCCACCGACCAGTGTGTTCGGCAAAACCGAACAATCGATGCTGCAGCGCACATGCGGCGACGCCGCAATCACGCGAATGAAAAAACGGTCTTAGCGCGCAGTTGCGCGCTTCGCGTCATGCGCCAGCATCGCCAGATCCCATGGCGGAATCTCGGAGAAGCTCTGGATGATGTGGTCAAGGAAGAGCCGCAGCTTGTACATGTTGCGCTGCGTCTTGGGGAACACCGCCGACAGCCAGAAATGGGACAACTGATAGTGTTCGAGCAAGGGGCTGAGCTTGCCGGCGACGATCATGTCGGCCGCGACTACGGTCGGGATGCAGACGATACCGCCGCCATCGATCGCATAGTCGCGCAGCATGTGGACACTGTTGGTGCGCAGCGAAGGCTTCAGGTCGAGGATGACCTGCCGGTCCTGGCCGCTGAATACCCAGCGGTCGCGCGACGGGTAGCGCGAGTACAGACCGAGCCGGTGCTGCTGCAAGTCTTCGGGTTCGCGCACCGGCGGCTGCTGCGCCAGATAATCGGGCGACGCGCAGAAGATGCGCCGCACCTGGAACAGCCGGCGCTCGATCAGGTCTTCGGAGGCAGGCGGGAAGATCTGCAATGCGCAGTCATAGCCTTCTTTCACCGGGTCGACCACCGCGTCATTGACGGTCAGGTCGATCGCGATGCCCGGGTACAGGTTCTGGAACTGGTTCAGCAGATGCGCCATGTGGCCGAGCACGAAGCCGGGCAGCGCATGGATGCGTAGCGTGCCGGTCGGCGACACGCGTGACTCGCGCATCTGGTCGACCAGGCCATTGGCGCGCGCGATCAGGTCGGCGCACTCCTTGTAGAACAGCTCGCCGGTCTCGGACAGACGCACATGGCGGGTCGATCGGTGGAACAGCGGCGCGCCGACAAATTCTTCGAGCTGCTGCACGCGGGTACTGATGACGGACTTCGACACGCCCAGCTGGCGCGCGACGTCCGCAAAGCTGGAAGCCTCGGCCACGCGCACGAACGCGTCGATGCTCTGGAACCTGTCCATCCGTCTCCCGGGGGTGTTGTTCTGTTTATGCGCACGATGATACCAGCCGTGACCTTGCGCTCAGGCCGGGCGCTCGCCGGTGCCGGCGCCGATGCGCGTGGCCACGACCCGTGCGAAGATAGCGGCAAACAACAAACTGGCTGCCTTGCGCGACCCTGTCCGCACGGCGGCGCCCTGTCCCGAGACATGAAAAAGACCACCATCGCCAAGACCCTGGCTGCGCTGTGCGCTGCCGCCGGCTTGTGGAGCCTGCACTCCGCAGCCAATACCGAGAACACGCCTGCGGCCAAGCCCGTGGTTGCACATGCAGCCTACCTGCAACCGGTACCGGACTTGCAACCGGAACAGCAGCAGCTGTTCCGCGCCGGTGAGAAGGTATTCAACAATTTCTGGATCGCGATCCCGAATGACGTGATCTCCAAATGGTGGGACCTGTCACAGCCGGGCCCGGGCGGCGGCGGCTGGGGACTGGGCCCGACCTTCCTGGCGACCTCCTGCGTGCAATGCCATGTGCAGGCGGGTCGTGGCCGCACACTGGACAGCAGCAGCGGCCCGCTGTTCCAGCAGACGCTACGGCTGTCTATCCCCGGCGACGGCCCGCATGGCGGGCCCAACCCGGACCCGAACTACGGCAATCAGTTACAGTCGTTCGACATCATCGACAGCAAGGACCAGAAGCGGCAAGCCGGCGAGGCCGAAGTGCATGTCGACTGGAAGACCAGCAAGTTCCGCTTTGCCGATGGCGAGACCATCGAGCTGCGCAAGCCGGTGGTACGCATCGAGAAGCTGAATTTCGGTCCGCTGTCACCGGGGCTGATGACTTCGCTGCGCAATACACAGGCGATCTATGGCCTTGGCTATCTCGCCGCCGTGAGCGAGGCCGATATCCTGGCGATGGCTGAAGCGCAAAAGGCGCAAGGCCTGAATGGCCGACCGAACTATGTGCGCGACGACATCAACAACACCACGAGCATGGGGCGCTTCGGCTGGAAGGCCAACCAGCCCAGCCTCGCGCAGCAGATCGCAGGCGCCTATCACGGTGACATCGGCATCACGTCGCCGCTATACCCGGAACAGAATTGCCCGCCGATTCAGAAGGCCTGCCAGCAGGAGAAGCTGACCGAGAAGACCGAGCTCAGCGACGAACTTTGGAAGGAGATCAGCTTCTGGGTGACTGCGCTCGATGCGCCTGCGCCGCGCGATGCGGCCAACCCGGCAGTGCTGCGCGGAGAAAAGCTGTTCAACGCTGCGAAGTGCGCGCAGTGCCATGTGCCGGAACTGAAGACCAGCGCGTTCCCGGCACTGCCGCAGCTGGGCAACAAGCGCATTCGTCCGTATACGGACTTGCTGCTGCATGACATGGGGCCGGATCTGGCGGATGGTCGCCCGGATTTCAAGGCCGGTGGCTCAGACTGGCGCACATCGCCGTTGTGGGGCATCGGCCTGTCCAAGCAGGTCAATGGCAGCAGCAACTTCCTGCATGACGGCCGCGCACGCAACCTGCAGGAAGCGATTGTCTGGCATGGCGGAGAGGCGGCAGCGTCGCGTGATGCGTTTGTGAAGCTGTCGAAGAAAGAAAGAGCTGAACTGATTGCGTTCTTGCAGGCGCTTTGAATCGAATACGATGAAAGACGCTGGATCCCGGCGTCCGCCGGGATGACGTTTGGGGGCCGGTAGTCCTTCGGAGAGCAGGTAGTCCGCCGATATGTCATCCCGGCGAAAGCCGGGATCCAGTGACTTTTGCTTTATCCCAAGCTCACTCTTTCCGAGTATTCACCAACCTCGCCGGCACCGACAGCGTCAACAAAGCCCCCACCACCATGCCGCAAGCGAGCAGATAAACACCGGCATCAGTACTGCCGGTGACATCTTTGAGCCACCCCACCGCATACGGGCTCGCAAAACCGGACAGGTTGCCGAGCGAGTTGATCAGTGCGATACCAGCGGCAGCGCCGGCACCGGCGAGGAAGGCCGTCGGCAGGCTCCAGAACAGCGGCAGCGTGGCCATGATGCCGGACAGACCTACGGTCAGCGCCGCGACCGCCAGTACCGGATCCTTCGACCACACCACCGACATCGCCAGACCGATCGCACCGACAAAACCCGGAATCGCCACATGCCAGCGGCGCTCGCCGCTGCGGTCGGCGCTGTTCGCAACCAGCAGCATCACCACCACCGACACACCATACGGAATCGCGCTGATCAGGCCGATGTCGAGCGGGTCTGCATAACCCATCGCCTTGATGATTGATGGCATCCAGAAGGACACGCCGTACAGACCCATCACATAGCTGAAGTAGATCGCGGCGCACAGCCACACACGCCCCGAACCCATCACGGCCAGCACATTGTGGTCTTCCTTCGCAGCGTCTTCGGCGGCGATGTTCCGGCTCAGCAGTGCCTTCTCTTCATCCGTCAGCCAATGCGCATCAACGATGCGGTCTTTCAGCAGGAAGATGACGGCGACACCAAGAACCACCGAAGGCAAGCCCTCGAGCAGGAACATCCACTGCCAGCCACTGAAACCGTTGAGGCCGTGCGCATGCTTCATGATCGCGCCCGACAGCGGGCCGCCGATCACGCCGGACAAGGCAATCGCGGTCATGAACATCGCGGTCATGCGGCCACGGCGCTGCGCCGGATACCAGTAAGTCAGATACAGGATGATGCCGGGGAAGAAGCCCGCCTCGGCAACGCCCAGCGCAAAGCGCATCACGTAGAACATCATCGGCGAACTCACGTACATCATCGCCGCCGACAGAATGCCCCAGGTGATCATGATGCGGCCGATCCAGACGCGCGCGCCGACCTTGTGCAAGATGATATTGCTGGGTACTTCACACAGGAAGTAACCGATGAAGAAGATGCCGGCACCCAGTCCGTAGACGGTGTTCGAGAAGCCAAGCTCATCCATCATCTGCAGCTTCGCGAAGCCGACATTCACGCGATCGAGATAGGCGACCACATAGCACAGCAGCAGCAGCGGTATCAGCCGCCATGCGACCTTGCGATAGGTCGCTTCCTCGAAAGACAGTGCGTTATCGTTATTCTGTACTGCGTCCATCAGTGTCCCCATTGTGTGGTTGGCGTTGCAGGGTTTGCCGGCGGTGGCCGGCAGAAAGTCCGGGATGGTAACTCAGTTGGGCAGCCTGACCTGCTTCAGGCTTTGCCGTATCTCGGCAGCGCTTGCGGTGCGACCGCCGGCTGCTTCGATACGCGCACGCGCATCCTTCACTTGCGCGAGGTTGCCGATCTTGTGCCCCATCGGCACGTCTTCGAGACCGACACGTACATGGCCGCCGCGGTACACGATCTCGTCAATCAGCGGCGCGACTTCGGCACCGAGACCGGCCACCATCCAGCGTGCGCCCGGATCTTCTTCGGCCAGTAGCTCGAGGTAGGCATCGATGGCCCATGCACGCGGCGGGAAGCCAAAGCTCAGCGTGTCGGAGAACATCAGTCGATACACGGGTTGCGGCACGCCCGGATAGCAGCGTGCCAGCGCCGAACCCAGGCGCATGAAGGCCGGCTCATAGATCGCATACGATGGATGCAGTCCGTAGTGCCGGCACAGCTCCAGGCCATGGCGGATATGCGATTCGGGATTGGTGTAGACGAAGCCTTCGTGTCCGGACGGCAGTGCGGCGAGCGTGCTGATATTGGTCGATCCAGGATCGACGACGGACCATTCGAGCAAGCCGCTGCGCGCGAGCTTGTCGACGGCGGCGAAACGCTGCTCGGCTGACATCGCCTCCTTCGCATCGACATCACCGGCGAAGGGCAAGGTGCCGTAACAGATGACGTCGACCTTCGAGCGTATGCGCTCGATCACGGGCGCATAAATTTCATACGCATCGCGCTGGCGGCCCGTGACCGGGTCATACGGGTGGAAATGGATGATGGACGCACCCTCATTTGCACAAGCGATGGCTTGCTCGACGATCTCGTCCTCGGTAATGGGTATGGCGGGCTGGCGCTCGCGCGACCATGGCCCGTTGACTGCGACTTCCAGCCATACGGCGGGTTTATCTGACATCTTGTCCCCTGTATTTTGTTATTGTGGTCAAGCCGCTTTCATTCGGCCAAACCCGTCTTCCATCATTTAAAACCCTGTGGTCGGCCGATCGCTCGCATGCGCGGCTATGATTGCCGGGCAGCGTCTCCATGCTCGATGCCGATGCGACACCTTCCAGGGTCATGCCGGTACCGACCACAAAGACGGGAACACGTACAAGACGATACCAAAAGGGAGACACGAATGGCACGACCGACACCATCAATTTTTACTCGCCGCAGCTTGCTCGGCGCCTGCGCGATCGCGACCGCGCTGCTGACCGGCGCACCGGCGATGGCCGCGGGCTCGGTCGAGATGCAGGTCGAGCACCTGGTCAAGGATGCGATGAGTGAGTACAACTCGGCGATGGAGGCCAATGACAGCGCCGCCTTCCTGAAATACTTCTCGTCGAATGCGACGCTGGAGACGCCGCTGACGAAGAAATCCGGCCGTGACGAGCTGGGCAAATATCTGGCTGCCGAGTTCAAGACCTTCAAGGCCAGTTACCAGATCAAGAAGTCCTTCATCAAAGGCAACTCGGCAGCGATCGTGTTCACCTGGGATGCGGTCAACCGCGCGTCCGGCGATGCGGTGAAGATCGACATGGTAGGCGTATTCGAAGTCGGCTCGAGCGGCCAGTTCAGCTCGGCCGTGTATTACTTCGACTCGGCCAAGGCCAAAGCGCTGGCTGCGCTCGACAAGTGAAGCCGGGGATGACACAGATGCAATGGAGATCAACATGTTGAGCAAGCAGTCGATATCGCATCACCTCGCAGCGGCCGCACTCGGCGCGCTGCTTCTGTCAGGCAGCGGCGCATGGGCGGAAGATGCGTTCAAATGCATGGAGGAGACGCAGGAAAAATGCGACTTCGAAAACGAGAACATGCGCCTGTTCATCCAGGGTCGTGATGCGTTTGACCGTGCGATGGAGACCGGCGATTTCACCGAGACGCGCGCCATTGGTCAGAAGCTGGCCAGCCGCAAGAACAAGTATGGCAACCGGCTGCTGAAGATGGTCTATGTGCAGGTCGGCTTCGGCAAGCACAAAAACTTCGTTGAAGCGCATCGCTGGCTCGACGAGGAAATGAAAGCCGGCCATGGCTTTGCGCGCCTCGATCTCGAAAAGACTGTCGCCAAGCTGGAAGCGCTGATGACACCCGAACAGCTGGCCGAGGCTCGCAGCGACAAGAAATAAGCACCGCTTCGCTGCTGTGCACGCGCAGCACATCCTGCATCACACGCTGCATCGCGATCCCGGCACCTGACCGGGATCGCCTGCAGATCTCAAACAAGCATCAAGCAATCCGTCGCGACGACGGCATCACTTCTTCAGCTTCAGCTCTTCCTTGATGAACTTCGCCAGCTGGCGAATCGTGTCCGGATCGATCTGGCCCTTGAATGACGGCATGCCCTTTTGCGTGCGGCCTTCCGTGATCGTCATCACAACCTGATCTTCAGTCAGCGGGGTCACACGCAAATCGGCGCCATAGCCGCCTTCATTCTGGCCGCCACGGCCGTCCGGCATGTGGCAGGTAATGCATGCAAATTTGACGAAGGCAGAACGGCCGCCTCCGCGCGGAATCACGATTTCTTCGCGGTCGCCGGTCTCGGTCTCGGCCGCAGCCATGCCCGGCACGCCGGCCCACAACGACAGCGCGGACAGTGCAGCGATGGTGAGGGTCTTGGATTTGTGGTTGAAGCGTTTCATGAATCTTTACCTATGGATGTTTTTCATACGTTCGGCCTTGATCTCGCAAAGCCAAACGGGGCCAGGTTGCCCCGGCCCCGTTCAGTGCATCGCTATGGAATTAATCCAGCGCGAACACGTACAGCATGTTGCTAGGAACCTGAGCCTTCAGTTCCGGAGTCGCGCTGACGAACCACTGCGGCCATGCACCGCCGAGGCCCACTTCGATTGCGACGTACTGCTTGCCATCAGCCATGAAGCTCATCGGCGGCGCGTTGATCGCGGAGCCGGTCTCGAAGCGCCACAGCTCTTCCAGAGTCGCTGCGTCATACGCAACCACCTGGCCATCTGCATGGCCGGAGAACAGCAGGCCACCTGCCGTCGTCATCAGACCGCCCAGCTGCGGGTGCTTGGTGTAGGTCTTCTTGGCGACTTTGCCGGTGCCGACGTCGATCGCGGTGATCGAGCCGCTGATACGGCCGCAGTTCGGATCATCAAAGGTCGAGAACGGCGCGCCGCCCAGGAACAGCTGACGGTGCTTGAACTCACCCGGGATGGCAACTTCCGTGAAGGCCTTGTTGCATCCGTCGATCGTCGGGATGTAGTAGCGGTTCAGCT
>JACCDX010466115.1_pt1 | contig 12378 bp, 12 predicted proteins | sample 7449681 | NCBI WGS metagenome assembly JACCDX01 (sample SAMN15323450, study PRJNA562643) | freshwater metagenome | isolation source: river surface water | place: USA:Blue River Watershed | collected 2017-08-18
CATCACAAATGCCAACACAAATGCCAACAGAATTCCCAACAGAATTCCCAACACAAATGCCATCACAAATGCCAACACAAATGCCAACAGAATTCCCAACAGAATTCCCAACACAAATGCCATCACAAATGCCAACACAAATGCCATCACAGTTCCCAACACAAATGCCAACACAATTCCCATCACAATTGACAACAGAATTGCCGACATTTATCCCATCAAATTTGCCATCAGAATTGCATACAATGGAACCTACAATGGAACCTACAATGGAATTTACAATGGAACCTACAATGGAACCTACAATGGAACCTACAATGGAACCTACAATGGAACCTACAATGGAACCTACAATGGAATTTACAATGGAACCTACAAATAAACAAAACAATTCAATTTCATTAATTAATTCATCATTGTCAACATCTAATTCTAAATCTATTATTTATATTTTTTTAATTATGTTAACAGGATTTTTATTTATTTTGGCAATTATATCTAGTTATTTTTGCATTAGTTATTGTTGTTTGAAACCTATTTTATTCAAAAAAAAGAAAAATGAAGAAAGTGATAATTGTAATCGTGAAGATTTGGAAATGAATAATATATATATATTTAAAGATAATATAGATTATTATGTTGCAAGTCAAATTATATGCAACGATTATGTAAACAAAAAAAAACTTGAATATAATATAGATTTATATAACAAATCTAAAAGTCCTTATAAAGTATATTCTTATAGAGGTTATGAAGAAAATAATAACAACTCTATTGTAAATAATGAATATGATAAAAATATATAGAAATAATTAAAGTTAAATAAGTTGAAGAGATACCATTTTCAAATATTTATACATTTTACAATTCTCTCCATATCTTGATAATAATTCTTCAAAAATGTCATCACCATATATATTTTTTATATATATGTATTAAATTATCTTTAGACCTTAAAAAGTGTTTCAATTTTATAATCACCTAGTAAACAATCACAACTGAGTGTTCAGGTCTCACTGGTTTGCAACAAAATTCTATTGGCAAAACAACCACTATTGCAACAATAACCATAAATGGCCATACTAATAATAATACTAATCCAGCCATCCATCTTTCTTCTACTACAACAGATCTTTCACATTTTTCCGCTCTATTTTTAAATTTATACCAAACAACATTATCACCTACATTAAGATTTGCACATTCATAATTAAATGTATTTTTACTACATGTAATACTACACCATTTATCATCTATTTCATTGTAAGCATAATATTTTTTTGTTGTCTCTTTATTATTCTCATGTCTAACAGGTGGTGGTTGTAATATTCTATGAAAATTACCTCTTAGATATTGTAGTGTTTCATAATATTTTTCACAATGATATCCGCTACACTCTGTCGATTTAATGATACCATTAAAAGAAGTATAACGAGGACAAAAATTTGTTACATTAAAATTACATGCGGTAAAGAACAATGGCACTCCGACTATTATAAATGGACTACAAACACATAGAGTTATAATTATAGATGCAATAATGAATTCAAATACTTTCATACTGATTTTAAATATATCCACTAGTTAAATATATTTTTATTGTCTATCTGATTTATCCAATCAATTTTATTAATTAAATGAATAAATATATAAATATAAATATTTATGGAAATATGGGTGTATTATTTTCAAAGAAAAAAACCTCTATTAAAGAATCTACAATTACTTATGAAAAAAAACCTACTATTAAAGAAATTATAAAACATTATGAATTTATAAAACAAACAAAAAATATACATAATATAGAAACTATATTAGAAATAGTCGAAAATACTGATTGGGACAAAATTGATTTAGATTATACACCGAGTGCTCCGCCTATACCAAGTGATCAATCAATACCAATTGCAATTCCTATTAAGTAAAAAGTGCAAAACAACATAAATATATCTTTACATATAAATATATTTATGTCAAAAAAAATGAAAACAACAACAACTCTTTTAATAGTAGAATCGCCTGCTAAATGTAAAAAAATAGAAGAATATTTAGGTCCAGGATATAAATGTATTGCTACATATGGTCATTTACAAACAATTCAATCACTTAAAGATATTGATATTAATAATAATTTTAAACCAACATATTCAATTATTAATGAACCTTTAAAAAAAAAACAAATAGAAGTGTTAAGAAAAGCGATTAAAAATGCAGATGAAGTTATACTTTCAAGTGATAATGATCGTGAGGGTGAAGCAATAAGTTATACTATAGCACAATTATTTAATTTAGATATAAATAAAACAAAACGTATCACATTTAATGAAATTACAGAGTCTGCTTTAAGAAATGCCATTAAAAATCCAAGAACAATTGATATGAATATTGTAAATGCTCAACAAGCAAGACAAATTCTCGATATATTAGTTGGATTTAAGGTGAGTCCCATTTTATGGAAATTGGTTAAAAAAAGTAAAGATAATGCGTTAAGTGCAGGTAGATGTCAAACCCCTGCTCTTAAATTAGTGTATGAAAATCAAAAAGAAATTGATGATGCTAGAGAGAAAAAAATATATAATACAACTGGATATTTTACCAACTCTAATTTACCATTTGATTTAAATAAACAAATTGAAGACGAAGATGAGATGATCGATTTTTTAGACAAAAGTGCTGAATTCTCTCATCTTTACACATGCTCTCAACCTCTTAAAGTTCATAAACAACCACCAGAACCATTTACAACTAGTAGATTACAACAAATTGCAAGTAATGAATTGCATTATTCACCAAAAGAAACAATGCGAATTTGTCAATCATTATATGAAGGCGGATATATAACATATATGAGAACAGATTCAAAAAAATATAGTGACGATTTTCTGAATTGCGTAAAAGATTATATTACAATGACATATAATATTGATTATATCAATACATCCCTCTATAATAATGATCTGATAGATCAACCAAAAAAACGCGGTAAAAAAGAAAAAAATATAAACTTTGCACAGGAAGCACATGAAGCAATTAGACCAACAAATATTTCTCTCCAGATTTTACCTGATAGTATGGACGCAAAAGAAAAAAAAATGTATAAACTTATTTGGGTTAATACTTTAGAAAGTTGTATGACTGCTGCAATATATTATTCTATAACTGCAAATATTTCAGCACCAGGAGACGCTAAGTATTCATATATATCAGAATTAATAGATTTTCCTGGATGGAAAATAGTTGAGAATAAATTCTCTCGAGAGAATAAAGAATATCAATATCTTCAAACAATAAAAAAAAATACATCCATTCCATATAAAAAGATTTGTTCAAAAGTTTCTATCAAAGGTTCTAAACTACATTATACAGAAGCAAAGTTAGTTCAACTTCTTGAAGAAAAGGGAATTGGTAGACCATCAACTTTTTCATCCCTTATTGATAAAATTCAAGAACGAGGTTATGTCAAAAAAGAAGATGTCAAAGGGAAAGAAATTATTTGTAGGGATTTTGAGTTGGAAGATGGAGATATTTGTGAAATTGAAAATAAGAGAGAATTTGGTAATGAAAAAGGTAAATTAGTTATTCAACCGCTTGGAATAATTGTCATGGAATTTCTCGAAACACATTTTGATTCATTATTTAATTATCATTATACTTCTTTAATGGAAAATTCCCTGGATAAAATTGCCAAAGGAGAACTAATTTGGTTTGAGGTATGTTCGTCATGTAATGATGAAATAAATCAATTGGTTGATCATATTGCAAGTGATAGTAAAATAGAATTTCAGATTGATGAAAAGAATTCTTACATAATTGGAAAATATGGTCCTGTTATAAAATGCATTGATGATAATAATGGTAAACAAGAAGTCACATTTAAGTCTATTAAAAAAGATATTGATATATCAAAAATAAAAAATGGTGAATATGAATTAAATGATATTGTAAATAATGATCCTAAACAAATAAACAAACATATATTAGGCGAATTTGAAGGAAAAGATGTTCTTTTACATAAAGGTAAATTTGGACTGTATGTTACTTGGGGAGAGAAGTCTCGAAATTTAAAAGAATTAGGAAATAGACCTATTGAAAATATAACATTTCAAGAAGTCAAAGAAATACTAGAAAAAGGATCGACAATTATTAGGGAAATAGATTCTAATACATCTATTCGAAAAGGACCAAAAGGAGACTATATATTTTATAAAAATCCCAAAATGAAAAAACCACTATTTTATGATATCAAAAAATTTTTAACTGACACTGATGAAGATTATAATATATGTGACTTATCTATACTAAAATGTTGGATGCAAACTATTAATATCCCACAGGCGGAATAGATACTCCATTATATTTTCGTAAAATTTGAGGAACCATTAACGTAAATTCTAACATAAATGAATAATTAAACACACCAAAATTCACAAGTTGTTCATTATGATATCGAATTCTAATTTTTAATTTTCTTATTCTCTCTGCTGGTGGATAATAAAACTTATAAGGAACAGAATCTCTATCAAACCATTGTGATAATGGTGTTGTTGGCACTGCCATTTTTGCAAAAGAAGAATTAACTACTCCATTTGTTTGATTTGTTTCTATTGTAAATTTACTTACATTATATGGTTTAGTTTCATCTATGCAATTTTGACCTGCAATATCCATATATATATAAGCGTCACCCATTACATTTAATTTATATGACGATTCTATCCAATGAACTTGACATCCTAATATGTCTAATGGAAGTAACCAATATCCATTATCTCCAGGTGTAACATCACCATAATAAAATCTTGGGACTTGAACATCATTTGCATTTGACGAATTGGGTGTATTTTGAACATCGAAACTACTAATAGATGATTGGTTACATCTAGATAATCCTAAATTACCAGGTAGTCCATAGTTGGAAAAATCTGGAACAGTATATTTTGAACCTAGACATAAATTATCTGAAAAAATAGTAGCCAATTCGCTTGCTTCATTTAATATAGTAAAAGAATCTGCTTTATTACCAAACCACACTTTTAATGATACACTATTATATACTACAACAAATCGATCATATCCACCATTCATATTAAAATCTGATAATGTAGTGTCCCATCCATCCGATGGATAGTCAATCGCCTGTTTTTTAAAATAATTCGTAATTCTATCTGTAACAACACTATTCATTTTATTTGTTAATTCAATCACAATTTGTCCAGGATTATAAAACCCTTCTTCAATCTGAAAAATATAATTTTTGTTTGAGTTATATAGTGCTTCAAAAATTCTATAATTATAGTCGTCAGATACATCAAAATCGGATGGATTGTATGGAGTATCTATTCTAAATGCAAGAGTTACATTACCATTTAAAAGAGAGAATGTATTATAATTTGCAGGAAATGTCCATTGAATAAGTTTAAGAGTGATTACATTTAAATAATCTTCAGGTAACTCTATTTCAAATTCAGATGCATTTGGATATTTTAGATAATCTCTATCTTCGGAATGAATAGATATATACTTTTTAATATATAAGTAGTCTTGAGAATTTGATATTAATGGATGGTTGGTATTTACATTATAAAAATCGCCATTATAAAGTGTTTGGTTTTTAGATCCAGACATATATATAATTTTGGATATTATTTTTTATATACTAATATAAAAATAATATATTTAAAAAACTGAATTGTAGTATGAATGTTATTTATATATGTAAAAGTATTTAAATATTATAATAATATAATATAAATGTCCGCATCAAGTACATCAAGTAATTATGGAGGTAGAGTTCAAGATAATCAACAAGGAGTAAAACAATTTTATACATCAGGCACAAGTGCTGTTAATTGGATCTATAAAACATTAACATCTAAACTTATTGTAATTACACCTCAAAACTCAAAGAGACCTGTATATATAAATAATGACATGATAGTCGATAAAAATCTTTATGTAAATGGATCTATTTTTAATCCATCTGACGAGAGATTAAAAGAAAACATAACACATATAACTGCTGAAAAATGTGATTTATTATTTACTTTAAATCCAATACATTTTTATTATAAATATGATATTGAAAAGCAACCACATTTTGGGTTAATTGCACAAGAAATAGAGACTGTTTATCCTGAATTAGTAAATATTAGTGATAATAGTACATTTAAAAATGTAAATTACCAAGAATTAATACCATTAATGCTATGTAAAATGAAATATATGCAATTAGAGATTGATATTTTAAAACAAATAAATAACAAATAAATTCCTTTTCTAAAGATACTATAAATGGCAGATTGGTATCCATCCGTTTACAAAGCATTTATTTATGCATCTATTGTCGTATTTATTTTAGGTTTTTTTGCTGATGCAAAGAATTCGTTAGCAGCATATTTAGCAGGATATTCATTATTAACTTTAGGAATAATGATGATTTTAGTTGTACTGTTTTCAAAAATAATGAAGGTAACACCAACTGGTCCAACAAGTCAACTAATATATTCTATTTTAATGGCGACTGGACCTTTTATATTAATGTTAGGAGTTATCTCATTTGTACTATTTATGTTAATTAAATATAAAAAGAATATTACTGAAGGACATGTTGCACCTAATTATAATTCATTTAGTAATATTATTGTAATACTTATCATGGTACAAATCTATTTAGTAATAACTAATATTGGCACTGAACGATTTGAAACTACAGGAAAAATATCAAAAGTTACATCTAGTATCATGTATTTATTAGGAATGTTAACTACTATTAGTTCTATAACATTATATACTATTTTAAAATACTATTCAACTGACGGATTTACACTTATTCGTTCGTCTTAATAAATTTATAGGTAAGTCCATAATTATACTGAGTTTCCCAAATTCCAGATATTTTAAGAATAAATGTGCAATTTGATTTATATCCTACATCTGAAAATAGTTTGATGTATCCATATTTTAACTGCTCATATATTTTACATAATGGAATTTTATTTGTTTTATATTTACTTAATATAATATCTTCTATTGTTTTTAATCTATCAATTACTTCTTTATGATGTATCGTATTAAATGAACATTTATATTTATTATAGTATTTTTCACTATATATATCAGATAAATGTACTAATAAATAAATTCCATTCAAAGTCATCATGTTAGTGGAATACAGTATTCTAATAAAATTACCATCATTCATAATATTGTTTTTAATAGGTTCACAAAATATAATATTGGATTGGTTAAATTGATCAAGTGTTTTAACTAAATTCATAGTTTATATACAAATATCTTTTTATATGTATATTTCATTTTACTTTTTTTTACATTTTTTACATATTTTTACTCTTTTCTATAAACCATAACCCTTGCAAAAAAGCGTCTGATAAATCATCTTTCTTTTTATGACCATTAAAATAATCTATATGTTTATTGAACTTAAGTTCTGATGATAATATGCCTAGACACTTTGCAATACCCAATTTTTTTCTATCGCTATATTTTTCTTTATCTTTTATATCACAATCTTTTAATTTATTTGAAGCAGATATAAATTCAATATTGTCCACATTTAAATTCGACATAACAAAGTACTGTACTATCATACCTTGAATTGTTTTCATACGAATTGCCAAAGGTCCAATTTGATTTTCTATTATAACATAATCTATTTTATCTTCATCTTTGAAAATATCGTTAAACTTGTTTTTTATGTTGATTCCAATATTAAATAAATCCACTTCATTTGCCTTTTTACTTTCAATAGGTTGAAAATATATTTTAGATATATATTCATTTATTAAGCGGACTAAATCGACTTTTTTAATCTTCTGTTCATACGGAATATTATATAGATCAGCTATTTCATAAAGTTTTGATATTTTTTGTTTATTTATAAAAGACGGTTTATGATCTGATGATGGTATTTTATATGATTGTTTTTTAGAATGTTTTAAGCAATAATAAGTTTGTTCTTTCTTAAACTTGGCAGGTTTATTACAGACTACATTATTATCCATAAAACAACATTTAAAGCATTCATCGTCTGATATATTTATTACGTCCCATTTAGATATATTGAAATCACATGTAGAAGATTTATCGAATAAACAAAATGCAAGATTTTTAATTCCAACATCGATAGAGAGAATTTTCATAATATATAAGTGTATCAATACTTATTTATTATGTTTTAATAGCGAATAATATAATTCATTACTATATATTTATTTCGAACATCTATAGTTGATCCGTTTCCAGTTGGAGTTGTTGTAAAATTGTGAGTATGTGATCCATTATTATTTATATTTAAATCATGATAATGATTTCCATTATAATAAATATTTAATGCTGCAGTGTCTATTAGATTTAATTCATTAGCAGTGCCATAATCAAGTCCAGTAGTAGTATTATTTAAATTTGAAAATGCCAAACCAGTTCCACCAGTACCACCAGTAGCATTACTTCCATGATTGTGATTTCCATTAGTAGTAGTAGTTCCAGTGTGATTATGTAATCCATTAGAATCGGTAGTTCCATTATGTGTATGACTAGGTAATTGATCTGTTGTTAATGTTATAGAACTGTTTCCACCAGTTGTTCCTAAATTAGTAGAAATTGTTTTACCAACTGGAATTCTCTCTTGTAAATTTGGTAAATTGAAAGTTGACGTTCCATTGCCGGATCCATATAATGTATTTATAACAGAAAACAATCGCGAATAAGTTGTTCTACTAATTGCACTTCCATCACATAATAACCATCCATTTGGCGCAGTTTGTCCGGAATAAATACATACCCCTCCAATCGGTAAATATGGTTGATTTAATGATACATAAATATCACCTGTCATATTTATGTTATTCACATTTAAATCATTAACATTTATATTACTTACATCCAAATTTTGACACGTAATAGTATCAGATACATCTACATTTTGACATTCAATTGTGCCATTTATAGTAAATGCATTATTTTCATTTGTAGCTATTAAAACTGATTGCATTTAATATATACAAATATTATTTCTAAAATTGACAAAAATCTTCACATTTGGCACTGGCTATTAAGGAATTCCTTTAAATGACTTAATTAAAGGTTAATAGATGGCGCAACTAATCTCGCATTTAATTGTTCTCTCGATATATATGGATTTTTTAAATCGGAATTACAATATCCAAATCCTGGTTTACTTGTATCAAATATACCTTTAAATTTATGAGGAACATTACTTGAAGGAGTTGCGTCTGTATCATAATGTGAATCTAATCCTAATGTGTAGCATGATTCCTGTGTATTATAATTCATAATTTGTAATCCATTTTTTTGAAGAAATTGACGATACCCCCAATTACTCTGAATACCTTCTTGACGTTGAATTCTATTATTGACTACGGCATCTGCTTGCCAAGTTGTATAAGTTCGACCATCTGAAATAATAGGAGGAAAATTAAAATTAATATTATTTGAACCGCTGTAGCAGGTTGACCAACTCATTTATATATTGTATGTTTATAATAAAATTTTTGATTATTCTACACCCAATAATTTAAGTAATTCGTGTTTTTTTAATTTTTGTGCGTCTGAAGAATTAACAACTCCTTTTTCAATTGCAATATTTCTTAATTTAGGCAATCCTAATTTTTTAAATTCAATATGTTCTGCATTTTGTGGGTGTGTCATGATATCTTCACCTAAATTTATAGAAATAGTCTTCAATTCATTTTCAGAAGGAATAATTGATTTTTCTAAATCTTTATCTTCTTCAACTTTTTTCTCTTCAACTTTTTCTAACATATTATTATCTACTTCATCTATATCATGCACTTGTGTTAATTTTATTACTTTTACATCTTCTACTTCATCATCTTTATCTAAAGTTTCTTCTTCTAAATCAACTTCTTCTACTCCTGGCAAATCAACTTCTTCTAAATATAATTCTTCATCATCATCTACTTCATCATCTACTTCATCATCTACTTCATAATCATCATCATCATCATCCAAATTTTCTTCTTCCAAATCAACTTCTTCATCTTCATCATCATCTTCATCATCATCTTCATCATCATCAGAAACATCTATTAATTGTAAAGATTTTATAGGCATTTCAACATTTTCTAAATCTTCAGATTGTTTATTAATATTATTTGTAGCTAAATAGTTTAGACCCATTTTTACACTTGTAATATCTTCTGCCAATGTTGAAACTAAACTTAACATTGATGCTATTTTATGATTTTGTTCTCTCATTTTACTTTCAAAGTAAACAACTACGAGTGCAACAAACAACGTAACAATTCCTAAAATAATAAAAAACGATGGATTAAATAAATCTGTTAAGGATGCCATTTTATTACAAAAAGATTATATTAATTAATTTATTAACTAACGAATTTAAAAAAAATTGAAATAAATCATTTTATTATTGTTAAATGTAATATTTTTTTGTTTGAACAATGACACAATTAATGTCTGGAGAAGAATTTCTTTTGAAATATCCTAATACTAAATTTTATAAATTAACAAATAAATACGAAAATCATAACGGATTTCAATATAATGATGGAGTTAATATAGATTGCAATCAATTTAATCCATCTTATAAGCGTAAAAATATAGGACTTTATTTTACTGAATATGATAAAATTCCTTTATGGATTATTTATGGTTATCAAAAAATGTACTATATAAGAGAAGTTATTATTTTGCCAGATTCTCATGTATATATTGAAATAGATAAGTTTAAAGCAGATAAACTATTTTTAAAATCTAGAATTGAATTAGATAAATTTGAAGGGTGGAATAATGTTACATATTGTTTAAACGCTGTTAAACAATATGGGTATGCATTACAATATGTTAAAGAACCAACTGAAGAAATATGTTTAGAAGCTGTTAAACAAAATGGGAATGCATTACAATATGTGAAAGAACAAACTGAAAAAATATGTTTAGAAGCTGTTAAACAATATGGGTATGCGTTAAAATTTGTGAAAGAACAAACTGAAGAATTATGCTTAGAAGCTGTTAAACAACATGGTGGTGCATTACAATTTGTAAAAGAACAAACTGAAAAAATATGTTTAGAATCTGTTAAACAAACTGGTTATGCATTACAATTTGTGAAAAAACAAACTGAAAAAATAAGTTTAGAAGCTGTTAAACAACATGGTTGTGTATTAGAATATGTGAAAAAACAAACTGAAAAAATATGTTTAGAAGCTGTTAAACAAGATGGAATGGCATTAAAATTTGTGAAAGAACAAACTGAAAAAATATGTTTAGAAGCTGTTAAACAAGATGGGTATGCATTACAATTTGTGAAAGAACAAACTGAAGAATTATGTTTATATGCTGTTAAACAACATGGTCGTTCATTAAAATATGTAAAAAAACAAACCAAAGAATTATGTTTATATGCTGTTAAACAAAATGGTTGTGCATTAGAATATGTGAAAGAACAAACCGAAGAATTATGTTTAGAAGCTGTTAAACAACATAGTTGTGCATTAGAATATGTGAAAAAACAAACTGAAGAGATGTGTTTAGAAGCTGTTAAACAATATGGTTGTGCATTAGAATATGTGAAAGAACAAACTGAAGAAATGTGTTTAGAAGCTGTTAAACAAAATGGTTATGCGTTAGAATATGTGAACAACCAAACCGAAGAAATGTGTTTAGAAGCTGTTAAACAACATGGTTGTGCATTACAATTTGTTAAAGAACAAACTAAAGAAATGTGTTTAGAAGCTGTTAAACAACATGGTCTTTCATTAAAATTTGTGAAAGAACAAACTGAAGAAATATGTTTAGAAGCTGTTAAACAAAATTATTGTGCATTACAATATGTGAAAGAACAATCTGAAAAAATCTGTTTAAAAAACTGTCAAACAAAATAGTTTGACATATTATAATTTGTGAAAGAACAAACAAAGAATTATATTTAGAAACTATTCATCAACTGAAGAAATATATTAAAAAATTGAAATGAATATTTTATTATGTTAAATGCACTATTTTTTGTTTGAACAATGACACAATTTATGTCTGGAGAAGAATTTCTTTTGAAATATCCCAATACTACATTTTATAAATTAACAAATAAATTGGAAAAACATAATGAATTTCAATATAATGATGGAGTTAATGTAGACAATGTTCCATTTAATCCAACAGGCGAATGTAAATCTGGAGGACTTTATTTTACTGAATATGACAAAATTCCTTTATGGATTAAATATGGTTCTCAATATATGTACTATATGAGGGAAGTTACTATTTTACCAGATTCTAAGGTATATATTGAAACAAATAAATTTAAAGCAGATAAACTATTTTTAAAATCTCGCATTGAATTAGATAAATTTGAAG
>JACCDX011528580.1_pt1 | contig 12377 bp, 14 predicted proteins | sample 7449681 | NCBI WGS metagenome assembly JACCDX01 (sample SAMN15323450, study PRJNA562643) | freshwater metagenome | isolation source: river surface water | place: USA:Blue River Watershed | collected 2017-08-18
ATTTAGCTGAAGCTGCTGCTGAGATTCAAAAATTACTACAACAATTAGAAAAAACTAATCCTACAGCAACAGAAGTACAAAAAGAAGCGTTTGTCAGTTTAGGTATTGCTCCAACAAAGAAAGAAAGACTAATTAATGCTTTATCTGAAGGTGGTAAAAGTGCAATTGAAGAGTTTCTTGATAATCCCTATATCAATGTAGCAATTAGAATTGTTGAAGGATGGAAAAATGTCTAATATAAAAGCCTTGTATTGATAAATAATATTGATAAATATGTTAGATAAAAATACTGTTATTAATAATTATTGTTTTATAAATTTGATAGGAGAAGGTGGTTTTGGAAAAGTCTATCGAGCCAAACATATTAATATTCAACGCGAAGTTGCAATAAAAGTTTATGAAATTGAAGATAAAAATGCTTTTAAAGCTTTTAAAAAGGGAGCAAATCTTCTTAGCCAGCTTTCTCATCCTAACATAATAACAATGCATGATTTTTTTATCTATGAAAATTATGCAATGATGGTAATGGAGCTTTTAAATCCTGATCAGCTTCTCAGTCAAAAAATTGGTGATTTTGTAGAAGAAGATAAAATTACTGAGTTTACAAACATCTTTATTAATTTATTATCAGCAATTAGATATTGTCATCAAAGTAAATTTCAAGAACTTGATAATTCTATTAAAGTTGGCATTTATCACGGTGACATTAAACCCGAGAATATTTTTATAAATAAGGGCAGAATTAAAGTAGCGGATTTTATGATTCCAAATCTGGAACAGTTTTTGCGTAGAAAAAGTAATCTAGATTCTGATTTCGACCCTGAATTACCTGATACTGGTTTATTTGGAACACCCGAATACATGAGTCCAGAACAAGAACAAGGCGTTGTTAATGAGCAAACAGATATTTATAGTATTGGTGTTACTGCCTTTAAGTTGTTAACGGGTTTTCATCCTTATGAAAGAATAAATAAAGATTATAAATGTTATGAACGTTATTACGATGGGAAATGTCAAGATCCTAAAAAGTTTAACCCTTATTCTCCAAAATGGTTAAATCGAATTATTGTTAAATGCATTGAAAATGATTTGAATGTTCGATATTCGCATATTGCAGAAATTGAAAGGGATTTAAGAAAACATATTGATTTTAATTCTGAGCGAAAAAAATCAAATAATATCAATACTTATATAGAAAATATGAGGATTGATAATAATCATGATATTCATGTCGAGCAAGGTAATTATAATGAAAATATTTGCGGAAACTATAATGAAAATACTAATAAAATTCAAAAGTCAGAAATTAAAGATATAGAAGATGACTTTGGTTCAAATACTCCAGATAATAATAAAGTTTCATATGTAGTTATTGAAGATACAAAATATTTAAAGAAAATACCTAATCTAGAAATAATAACAACTGTAATAGCTGTAATAGCTATCTTAGTATCAGCTTGTATTAGTGGTCTTTTTAATACTGAAATTCGAGAATGGTTGGGTTTAGATTCACCAGATAATGTTTCTAAAGAGCAAAATCAAGATAAACAAAAATCTGGTTTAACTTGCTATGAAGAAACGTGTAATGGTCGTGATCCCATAGATAATGGCTGCGATATAGGAGCAGCAACAATTACATCAACTGTTGTAAGCTTTCCTAATTATGGAGATGAATATAAAAACATTAGACTTGAGATGAGACATTCAGATAAGTGTAATGCTAGCTGGGCTAAAGCTAAAGTACCTGTTGGTTTTGTTTTGGATCTTGAAGGTAAAGATGAAAAAGAATACGTGCCTTATAAGATACAAGACGATGAAATAAGGGATCCACATTTTACTGATATGATGCAAGGAAATATAAAACTCCGAGCTTGTGTTAAATCTCCTAAAGGCGAATCTCAATGTACTTCTTTTATTAATAACTAATTTTGTTTAATCATTTAAAATACAACTCAGATCACGGCAAAAACCCTAAACAATAACCGATAACTGGTATTAGAACCCATAACTAATACCTGCCGATGTTTGCCCGTCAAGAAAAACCCTTACCAGTAGCCGTCCTTAAACCAGAACCCACCACCAACACTCAATCAACAGAAGGTGAAGGTATTCATTTGGGAGAAGGTTATTACTGGAATCCCGAAACCCTACCCAACAGTCATATCGTCGCCATCGGTGCATCAGGCAGTGGTAAAACTCAGACCTTGAAGGCGATCGCCTATTCCCTCCATCAAACCTACCCAGATATGCAGGTTATCCTGCTCGACTTTCACGGCGACCAAGAAATCGTCGGTGAGACTTGCTATCCGATACACATGGCATCCCCTCACGGTATTAATCCTTTAGTAGTCAATCTCGACCCTGAAGGCGGAGGCTCGAATTTACAAGCGATTCAAATTGCAGGGATCTTGAAAAAATCGCTGCGTCTCGGCCCCAATCAAGAAGGAATGCTGATTGAGGTCATTAAAACCTGCTATCTTAAGCGGGGTATAGTTCAGGAGCAACAGTCAACCTGGAATTTAGAACCACCTAACTTTGATGACATCGAAGAAGAACTTAACCGCCGAGTCGCTACCGCCTTCCAAGATGATAGTAAAAAAGAACTAGCCGAAGATATCTGTATTCAAAATCTACCAGTTGGCAAACCTAACACTAGCGGTATCTATTTCATCTTCCATCACACCAAACTGGTTTACATTGGTGCAGCCAGAGATATTCAAAAACGCATCGATGGACACCACCACATTCGTTACCTGCTCAAAGAACATTATCCAGGGGAAACCTTTCAACTTCGCTACTACGAACACCTAGCTGATTGGCAGGAACTAATCAAACTCGAAAACTACCTGATCCAAATCCACCAACCACCCCTCAACCAAACCACCCTAAGAACCGAATGCAAAGATAGCCAGAAACTCAAACTCAAACTCGCTGCCACCTTTCAATACGGTGTATTTAGCCGTCCTCAACCAAAGCTAACCGAAAAACTGATTCGCATCGACTTATCCAAACTTCCTCCCGAATTAGCAGCCATTTCCGCCGAATCCCTAGCTTGGCAACTAATGAACCAACATCGCCTCAGAGGAGAAATACAAGGCAGACTGCCCAGGACTTTCCTATTTATCGACGAAGCCAAAGAAATGCCCAAAAACGAAGGCAGTGCTTGCGATCGCATTATCTGTGACGGTAGAAAATACGGACTTTCATTAATTTTAGCTTCTCAATCAGAACGTCATCTCAGTCAAGATGTAATTAGCAATTCAGCAAGTAAAATCGTGCTTCCAGTTGATGCTTCAGAATGCACAAAGGTAGCTAAAAAGTTTAGATTCGCCGAGAAAAAAGTCGCCGAACTCAGCTCTCTCACTGCCCTCTGTCGCTTTGGCAAAGAAGCCGAACTACTAGAAATTCTTCCTTATTACCAACGCCTAGAAGATGTTTAGCAAAGTCAGAAAATTCCTTCGCGATCGCTCTCCCGATTGGCTCAACACCGAAGTCAACAAAGACTTGCTGCAAAATCTCACGGCAAACATCACGTCTTCTCCCAAGACCCAAGATATCAACTCTGCCCCCCTTATTAAGGATCTAAATCTACCTCAAGACGAAGTTAAACGAAGTCTAACGAAGTCTGATACCAATAATGATCGCCCACTGATGACTGTCAAAGGGACTCCTCACTGGCGCAGAATCAGACAGGTATTTCAAGCACTCGACAACGCACCCCTCAACGCCTCTTACAATCAACTCATCGAATACGTCAAAGAAACTACAGGTAAAGGCTGCTCCCGTAAACTAATTTCTAAGTGGAAAAAACACCGTCAAAACTCATCACTATTACCACCTACTGAAGATCAGAATTTTATAGGCGATCGCTCTTCAACCAATACCGTTAGCAACTATCCTGCAATGGCTGTTAGCACAGCTTCATCAGTTCCCCATACCCAAACAATTCAACCAGAATTATCTACTGTCAACAGTTTTCAGTTGAACGAACCAACAGATAATTTTAGTAATGATAATTCCCTAGACCGTCCTTCATTACTACCTTTTAAAGCTTGGTCGTATTTGACAGCAGCAGGAATTATGATTGGTTTAGTTGGCTGCGAAATCATACCTCTCAATAATCGCCCAACAGAAAACATTGCCTTTGCCTCTGTAACCACACCCTTACCTCCTCTCCCAGAAATACCAGAAGCAAGGAAAAATCGCCTAGAACCCAGCAATATCAAAATCGAACTCACACTCTCCAATCCTCAAGACCTAAAGGTAAAACCAGGAGACAAAGTAAGCGCAGGACAAACCCTCTCAGATCGACGAAGCGAACGTAACCGCCTACAAGCCAAAAAGAAACAGCTACAGCTATCTCTACAAAAACTCAACTTACCCTTAACTCCAATTCCCCAACCCAGACCCATTCCCGAAATTAGCCCTCTGCCTCCAGTTTCCTACGCCGAAGAAGAAGCAGCTATCAAACTCAAACAGCAGAAGTTAAAGGAAGCAGAGAACGCGATCGCCCTGGCGAAGAAAAAGCTTGACTCCCTCATCCAACTTCAGGTTTCCCCCAGTCATTGGGGGACGGGAGGGGGCGAAATGGCTTCCCCCTTATCAAGGGGGACTGAGGGGGATCAAAACCTCAAACTCATCCTCGAACACGAACAAGCCAACCTGAAAAACCTAGAAACTGCCAAAAAAGAAGCCCAAATCCAGCTAGAAGTAGCCCAGAGTCAACTTACTACTGCTAAAGAAAATAGAGCATACATCGAATATCAAAGGCAACTAGAACAAACCCGACGAGCGATCGCCATTGAACAACAACATCAAGCCATACAACGAACCGAGTCTGAACGCCAAGTATTACTAGCAGAAAGAGAATACAGTCAAGCTCAAATCGAAACCCAGATCCAGGAAATCGACTATCAAATAGAACAACTTAGCACCGTCAAAGCACCCTATGAAGGCACTATCAAAAAAGTTAAATGGACTGGTCAATCTGACCATAATCTCACTGCCGTTGTTACTCTGGCAGTCAATGACGATCGCTCAACCATTGCCAACAACACAGATAAACCTACAGCCCAAACTTCAGAAGCTAGAGAAACCAGAGAAGGAGATAAATAATTCTCAAGAGTTACCTTGCTTGGATAGTAATAGTAAGTGTATCGAACAGTTAACGAGCAAAGCGATCGCCAATTCCTCGGAACTAGTAACCCTAGACGAACAAATTGCCCTGATTGACAAGCGGTTAGTAGTAGCAGGAGAACGGATCGAACATACATCAAAGAAACGTTGGACTAATTATCTTTCTACAGATCCCCTCCGTATCGCAGCTAATGTTTTCGGTGGTGGAGATGTACAGCGAGACAATATTGCGATCGCCGATTTAGAAGTTAAAAGTGCAGAATTAGAAGCCTATCGAGCTAATCTACACAGGCGTAAGGCTGAAGTATCTTCGCAGTTAGGAGAAGATGTTTTGGGTTTGGTGTTGGAGTATGAGGCAGCAGAAAGGGAATATGATTTAGCTCAGTCCAAGTTAGCTACCTACAGTCAACAACGACAGCTTATTGAGATTGACTACCAGTTTGGTAATGGCTCAACGACGCAGATGTTGAGTATGTGGCAGCAGGGAAAAAGTTTAGAAGCTGAAGTTATTCAAATTGAGGGCAAAAAGGCGGAAATAACCAGAAAAATCCAACAACTAACTGGTTTTACCCTGATAAACAATAACTGATGACTGATGACTGATAACTGACTAATAGTTCCAATGGTTCAGAGAAATGAACTGATTAGCTAAAGGAATACCCGCAACTTCTAAGTTAGAGATCGCTTTAACAATATCCTTAAAGCGCATATCCTTGGAAGAATAATTATCTTGATAAATCGCTAAAATACCTGGGTGAGTTGAGTTGAGTTGATGAAGAGCTTCAAAATCTCGACAGTTTTGAGTCAGCATTACGCGGTCTTGTTTTCTAGCACAATCGAGAACAATTGTATCATCCGAACCTGACAGTTCAAGTTCGTTGATAGTTACGACATCATGACCAGCTATCTTTAGCAAATCAACCAAAAATTTAGCTTGAGAGTCTTCATCAATGAGCAATCTTAGGCTCAAGGTCAATTCCTCTCTCTTCTAAATAACGGCGTTCTGCTTCGGCATCTTGCTTTAGCACGTCTCGATTAGCTTCACAGTAAGCGATCGCTTCGGTAACTTCATCTAAAGACAAATCCCAATCATAAGCTGCCTCAGATGGAGTCATTTCTTCTACCAGCATCGTACTCCAAACCGTAGAAGGTCTAAGTCTTCTTCCTTTAAAGAAAAGCTGTTTGCGCCAGGATGAAGGACGCGGTTCTAAGTATTGCCATTGGGTTTTTGAGGTTGGTGTAGTCATACCTTTCATTCTACCATTCCCCTAATTTCCAGCCAAAAATCGCTCACTTAATAATATAGTGAAAATACGGTTTAAGAAATGATTAAGTCTCTTTTACGCTGGTAATAAGTCAGTTACCAATTGTTACCACTGTTACCCCAACCTTTTTGTTACCAAACAATCATGCTACCAAGATAACTGACGACTAACGACTGATAACTGAAACCGCACTGTAACCATCATGAGCAAAGATAAGAGAGAGCAAATTTTCCAAGCCTGTCAAGAATTACTAGAAGAAGAGAAAAGCGTTACCGTCAGAGCAGTAATCGAGCGCGTTGGTGGTTCTTCTCGCGATATTTCCCCCATAGTCAAAGAATTTAAGGAAAACCTGGAAGCAGAAAGCTCAATTGCCGTTTCAGAAAAAGCCGAAGTCGATTACAGTCATTCTGATGAAGAAGAACATACTAATGTTGACCCCGTAACAGCTAACTTAGAAAGAGTTGACCAAGAGGCTCAACTAATTGCAGCCAGAAAGATTATCGCCACTGCTTACTATGAAAAAACGCAGCAGTTTAACTTACCTGGGTTACAGGAAGAAGTAAATCAGGCACTATCAGAAGTTGATGCCTTAGTTAATTCCCAAGACGAGACATTATCCCCAAAAGGGATGTTGAACTGGCTCAAGGGGAGACAGAGACAACCGAGTTATTAGAAGATAAACCCAAATCAGAGCAGCCAGAAGTTTCTCCAGCAGAACCACAAAAGCATTCGGTATCGGACTTATCCGATAAACAAAAGATCGCAATTACATCCAAACAACCAACAAATTCCTATTTCACCTCCCAAATTACCTACTCCCAGGTTGTCATCTCTGAAAGGAGATCGCTTTTAAAAACCTGGATGGCATCTGTTATCGGCACAGCGATCGCCATTGCCTTAGTATCTGGTATCAAAGATATAAGGGCATTGGTAACAACATCCATGAGTGCTGGTAGCATTGCTTTTGTTGTTTCCGCCCTCGGTAACAGTAATGGTAACAAGTAATAGCTGAAGAAGCGCGATTTTACATGAATGCAATACTATTAGCTAGAAAGAGGTTAGGTCAATGATTAAAGGTATCTATGCAGACGAAGCTGACAAGCTAAATCCCGAACAGTGGGTCAATGTTTATCATCTTGATTTTATGGGTAAAGCTATCTATCACAGTACTTGTCAGGTTAAAGATTTAAACTTGGACGAGCCTGAAGAGTATGGCTTGGAACTTACAAATGAGGATGGGAATGTTTGAGGAGCGAGGAAGAGGCTGGGGCAGTAATTAGAGATTTATAAACCCTTAAAATATTCCTGGAAAAATTTATTTTTACTGATTCGAGGAGCAACTAATGTATTGCAAAGAACCAAAAATAATAATAGAAGCGCAATTTTTATATCTAGAACAGTAAAAGTTACAGCTAATAGAAGAAATGTCATAACCAAGAAAAACGCGAACAAAATTTGTGTATTTTTCTCTGGCAAAACTTTGCGGAGCAATCCCTTGGAATCCATACTTTTCGGATTGCGGTCTAGTATGACTTTCTGCCTGACTTTGTTACTTAGCATGGCTTGTGGAAGAGAGGATTTTAGCTTTAGTTCTATGTGTTGATTGTAATTTTGTTGTTGGTTTATGTATTCCTTGGTCTGTACATCGCTGATTGCATGGTCTTGAACTTCATTCTCTTTAAGAAATAATACTTCATCCTTTTTAAGAAGTAATATTTGTGCCTGAAGTTGTTTATTTTTTTGTTTTAGTTTTTCAAATTCATTTTGAATTTCAGCCAGCAGATTTTTACTATTGTGTTGAAGTTCTTCATTTTCCTGTTTCAATTTATTAATTTCCTCTTCACTACTATTATTTTCCTGTTTCAGTTTTTCAAATTCATTTTGAATTTCAGCTAGATCTTTTTGTGCTTTAACTGAATCTTTAAGGGCTGTACTTAAAAGGACAGGGGCAGTAAGACCACTATAGAAAGCTGCCCATTTTGTTGTGGGTTCTAAAAACCAAGCAACACAGCCACCTATGAAAATAAAGGGAATAATACAAACAAGATAACTTGGCGACCATCGAAACGCTGGTTCAGTACGTAAATTGTATAGTCGAAGAGCTTCTGGTGCAATTGCACCTACACAACCACTGAGAAAGTTTTCGTCAATAAAGTTGGCAACTATCAGATCAGCCATATTTTAATGCCGTTTAATTCGAGCTATATAGCTATTTGTAACATAAATTATGCTTGATAAGCTGTTTTTTAGGGTTGTTACTAAATCTAGATGAACTATGGTGGGTGAATGTTTATCATTTATAAGATTCTGGTGGAACAGTATAATAAGATTCTTGGGGAACAGTATAAGGCTCTTGTTCTAAATATATAGTTAGTGGCTCATTGGGATTGACGGAAAAATCTTTCGGGATTTCTGTCTGTTGATAACGTTCCTTTTTAACGAGAATCTTTACTGCTCCAAGCTTTTGAGGTGGGATTGGCAGTTTATATGTACCATCATCTAAGGTTCTACCAGATATTATGCTTTTCTCATAAGTAATTTTTATGTCTGCATTATTTAAGGTTTCCTTGGTTTCTGAATCTCTAACGGTGATTTCTAAATCCTCTGAAGTATCTTCAGGATTTGGACTAACTGGTGGTGAAGGAACTGGATTGTCTGGTTCTTCTACTGGAGGGTCTGGATTTTCATGTGAGCCTGATTCTAAATATATAGTTAGTGGCTCATTGGGATTAACGGAAAAATCTTTCGGGATTTCTGTTTGTTGATAACCTTCCTTTTTAACGAGAATTTTTACTGTTCCAAGATCTTGAGGTGGTATTTGCAGTCTATATGTACCATCATCTAAGGTTCTACCAGGTATTATGCCTTTCTTGTAAGTAATTTCTATTTCTGCATTATCTAAGGTTTCCTTGGTTTCTGAATCCTTAACGATGATTACTAAATCCTCTATTGGACTAACTGGATCTGGTTGCCAAAATATTTTTATTAAATCAGGAAATAAAACTGGAGTACCCAAGGCTGTCAGTAAAACAGCGATCGCACCTAATTTTACTGTCCAATGAATTTTATTATTTTGACTCATCTTAAAATCAGAATTTATCACCAGTGAGCCAAATAACTGACGATCGCTCTCGCCAAATCCAAACTGGTAAAAAGTAACCCTACTCTTTACCGCTTATGATGAGTGTAACACATTGCGCGATCGCCTCTGCTGGAACATCTCTAATCCTTGGTACTGCTAGCCCTCTTCCCTTGGGTTTAGCGATCATTGGTTCACAGCTTCCCGATTTGGACACCACAACGTCAACCATCGGCTTGCACTTTCGTTGAGTGTAAAATTCTCTTTCCTGTTAGCTCTTGGATTGAAGACAGGTTTCCTCATCGCTCCATTACTCATTCACTATTAGCTACGGCTGCTATTACTGGGGTCAGTTTGTTAGTGACCTACTTTTTACTAGGGGATATAAATTTTAAAATAGCGATCGCCCTCCCATTAGGTCATCTCCTCGCCTGTTTCTCTGATACTTTCACTAAACAAGGAGTACAACTGTTTTATCCTTCTCCTGCTTGGGCAATTAGTGTTAGTAATCCTCGACGGAGGCTTAAAACTGGTGGGGCTGGTGAATTGTGGGTTTTAGGAATTGCGATCGCACTACTGATGTTAGGTATTCACGCTGAATTGGTTGGGAGTAGTTTGAAGTTGAATTATTGTGAGTTGGAACGGGCGATCGCTTATTTGAGGGAGCAGTATGTAGTAGGGAGTGTGGAGGTTAAGATTTTGCGGTCATGAATAAATATTCAGTCTCAGAGCATTTAAGATGGTTTATTATAAGTCCGATCGACAAGTTCGCAACACCTGCATAGCGAGAATAGGAGTTTCAAATATGGCTTTAGATCAACTCGAAGCATTTTTAAAGAAAATGCAGTCTGAACCTGCACTTAAAAATGAGGTGCTTGCTTCATCAACAGCAGATGAAGTTGCACAAATAGCACTCTTGCTTGGTTTTGAATTTTCAGGTGATGAATTATTGAGAATGTCAGGTAAGAAAGTTGGCAGGGTTACTGTTAAAAAAAAGGATCTTCCTGGAGAGTACTGGGGAAATTGAGCGATCGCTCTTGGTTTAAACAATTAGTTAGGAGCGATCGCTTTATTGAAGGAGCAGTATGCGGTTGGGACAGTAGAAGTGAAAATAGTGCAGTCTAGACCGTTCAATTAACCATTCAATTAAAGTTTAAGAATTTCTGTAGAATGGATTAATACAGAAAAATATACGGAATAATTCTGGATAACATCCGATATTAAGGTGAATATCTTTTTGGGGTGACAAGCATCTGGAAAGGTAGGCGATCGCCCGTCCCCGAATCCAGATTACCCTTCGGATACACTACGCGATCGCAAAACTTATTCATATTGAAATCAAGGAATACACAGATGCTGAAAGTTAAATATAGTCTTGCATTGACAGTAATTTGTTCGACGCTGACTAGTTTTCCTAAAAGCAGTCAAGCACAAGATATCTATGTCCCGAATGCACCTGTATTTCCAGATATGTGCGGTTATCGAGAGGCACCTTGTAGACGCGATAGTGACGGTAACATTGTTGATCGAGAAACTGGTGATTTATACGACAAAAAAGGTCATCTCATTCGACGTAATTTTTACCCTCCTGAGCAGTCTACAGAGGAAAGCAGCAGCGATCAACTACAATATGGCGCAATCTCTCGGTCTCGTAGTACAGGAAGTTATGCTTGGGTATGGGGATATGATGACTACGAAGCTGCTGAAAACGCTGCTGATCAGGAATGCGGAGTCTCTGATTGTATAAGTGGGCTTTTTGGTAATGCTTTTGGTGCCATAGCAAAGACAAGTGGTAGCGCATCATTATATTTTGAAAAGGCAGATACTCCAGAACAAGCAGCGCAAGAAGTTTTAGAAAACTGTCAAGATTACTCTGAGATTAGCGATGAGAGTCCCGAGAACTGTGAAGTTCTTCTTGTTGTCGGTGCAGAAGAAGGGACGATTTTCCAGAAATGAGCTTGAATTCTCAGGAAAGTATTAATAAATAATTTAAATAATGGCGATCGCCCTACCCGAACTCAGATTACACCCAAACCCCAACCCAATAGCTTAAGACAGAGACAGAAGACCTGTATTGGTAACTGTGATGAAGCGAATCAAAAACCTGTCTGTTTATAAACTATTGGGCTACTTACTTTTAGGCATCGCTGCCTATGCCTTCCTCAATGCCAACAATACCAACTTACAAGCCAACACTCCAGTCACCGAAGAGACAACCCAATCAGCCCCAAATCGTCACACCATTACCCTGGTTCTCAACCAACTATCAGACTTGAAAGTAGAAGAAGGACAAAGAATTAATGTCGGAGATATCATTAGCGATCGCACCTCCGAAAAAGCCAAGCTAGAAGCCAAAAAACAGCGATTAGTAGATTCTCTCACCCGTGCTAAATTACCCCTCAACGAACTCAAACCAGTTCCCGTACCTCAGTTTCAGACCGAACTAGCGAACCTCAAACAAGCTCAGTTTAATCTAGATGCCATTGTTCAGCAGATAAACAACTTCGACCAGAAAATCTATCATAAAGACCCCTGGCACGTTCAAGTATTTGAATCAGAGAAAGTACAGGAATTAGCTGACTTGAAACGTAAAGAGTTAGAAGCTTCGATTAATTTGGAGAAGGCGATGCCTTCGGCTAGCTTCGCAATCGCCTCCCTTGATGAAGCCAAACTCAATTATCGTCGTCAGCAGTACGAACACAGTCTTAAAGTTTCTGACTATCAAACCTTGATGCAGAAGCAGCAGGAGCAAGTTAACTCACTACAGACACAGTTAGATACAGTTGATGATGAATTAGATAAACTCACATCGGTTTATTCTCCTTATCGGGGCAAGGTTAGGAGGGTGAAGATTCTCGGACAGAATGAGAGGTCGATTACTGCTGAAGTGACTTTGG
>JACCDX010680751.1_pt1 | contig 12374 bp, 12 predicted proteins | sample 7449681 | NCBI WGS metagenome assembly JACCDX01 (sample SAMN15323450, study PRJNA562643) | freshwater metagenome | isolation source: river surface water | place: USA:Blue River Watershed | collected 2017-08-18
GGCATCTGATGTATTACCTCTGGGAGCTGATCCGTGGCAGCCCGCTCCCGGCCGAGGTCCAGGAGGCCGGTCGGCGTCTTGGCGTGGCACTGATTATCATGTTGACTGTGGTGGCCCTTTTTAACGACTTTGCCCGCTTGGCGGGCCTGTAGGAATTCCGGGTGCGTAAATCAAGAACAATTCAGGTTTTGCCTCTGCCCGTCTCGGCGACGGCCCTCGGTGTGGCGACGGTCCTCGCCACGCTCGCGCCCACCGTGGTGCAGGCGCAGACTCCGTCCGTGGTGGCGCCATCGGCCACGACCGCGCTTGGCGTGGTCGTCCGCGATGTCCGTGTCGAAGGCCTGCAGCGGATTGAGCCGGGAACCGTGTTTTCCTATTTGCCGATTCAGATCGGTGATCGTGTGACGGAGCAGGGCACGGCCGAGGCGGTTCGTGTGCTGTTTGCCACCGGATTTTTCAAAGATGTACGCATTGAGCTCGATGGCGATGTGCTGGTCATCGCCGTGGAGGAGCGGCCGGCCATCGGGATTGTGGAAGTCAGCGGATCCAAGGAATTTGATAAAGAACAACTCACCAAGGCGCTGCGGGATACGGGCCTGGCCGAGTCGCGGATTTTCGATCGCGCACTCTTGGATCGTGCGGAGCAGGAGCTCAAGCGGCAGTACCTGGGCCGCGGCAAGTACAACGTCAAAATCGTGTCGACGGTGACCCCGCTGGAGCGTAACCGCGTTGGTATTCAGATTGCGATCGACGAGGGCGAGGACGCCCGGATCAAGGCCATCACCATCGTGGGAGCAAAAGCGTTCAAGGAGTCGACGCTGCGTGATGAGTTCAAGCTCTCCACTCCGACCTGGATGACCTGGTACACCAAGGCGGATCAGTACTCCCGCCAAAAGCTCACCGGTGACCTGGAGGCGTTGCGGTCGTTCTATCTAAACCGCGGCTACCTGGAATTCGCCATTGATTCGACCCAGGTGTCGGTATCGCCGGATCGTCAGGATGTGTTCATCACCATAGCGATCAACGAAGGCGAGAAGTTCACGATCAAGGATGTCAAGCTGGTGGGGGACATGCTGGGCCGGGACGATGAGTTTAAAAAACTCGTCACCACCAAACCGGGCGAGGTCTTTTCCAACGAGCGGCTTCAGAATGTAAGCAAGGCCATTAATGATCGCCTCGGTGAACTCGGCTATGCCTTTGCCAGTGTGACACCCGTGCCGGAGATCAATCGCGACACCCGTGAAGTCACCTTTGTCATGCAGGTCGATCCGGGCCGTCGGGTCTACGTGCGCAACATCAACATCAGCGGCAACTCCAAAACCCGTGATGAAGTGATTCGCCGTGAGATGCGCCAGTTTGAGGCCTCCTGGTATGACGCGGACCGCATCAAACTGTCCCGTAATCGGATTGATCGACTGGGTTACTTCAAAGAGGTGGGGATCGATACGGCACCGGTGCCGGGCACCGGTGATCAGGTCGATGTGAACGTGAAGGTCGAGGAGCGTCCTCTGGGTGCGCTGTCATTGGGGGTGGGCTTCTCCAGCACGGATAACCTTGTGCTCTCCGGCTCGATCACCCAACAGAATTTCCTGGGCACGGGCACGAATCTCTCGCTGGAGGTCAACAGCAGTAAGTTGCGCCAGACCCTCGCGGTGAGCCATGTGGACCCGTATTGGACCGATGACGGCATCAGTCGCTCGATTGATGTCTATACCCGTAAGTTTGAGCCGGATCAGTTAGACACAGCGAACAAGTATTCGGTAACTTCTCAGGGTTTGGGGGCTCGTTTTGGTATACCGTATACCGAAGAGGATCGGATTTTCCTGGGCGGCAATTTTGAGCGCAGTAAGTACGGCGGCAATTCGGCTGACTGGCCCGATCGCATTGTCACCCAGACGACCGACTTTGGCAGCAGCACACTGGATGCCTATGCGTTGACCCTGGGATGGTCGCGCGACTCGCGTGATAGTGCGATTGCCCCCACACGCGGACGCCAACAATACGTGAATATGGACTACGCCACCCCCTTGGGTAAGATGGAATATGTCCGAGTGAACTATGGGCATCAATGGTTTTATCCGCTCACCCGTAGCACGACCTTTGCCATCAATGGCGATCTGGGATGGGCGAAGGGTTTAAACGGCAAGCCTCTCCCAGTGCTCAAGAATTACTACGTGGGCGGCATCGGATCGGTCCGTGGGTTTGAGGCGGGGGGCATTGGCACCCGCGACAGCGATAACACCGCCCTGGGTGGGAACCGCAAGCTCGTGCTCAACACGGAGTTGTTGTTCCCGCTGCCCGGCATGGCCCAGGATCGCACCATACGTCTCTTTACGTTTTTTGATACCGGTTCCGTCTGGCAGGAGGGCGAGAGCATGAAGGTCGATGACCTGCGTGCCTCGGTCGGTGTGGGTCTGTCCTGGCTCTCGCCAGTGGGTCCGCTCAAGCTCAGCATGGGCAAAGCCGTGAAGAAGGAATCGGGCGACAGGACCCAGAGCCTGCAGTTCCAGATCGGTACCGGGTTTTAGCCCTAAACCACCCCCGGCCGGTGCGCCACGCGGGCGCTGCCTGGGATGCGGATTCGTGAGAAAATCATGGTCATTCTGTTGACGGAGTCGTGTCTTGCGTATGTTCGGTAAAAGTTGGCGTTATTCGGTTCGGTCGGCGCCCATGGCGGCAGCGATCGCACTTGTGTTGGGGCTGCCCTCGGTCGCCATGGCCCAGGACAACAAGATCGGTTTTGTGAACACCGAGCGGATTCTTCGAGAGTCGGCTCCCGCCAAGGCATCCCAACAGAAGCTTGAGCAGGAGTTTGCCAAGCGGGAAAAGTCGATCCAAGACAGCGCGACTAAACTCAAAGAGAACACCGCGAAGCTGGAGCGGGACGCGGCCGTGATGCCCGAGTCCGAGCGGTCGAAACGACAGCGTGAGGCGGCCGAGTTGGAACGCGATCTGCAGCGTCGGCAACGCGAGTTCCGTGAGGATCTCAACCAGCGCCGTAACGAAGAGCTCGCCCAGGTGATCGAGCGTGCGAACCGTGCGATCCGTGCGATCGCAGAGGCCGAGAAGTACGACATCATTTTCCAAGAGGCGGTCTATGCCGCCCCGCGCATTGACATCACGGACAAGGTGCTCCGCGCGCTGCACACTCCGGCCCGCTAATGCTGATCACCGCCAAGGAACTGGTGGATCAGTTCGGGGGGCGGTTGGATGGCGATCCGACCACTCGGATCTGTCGTTTTCAGGGGTTGGCCCGTGCCCATCTGGGCGATGGCAGTTTTCTGGCGAATCCCAAGTATCAGCACGAACTCCAGGCGACCAAGGCCTCCCTGGTGATCCTCAGGGATGCCGGGGCGGCCCGCCGGCTGGGTCTCACCTGCACCCTCATTCAGACCGACGATCCCTACCTGTACTTTGCACAGGCGGCGGGTTGGCTCGTGTCCAAAACCCGTCAGTCCGAGGTCCAGGCCACGCGCGTCCATCCCTCGGCAGTGGTCGATGCCAGCGCCACGATCGGTCAGCGCGTGCGCGTTGGTGCGAATGTCGTGGTCGGCCCGAAGGCCGTGATTGCCGATGATTGTGATCTTGGCGCAGGCAGTGTGATCGAGGCCAACGTCAGGCTTGGCGCAGGATCGGTCGTCCATCCCAGGGTGGTGATCTATCGCGACTGTACGATCGGTGCGCGGGCCATTATTCACAGTGGGGCCGTGATCGGCGCCGATGGCTTCGGTTTTGCGCCGCAGGCCGATAAATCCTGGCTCAAGATCCCGCAGGTGGGTGGCGTGTGCATCGGTGACGATGTCGAGATCGGGGCGAACACAACGATTGACCGGGGAACGCTCGACGACACCTGGATCGGCAATGGCGTCAAACTCGACAACCAGATTCAGATCGCCCACAACGTTCGCATTGGCGACCACACGGCGATCGCCGCCTGTGTGGGCATCGCCGGTAGTGCCACGATTGGAGCGTTTTGTCAGATCGGAGGGGCGGCGGGTATTCTGGGCCACTTGCAGATCGCGGACGACACGGTGATTGGTCCGATGAGCCTCGTCATGTCGAGCATCACCACTGCGGGAAAATACGTGGGAATTTATCCCTTACAGTCCCAATCGGATTGGGAGAAGAGTGCCGCAGTGGTGCGACGTCTGCCCGAGTTGCGGCGCCAGATTCTGAGGAAAGTGTAAGCCATGGACATTCGTGAAATTCTTGACACCCTGCCGCACCGTTATCCCTTTTTGTTAGTGGACAAGGTCAATGAACTGGTGCCGGGTGAGCGCATCGTCGCCCAGAAAAACGTCTCGATCAACGAGGAGTTTTTCAATGGCCACTTTCCGCATTTTCCCGTCATGCCCGGTGTACTGATTGTGGAGGCCCTTGCCCAGGCCGCCGGTATTCTGTCCTTTAAAACCATGGGCAGCACCTCCGACGAAAACTCGGTGTACTTCTTTGTCGGGATCGACAATTGTCGGTTTAAGCGCCCCGTGGTGCCCGGCGATATTGTCATGCTCCATGTCTCGATTGAACGTCAATCCCGCTTGCTATGGAAATACAAAGGCGTCGCGATGGTGGACGGTCAGGTGGCCGCGGAGGCCGATCTGATGTGTGCCCTGCGCGACCTGCCGGCCAAGGGCGCCAAAGCGGCTTCCGGTACGTCTGGCGCCGCGAACACCTAAGCCCTGCGGAGCACTGGCCATGGCACGCATTCATCCTTCCGCCGTCGTCGATCCGCGGGCGCGTCTGGCCGACGACACCGAGATTGGCGCCTTTGCGATGATCGGACCGCAGGTCGAGATCGATGCCCAGTGCGTGATCCATCCGTACGCCCAGGTCATTGGACACACCCGATTGGGGAAGGCCAATGTGATCCACTCCCACTGCGTGATCGGGGGGCCGCCGCAGGACAAGAAATATAAAGGCGAGCCCACACGCCTGGAGATCGGTGATCACAATGTGTTTCGCGAGTGCTGCACCGTCAACACGGGCACCGTGCAGGACGTGGGTGTGACCCGCGTGGGGCATCACAACTGGATCATGGCCTACGTGCATATTGCCCATGATTGTCAGGTAGGCTCCCACACCATCATGGCCAACGCCACTCAGCTTGCCGGTCATGTCCATGTCGGTGATTGGGCGATTCTGGGTGGCATCACCGGTGTTCATCAATTCGTGAAGATCGGCGCACATGCGATGACGGGGGCGGGCACGACCCTTCTGCAGGACCTTCCCCCCTATGTCATGGCGACAGGCAACCCGGCCTCGGCCCACGGGATTAATTCCGAGGGGCTCAAGCGACGCGGTTTTAGTGAGTCGCAGATCGCGGTGCTCAGGCGCGCCTATAAAGTCTTGTACAAGGGCGGGCACACGTTGTCCGATGCGATCGCGCTGATGGGAGACGCTACGCAGATGGGCATCACAGACGATCAGGATCGCCAGGCACTGGATGCACTGCGCGACTTCCTGGGTGACGTGCGCCGCGGAATCGTTCGGTAGTCCGGATGCGTGTGGTGGCCGTAACCGGAGAGCCATCCGGGGACCTGATTGCATCGGATGCGCTGGCCCAGTTCATGCGGACCCATCCCGCTGCGGAAGTCGCTGGTATTGGGGGTGATCGTCTGAAGCAGATTGGAATGGATTGTTGGTTCACCAGTGATGATCTCGCCGTCCGTGGGTATATCGAAGCGCTTTCAAAGCTGGTGCATATTCTGGCGGTGCGTTACTGGCTGTTGGAATACATGGAGAAGTGGGGGCCGGGGCTCTATCTGGGCGTGGATGCCCCCGACTTTAATCTCAGTGTCGAGACAAGGCTGCGTACCAAAGGGATTCGTACCCTTCACCTGATCAGTCCATCCATCTGGGCGTGGCGTCCCGAGCGTATTTCGGTGATTCAACGGGCCGTGGACCACATGTTGTGCATCTTTCCGTTTGAGCCCCAGGTCTATGCCGGCACGGGCGTGCGCGCCACCTATGTGGGCCATCCGTTGGCCGATGCGATTCCGATGGCCAGTGATGCGCGGGCGGCACGCGCGGCCCTGGGAATTCATGCGACACGGCCCGTGGTGTGCGTGATGCCGGGTTCGCGCGTGGGCGAGATTCGCCATAACGCATCGGCATTTCTGGGAGCGGCCCGCCAGCTTGCGGCATCGAACACGGTCATCATCCCCACGGCGTCGGCCGCCATTGAGCGGCGCATCCGTCAGCATCCGGATTTTGCCGGCCTGGAAGAGGCCGGGGTTCGATTGCTCACGCAACCCATTGAGGCGCCGCCCATCTCCCATCTGGCCATGGCCGCCTGTGATGTGGCCCTGGTGGCCAGCGGTACCGCGACACTGGAGGTGGCGCTCCATAAGCGTCCGATGGTGATTGCCTATCGGGTTCCGGCGATCACCTACGCCTTGATGAAACGACGCGCGTTGATCTCCGATTTCGGTTTACCCAACATTTTGCTCGGAGAGCGGATCGTGCCGGAGCTGGTGCAAGAGCGGGCCAATGCCGATGCCCTGGCCGATGCCGTGCGTCAATGGTTGGATCAGCCGGCGCGCTGCACCGAGGTGGTCGAGCGGTTTACACAGTTGCATGCGCAGTTACGTTGCAATGCCGCGGCACGCATCGCGGAGATGATTCATGATGATTATCGGCGTGGATGAAGCGGGACGTGGCCCACTGGCCGGTCCGGTCTGTGCGGCGGCGGTAGTGCTCCATCCGGATCGCCCCATGGTTGGTCTTGCCGACTCCAAGCAGTTATCGGAAAAAAAGCGCGCACAGCTTGCGCCGCAGATCATGGAGCGGTGTGCGTCGTATGGCGTGGGGTGGGCGAGTGTCGAGGAAATTGACCGGCATGACATCTTGCGGGCCACATTTATGGCCATGGCCCGCGCCGTGGAGCAATGCGCGCAACGCCTGGGATTGCCCGATGACGCATGGCGCACGTTGACGGTCCATGTGGATGGCAATCGTTCTCCCGGGGCGTTCACCGGTCCGTGGTCCTGGCCATATGCCACCGAGACCTTTGTGAAGGGCGATCAGACGCAGCCGGCCATCTCTGCGGCATCGATTCTCGCGAAGACCGAACGAGATGCCGAGATGCGTCGCCTGGATGCGCTTTATCCCGAGTATGGATTTGCCCAGCATGCAGGATACGGAACCGTCATGCACATGACGGCGCTGAATCGTCTTGGTCCGAGCCCCGTTCATCGGCAGAGTTTTGCCCCCGTCGCGCGTGCCAAGGCATTAATGATCGCCCAAGGGAACGTGGGGACACCGGGGATGGCGAGGAGGCCGGAGAGCGCTCGGACATGAAGATGATTTCTTCCCGTCAAAACCCTGCGTTCAAGGTGCTGCGCGACCTTGTGGGCGCACCGCGGGATCGTCGCGCCCACGGCCTGGCCTGGTGCGAGGGCGATCGTCTGGCCCACACCTTTGCCCAGGCTGCCCGTGATCGGCCATGGTTTGATCACGGCGGACTCATCCTGGTGGCGTCATCGTCACCGATTCTGGATGGACTCGATCCTGAATGGCAAGCGATCTTTCACGAGACCTGGGTGCTCAGCCCCGAACTCTTTTCGGAGATCTCCCAGATCGAGACCTCGCCGGGGTGGGGATTGATCGTACCGGCCCCAATGCACGATGCCACCGTTGCGGGTTCTAACGCATCGGCGTCCACTCCCCAAACGACCGCCATCGCCGAAGACGTGGTGGTGTTGGATCGATTGCAGGACCCGGGAAATGTCGGAGCGATTCTGCGCTCGGCCGCTGCGGCCGGTGTGACCGAGGTCTGGAATGTCTCGGGCAGCGTGGATGTGTGGGCACCTAAGGTCGTGCGATCGGCCATGGGCGCACATGCAGTACTGCGTTTGAGTACGCCCATGACCCAGGAGCAGGTGATCGCCGCTGCACAGAGTCGGAATATCACCTTGATGGCCACTGGTCTGGGTGCCAACACGGTATCACTTTTTTCCGAGGCGCTGACCCTGGCGCCACCCTTGGGCTGGATTTTTGGCCAAGAGGCTGACGGCGTGAGTGCTGGCCTTCTGAGCGCCGCCCGACGGGTCACGATTCCCATGGCCCCCACGGTGGAGTCGCTCAACGTGGCCGCCGCTGCGAGCATCTGCCTGTTTGAAACAATGCGCCGACGCGGTCAGCGTCGATGATTCAGCTTGGTGAGGATGGTGGTGGCGATTTCCTCGATCGATTTCGTGGTGGTGGATAACCACGCAATTCCTTCCCGCTTCATCAGGCTCTCGGCAGCACTGACCTCGGCGCGACAGTTCTCGATCGAGGCGTATTTAGATCCCGGTCGTCGTTCGTGTCGTATCTGAGATAAACGATCTGGATCGATGGTCAGTCCAAAGAGCTTGGTCTTAAAGGGCATAATCGTGGAGGGCAGTTCATCGCGATCAAAATCCTCCGGGATCAACGGACAGTTCGCCACTTTCAGTCCGTGCTGCATGGCCAGGTAGAGACTGGTGGGTGTTTTACCGCTCCGGGATACGCCAATCAGGATCACATCGGAATCACGCAGGTTCTTCACCGACTGACCATCATCGTGGGCGAGAGAAAAATTGATCGCCTCAATGCGATTTTTATAGGCATCGGAGTCCGTGGCATGATGAAAACGGCCGATGGTGTGGCTGGACTTGATGCCCAGCTCGCGCTCCAGGGGCTCCACAAAGGTCTGGAACATATCCAGATGCAGGGCATGGATACGTTTAATGCGCTCGAGTATCTTGGTGTTCACCAGGGTCGAGAACACGATGGGCAGTTTGCCATCGGCCTGGGCTTGGGTCTCGATGAGGTTGGCCGCCTCGTCGGCCTTCTCCAAGGTATCGACAAAAGGAACGCGCCGTAGGCGGAATCGCAAGGTGTCGAACTGGGCCAGGATGGACGACCCGAAGGTCTCGGCCGTAATCCCGGTGCCATCGGACACGAAAAAGACCGTGCGCCCGGCCGGCTTGACCCGATCAGCGGCGTTTTCGGGGGTATCAATGCTCGACGAAGGGGCCATGAGAGTTCTAGGTAAAATCCCGAAGTTAGTCTGTTCCTCATTATCTTCAGGGTGGCATGAATGAACAAATCCGCGACAACAGCGGCGGCCTCGAACCAGGCCTGGGTACTTCCTTTTCAAGAACTGCGCATGACCGATGTCGACTCGGTCGGGGGCAAGAACTCATCCTTGGGGGAGATGATCTCCCAGTTGGCCGCAGCCGGTGTGCGGGTCCCGGGTGGGTTTGCCACCACGGCCTCTGCTTTTCGCGCGTTTCTGGACCATGGAGGCCTTCGCGACCGGATTAACCAGCGTCTGGATGCCCTGAATGTCGACGATGTCCGCGCCTTGGCCCAGTGCGGCGAGGAGATTCGTCGTTGGGTGGTAGAAACGCCCTTGCCACCGGCGCTTGAGGCACAGATCCGCCAGCACTACAACGCGCTCATCCAGGAGAGCCCTGGACTGTCGGTGGCCGTGCGCTCCTCGGCCACCGCGGAGGACCTGCCCGATGCCTCCTTTGCCGGTCAACAAGAAACCTTTTTAAACGTCGTCGGTATTGATGATGTGCTCGACAAGATCAAACATGTGTTTGCGTCACTCTACAACGACCGCGCGATCAGTTATCGGGTGCACAAAGGATTTGCCCACGCCGATGTCGCCCTGTCCGCGGGCATTCAACGCATGGTGCGCTCGGATCTGGGTGCCGCCGGTGTGATGTTCACCATGGACACCGAGTCGGGTTTTAACGACGTGGTCTTCATCACCAGTTCGTATGGCCTTGGCGAGACCGTGGTCCAGGGCGCGGTGAACCCGGATGAGTTTTATGTGCACAAGCCCATGTTGACGGCAGGCCGGTTTCCGGTGATCCGCCGGCAGCTGGGCAGCAAACTGATCAAGATGTCGTTTGCCAGTGACGCCGAACGCAAGGCCACGGGCAAGGCAGTGAAAACCGAAGACACGCCGGATGCCGATCGTCATCGCTATTCCTTAACGCATGAGCAGACCATTGAGCTGGCCAAATACGCCCTGACCATTGAACGGCATTACCAGCGGCCGATGGACATTGAGTGGGGGTTAGACGGCCAGGATGGCAGGCTCTACATCCTGCAGGCCCGCCCCGAGACTGTGAAGTCCCAGCAAAAGGGTGGCGAAGCACAACAGAAATTCAAGCTCAAAGCCAGTGGCAGCGTCCTGGCCCAGGGCCGGGCCATCGGACAGAAAATCGGTGCCGGGATTGTGCGAGTGATTGAGGATGCGCGTGAAATGGAACGTGTCCAGCCAGGTGATGTGTTGGTCACCGACATGACCGACCCGAATTGGGAGCCGGTGATGAAGCGGGCCTCGGCCATTGTGACCAATCGGGGTGGACGCACCTGTCATGCCGCCATCATTGCCCGGGAGCTGGGCATTCCCGCGGTCGTGGGCTGTGGGGATGCGACCGATCATGTCAAAGATGGCCAGCAGGTGACGGTGTCGTGCGCCGAGGGAGACACCGGCAAGATCTACGAGGGCCTATTGGAGACCGAGGTGTCCACCGTGCATATCGGCGAGATGCCCGAGATTCCGGTCAAGATCATGATGAACGTAGGAAACCCGCAATTGGCGTTTGAGTTTCAGTCCACGCCGAACCACGGCGTTGGCCTGGCCCGCCTGGAGTTCATCATTAACAACAATATCGGCGTCCATCCCAAGGCGATTTTGGATTACCCCAATATCGATGCCGATCTGAAAAATGCCGTCGAAAAGGTATCGCGTGGCCATGCCTCGCCGCGGGATTTCTTTATCGATAAGCTGGCCGAGGGAGTGGCGACCATTGCCGCAGCGTTCTGGCCCAAGCCCGTGATCGTTCGGCTCTCGGACTTTAAATCCAATGAATATCGCAAGCTGATCGGTGGGTCACGTTACGAGCCCGAAGAGGAAAACCCGATGCTGGGTTTTCGAGGGGCATCGCGTTATTTGGCGAAGAATTTTGAAGACTGTTTTGAGATGGAGTGCATTGCCATGCACCGTGTCCGCGAAGACATGGGCCTGACCAATGTCGAACTCATGGTGCCCTTTGTACGCACCGTCAAAGAGGCAGAGGGCGTGGAGGCCCTGCTCGCCCGCTATGGCCTGAAGCGTGGCGGCGGGGCGGATGCCAACGGCCAGGGTGGACTGCGTCTGATCATGATGTGCGAGTTGCCATCCAACGCGATTCTGGCCGACGAGTTCTTGGCCCACTTTGATGGATTCTCGATTGGTTCGAATGATTTGACCCAGTTGACCTTGGGTCTGGATCGGGATTCCGGTCTCGTAGCCGAGGCATTTGATGAACGGGATGCCGCCGTCAAGGCCATGCTCAAGATGGCGGTAGAGGCCTGTAACCGGGCCGGCAAGTATGTGGGCATTTGTGGCCAAGGGCCCAGTGATCATCCGGACCTTGCCCAGTGGCTCATGGACATTGGCATTCAGTCGATGTCGCTGAATCCGGACACGGTGGTGGACACCTGGAATGCGTTGGCGAAACCCTAAATACGAAGCCTAGGACCTGGGCGAGACCGACTCAGGCCGCTTGACGGCTGGACAGGTTTTTCTGGCGCTCGAGCCATTCCTGTTCTTGTTTTTCTTTTTGTTCTTGGGCTTCTTTCGCGATCTTGAGGAGGCGCTGTTTCTCCGCCTCTTTCGCCTCTGCAATGCGATGACGTTCGATAGCGTTATGCACCGATGCCGCGATCGAGATGAGTCCCAGGCCAATGGAACAAAGCCCGCTCCACACGTCCGCAAAGATGCTGACGAGGACACCTAAAAAACAAACGATTAAGCCTGCTAGCGCCATATGCGGTTAAGGTGGGAGTTCACTTTGCTGACCGCGAAACTATAGCCAATTACCCCACGTTGCGCAATACGCGCTGTTTCTCGCGCTGCCATTCTTTGTCCCTCTCCGCGGCGCGCTTGTCGTGCTGTTTTTTGCCTTTGGCCAGCCCGATCTCAAGTTTGATGCGGCCGCGCACATAGTGGAGATCAATCGGTACTAAGGCATAGCCTGCCCGCTCGACCTTTCCGATCAGCTTTCGGATTTCATCGGCTTTTAACAACAATTTGCGCGTGCGCACCGGGTCAGGCGTGACATGTGTCGACGCCTGGGGCAGCGGTGAGATGTGGCAGCCCAACAGGAACACTTCCCCCTGACGCAGAATCACGTAGGACTCCTTCAGGTTTCCACGTCCGGCACGAATCGCCTTGACTTCCCACCCCTCGAGCACGATCCCCGCCTCATAGCGCTCCTCTATGAAGTAGTCGTGGAATGCCTTCTTGTTCTGAATGATCGACATAAAATAGGCAAATGTCCGAGGTTTCTAAATCCGTCCTGGTGCCGTTTTCGGCCCGACAAATGTATGACCTGGTGGTCAAC
>JACCDX010060697.1_pt1 | contig 12373 bp, 10 predicted proteins | sample 7449681 | NCBI WGS metagenome assembly JACCDX01 (sample SAMN15323450, study PRJNA562643) | freshwater metagenome | isolation source: river surface water | place: USA:Blue River Watershed | collected 2017-08-18
ATCCAACAACGGCTGCACTACTTGGCCCAATATCAAAAAAACGCTTTAGCCAAAATGAGCGAAGTATTTTTAGCTTCCTTTCCTCTGCCGAACCTCTTGGATTTGCTGATTTCATTAAAACCATGTCGAGTAGTGATCTCTATTCGCCCTCTCGCTACTGGGACTACTTATCTGTAAATCTAGAACAAGCTATCTTAGCTTCATCTGATGGTCACCGCTGGGCTGTCGCGAAGGACGCAATTGAACGCACAGAAGCAAAAGAAGGGTGCACCCAGACCCACGTTCGTCTAGCTAAAACCATAGCACTAATAGATCTATTCAGATCAGGTTCTGGACTAATTGCCGAAGATAAAATTTTAGAAACATGTGAAGAGAGTGCTGACAAGACTGAAGTAAAATCCGCACTCCGCGACTTGGCAAGCTGGTCTATAGTTGTTTTTAGAAAGCATCTCCATGCCTGGACAATATATTCAGGTAGTGATTTCGATATCGATGCAGCTATTAAAAAAGCTAGATCTGAACTTGGCGACATAGATGTCAAGCAACTAATAGATTTAGCTGAGCTAAACCCAATCGTAGCTAAGAAGCACTATCACGAGACTGGGACATTACGTTGGTTCACGCGATCTTTGATCCATGCAAATAATGCGAAAGATTATATCGCCGAATTTAACCCATCAGCGGGCTCTGCTGGTGAGTTTATTTTGATTTTTCCAAGCTCTGAATTTAGCGCAAGAAAGAATAAAGAAAATATTCAAGCGTTGTCTGCGCAAATTAATTCTGAATCCATAGTAGTTGGCTATGCCGCCAACTCAGAAAAAGTTCGTGAATTAGGATTAGAGCTTTCAGCGCTTCAAAATGTACAAAAAACTAGTCGTGAACTTGAAGGCGATTCTGTCGCTAGAAAAGAGGTCAATGGCCGAATTGCTGCTATCAAATCAGAGCTTGGTGATGAACTTAAAAACTCTTTTGAAATTGCAAATTGGTTCCACAAAGGTAGAGAAATTCGCCAAGATTTAACACCAAGTCTATCTTCTATAGCTAGCTCTCTTGCTGATAAAACCTATCCTTTTACACCGCATATCCATAATGAACTTATAAATCATGAACACATCTCTGGTAACGCGGTTAGGGCTCGTAGAGAACTAATGTATAGGATGCTTTCAAACTACGGTGAACCTAAATTAGGGTATGCCGGCTTTTCAGCCGATGCCGGCCTCTTTTATTCAGTTATTGAATTTAATAATCTTTATCAGCAAGATGGTGATAGGTGGATATTTAATACCAAGGATAGATCAGATGACCTAGCAAAATACTTTGCGCCCATATGGGACGCTGCTGATAACCTCTTAAAAACACGGAAGGAATCCATAACCCTTACTGAACTTTACAAAGTATGGCAAGCACCAAAGATTGGTGCAAGAAAAGGTGTGCTGCCTATATTAGCTTTAATTTACTTCTTAGCAAATCGTCAACATCTGGGGCTGTACATTGAGAAAACGTTTATTACCGACTTAACTGAGGCATATCTTGATGAATGGATGCAAGATACAGATAGGATTGCTTTTAAGCATGTAGAGATCGGAAAAAATGAACAGGGATTACTAAAATCTCTTAGTGAGGCGCTAACAAAACAACTTGGTAAACCCATTGCTGCAAATCCATTGGAATCAGCTCGTGGTTTGGTTCACCTAGTTGTTAGCTTACCAAGCTGGACAAAAAGAACTTCTTCTTTGTCTCAAGATGCTCAAAATCTTAGAAAAGTAATCTTAAAAGCAAATGATCCACATAAGGTTCTTTTTTCAGATTTACCTGAAATTTTAAAAGCTGACAATGAAAAAATTCTTGTAGAAAAAATATCTGCCTTAACGAGAGAGCTTCAGGAAGCATACCCAGTAATGCTTAATAAATTCAAAGACCTCTTATTCAGAGCTTTAGACAGTAATGGCAATATAGACAATATTAAAAATAGAGCCAAAGAAATAAAAGGTATGGCTGGAGAATTCAAAATTGATGGCTTTGTAGCTCATCTATCAGTGTTCAATGGGGATATTACAAGCCTAGAAAGTATTCTTTCAGTTATTCATAAGCATCCTAAAGACTGGGTAGACAGTGATTTAGAGGCTGCGATTAACGCGCTTGGGCATTCCTGTGCTGATTTTCGCAAAATTGAATCTCTAGCATCTCTTAGGGGAAAAACTGCGAAACGTAAAGCATTCGCTTTTGTTTATGCCGATCCTAATAATTTGACAGTTTCAGATTCATTTGACATTTCAGAGGATCGATTACCGAAAATTAAATCCCTCTCTAAAGAAATATTAGTTAACTTGAAAAATCAGGGACTAAATCGAGATGAAATTATGGCGGCATTCTCTGAAGCAGCCTCAAACATTATTGATTCGGAGGTATAAATGGAGAAGCATGTACTAGGAATTTCAGGTGGCAAAGATAGCGCTGCCCTAGCAATATATATGTCCAAAGAATATCCAGAGCTTGATATTGATTATTTTTTTACTGATACCGGCGAGGAGCTACCAGAAGTATATGATTTTCTAACCAAACTCGAGAGTAAGCTTGGAAAACCAATCACCCGACTAAACCCACATAAAGATTTTAGATTTTGGCTTAGAGAATTTAATCATTTCCTGCCTTCTGCACAAACACGTTGGTGCACAATAAAGCTCAAGCTTGAACCCTTTCGCAGTTGGGTCAATTCGTGGTTAAAAAATGGCTATACTGTTTATAGCTATGTGGCCATTAGGGCAGATGAGGATTATCGTGAGGGGTATGCCTCCAATCATCAAAATTTAAAAATCAAGCTTCCCTTCCGTGAAAATGGAATTGACAAAGAGGGAGTATTCGAATTGCTTGATTCTGCCGGGATTGGCTTGCCAAAATATTATGAGTGGAGATCACGTAGTGGTTGCACATTTTGCTTCTTTCAACAGAAGATTGAGTGGGTGCGGCTCAAAAAGACCCATCCCGAGGCATTCGAAAAAGCTAAAGAGCTTGAAAAGACTGCCGAGACTCATGGATCCCCTTTCACTTGGACTCAAGGAGAGCCACTTACCAAACTCGAAGAGCCCGAACGCATCAAGCAAATTGAGGAAGATTTTGAAAGACGCGTCGCAAAAAACCGAGCGAGAAAAGAAAAATTTGCAAACCCGCTTAGAGCAACCTTGGTAGATATTGATGATTTATACGATGTTGACGAGGGGAACGGCTCGTGCAATATTTGTCATAAGTAATGGCTTCAAAGCAATTCAATTACCTGCGCGTGATTTGGAGTACTTATTTTAATTTCATCTTTCTTAAAATGCTCAACCCATGATAGTAGATTACTTAGCAAAACTTTTACAGAAGATCTATATGGCAAAGGATCATCTAGAAGACACGAATGTAATTTTTGTGTAAGTTCGCCATATCTCATTACCCCACCAGCATCACGGCAGCTATTTACTAGCCATTGATATATCTTTGTTTTACCTAATAAGTTTGATATTAATTCATCTGATAGTGAGATAGCACTTAGCCCCAAAAGACTTAGATCGGTTTTTGACGGATTAGAACTCCAGGGATACTCAAAGCAATCGCTAACAAATAGCCCTTTTTGATTTGACACAGTAAGAGCCTCTGAAATTTCAATAGGCCACTCAATTAAGTCTGCTCCCCTATTATCTAAACTATCGATTTTTGCTTTTATTACCACTTGGGATATTTTTGTAAATAAATCAGGAGTTAACAAAGTTGCATTCTTGAAAATCTCTTCAACAACTAGTTCATTTCTATCAGTATTGGAAACAATAGTAGAAACTTCATCGTTGCCTGACCCGAAGATAGAGAGACCAGATAGAGTTGCATTTGCGCTACCAACCAAAGTCCCGATACCCGGAAGTCGATATACCTTGCCATGAAAATTTTGACTAATATAAAAATCCCACCCTAAATTATTCGCCACCTGGTAAGCCTCAAGATCCGAAGAGCCTTGTATTAAGTCCGCCGGGCGCCATCTCGCCAAAAGCCTTCCTCGCTTCGGGCTTGAAACTTTTAAGAGCTGCTTTAATGCCTCCTCCTTAACGTAACATGAAGCTAGCGAGCTCACACCATGAGCTAGTGGCAGTTTATCCTTAAGCCAATCAAAGGCCTCTTTGCCATTAATTAGATCACCACAGAATATAAAATTAGCTTTATTCATTTCCTTGTTAGGATAAGTTAATATTTGAATAAGAATTCAATTAAATTTAATAATAAAACAATGCCATTAAAATTTGACGCTGTTCTATCAAGAGGTGGGACCGATGCACTAACTGATATCTTCGGCTCACAACTAATTGAGCTGGTAACTACCCTACAAAAAGATAAGTCTAGTCAAGCCGATTTGAGATCGCTCTTAATTGAGGTATTTAGCCCCGAAGCTATTCTTCATAATAAGGATAAACGAAAAAAATTCCTTTCACTTTTAAGAGAAAAAGAAGCAATTGAATTGGCGTCATTATTAGACATCAACCATAATGAGGATTTATTTAGAGAACTAGAAAAAGCAAATCTTTCGAAGGTTCAACTCGCACGACTTCTAGAATTTTTTCAAATAGCAACGATTAATGAATCTGAATCCACTGAAGAAGTCAAAAGCTTTATCCAAATTCAACCCAAATACAGCCTATTTGCGCATCAAAGAAAAGCAATAGCTAATGTACTAGAAGTTTTAGAGAAATCTCCTCATAGAGTTGTTCTCCATATGCCGACAGGTGCTGGAAAAACAAGAACTGCCATGAATATTATTTCTCAATACCTTAGGGTGAATGAACCAACTTTAGTACTTTGGCTGGCAAACTCAGAAGAATTATGCGAACAGGCAACTGAAGAATTTATAAAATCATGGACAAATACTGGAAATAGAGAAATATGCATAAATAGATTTTGGGGGAAATACCCCCTTGAAAATGAAATCAAAGATGGAATCATCATTGCTGGATTTCAAAAGATCTATTCAATGCAAAAAAATTCTCCAGCTGAATTTGCATTTTTTGGCGAAAAAATATCGCTAGTAGTTGTTGACGAAGCTCACCAAGTTATTGCTGATACATATAAATTAGTTGTAGATGCTGTGCTAGCTCGAAAGCAAGACACTCGTCTTATTGGTCTCACCGCAACTCCGGGGAGGACTTGGAATGATATCGATATAGACCAAAAGTTAGCAAATTTCTTTGGTCGACGAAAGGTTACATTAAAAATAGAAGGCTATAACAATCCAGTTGATTATTTAATAGAAAAAGGATTTTTAGCAAAACCCAACTTTGTTGAGTTAAAGCTTGATATTTTTAACGAAAAGGAAAAGTCTTTAATCTATTCCGATTTTGAAATATCAGATAACTTTTTAAAGAAACTTGCAGATAATAATTTTAGAACTCTTAAAATCCTCAGAGGCATAGAGGATTTAACAACTAGACACAAACGAATTTTGGTATTTGCAACCACTGTCGAACATTCAGAGTTACTATCAGCATTACTAAATTATCGTGGATTCAACTCGAGGTCACTAACTGGAAATACACCAGGAAATAATAGACAAAAAATAATTGAATGGTATAAACAAAATACTTCCGATATTAGAATCCTTTGTAATTATGGAATTCTAACCACTGGGTTTGATGCCCCAAAAACAAGTGCTGCGGTTATAGCAAGACCAACCAAATCCTTAGTTTTGTATAGTCAAATGGTTGGAAGAGCCACAAGAGGAACAAATGCGGGTGGCAACATGGAAGCTGAAATACTAACAGTAACTGATATAGATTTGCCAGGTTTTAGAAACATGTCTGAGTCATTTAATAATTGGGAAGATATATGGGAATAGAAAATGTAACTTTTGATATAGTTCCAACACATTTAGCCGTAATGGCAATGCGAGACAGTGGCTATAAAAATGCAGCCTATGCAATTGCTGAACTTGTTGATAATGCTATACAAGCTGAAGCAAAATCTGTTGAGTTAATTTGCAAAGAAACAGAAGTCCATCGAAACCAAAGAACGAGAAAATTTATTAAAGAAATTGCCGTTATTGATAACGGTAAGGGTATGGATGCAAAAGTTCTCAGAAATGCCTTGCAGTTTGGTAATGGGGAGAGACTACAAGACAGATCCGGCATTGGTCGTTTTGGAATGGGGTTACCTAACTCATCAATTTCCCAGGCCAAGCGTGTAGATGTGTGGACTTGGCAAAACGGATATACAAATGCCATACACACCTATTTAGATTTATCAGAAATTCAGAGTCGATCACTTAAAGAAATTCCCATACCAGAAAAAAAAGTTGTTCCACCAGAATGGGTCAACGCTTCTAACTCAATCGAAAAATCCAAATCAGGCACTTTGGTGGTCTGGAGGGACTTAGATAAGTGCGAATGGAAAACTTCACAGGCTATTTTCAGAAACTCTGAAAAAATTATTGGGCGGATTTATAGAAAATATATTATCAAAAATAATCTAAATATTCGAATGGCTACTTTTTTAGAGGGTGATACAAAAACTCATGATGAAGATAAATTATTACCAAATGATCCTCTCTACCTTACTCAGCCAAGTTCCACCCCTGGAGAATGGGGACAAAAGTCTATGTTTGAATCATACGGAGAACCCTATTCAATAGATTGGAATGGTAACAAAGTAAAAATTACATTTTCGATAGCTAAAAATATTGTTCGTGAAGGATTTAATCCAGGAGCAACCCCGCATGGTAAGCATGCTTCAGACAATGTAGGCATATCAATTGTTCGCGCAGATAGAGAGCTTGAAATGCAATCAAACGGCTGGGTAATTGCATATAACCCTGTGGAGCGTTGGTGGGGTGCTGAGATTGACTTCCCCCCTGCTCTCGATGAAATATTTGGTGTGACTAATAATAAACAAAGTGCGAGAGCTTTAGCGGATATTGCCGCTATAGATTTAGATCAGCTAGCGGAGAGAGAGGGATTCAAAAACCAACATGAATTGATTGATGCTTGGAATGAGGATGGCAACTCGAGATTATTACTTATCAAAATAAAACAATACCTTGAAAGTAATCTATCTGCTATTAGAAAGCAACTTACAGCACAAACCGCTCGTTTAACAAAACGCTATCCTGATGGCAAGCTGCCACTTACAGATCCAGACGACGCTGAGTCCAAGGCAACGGAGGCCACTAAACGTCGTCGTCAAGAAGAAGGAATCGACGGATCTAGCGACAAGGATGAAAATAAACCAGCTACTGAAAAGAAAAAAGAGATTGAACAAAATTTTAAACAGGATGGTCTCTCTCCAGAAGAGGCCTCCTCGCTTGCTGACAGGGTTCTATCAGATGGGAGGAAGTATGAATTTTATGAAGTAAATTTACCTACATCTGAATTTTTTTCCGTTCGGCCAAGAGGAGGAGTAATACTAATAGGGTTAAACACAAATCACCCCGCATACAATCATTTAGTTACCCTGAAGGATACAGATGATGAAAGTGATGTCGATAAATTGAAGCATAGGATGAAAAAATCATTCCAAGCATTGAAATTGCTTCTTGAGGCCTGGGCACGTTATGAGGATGAATTATCAGACGGGCCTCAAAAAACAAGGGCCCAAGATGCTCGAACTGCATGGGGCGTAGTTGCTAGAGAATTTTTTAAAGAAGATTAAGCAACAATCCGCCAATCAATAAAATCATTAGAAAAGGATCGGACTAATAATTTAAGTTTTTATTAGGTTTTCAGAAAAAAATATGAGAATGGCTCATTATATGAGCCTAATTATAGGCAAAATGAGGCTATGTTTCATCGCTACCTCACCCCTCTTCTTGTTTTTAGCTTAGTTGCCTGCTCTAAACCAACAACTGATTTTGATCTATGTCGATATGAAATTAAAAAGACGGTGCTATTAGTTGACCTTAAGCGCGATCTGCGAGCTTTAGGTCTTGGAGAGTTTGATGAGGAAATTGAAGAGAATTTAATGCTTCTGTGTATGAAATCACGTCAATGGATCTGGCATCCTGATAAAGCTACAAATTACTCTACCTTAGATCCAAAGTCATATCGACGCTGAGCTTTACGTCAAGACAGCCTATGGGCATGAAATGTACATAAATTGAAAATGTGCATTCCAATATTTTCCTTCGCAATCGCCTGCGGAAGCTACAGAGTAATTATCCGGATTTATTAAAGCTTGATGGGCGTCACTAAATCTAAATGACTCATTCATTTATCACTAGCCTTCATTATGAACCTTGAATTCAGCTATTTTTTTGATAAAAACCTCATAGATTGGATGATTGTTAGTTTTAATTAATAGCAACTCCCAAGTTGCAGATGGCATTTTTCTTTTTCCTGACTCCCAAAACTGCCAGGCTCGCAAGGTAACTCCACACAAATCAGCGGCTGTCTCTTTATCAATATTTGCCTTGATGCGAATTATTTGAATCTCTTCAGGGGTTGGTATTTTTTTAGTGAACATTGTTCATTTTATTAGTCTTTTTTGTGTAGTATCGCCTCTCAACTTGGAGGGTACATAAATGCTATCAAAAGATCCATTTGATAAACAAGAACTATTGAACTTGTTAGAGGTCAGCGAAAGCAATCCTCAATTTAGCTACGGTCAAATTAGACGAGCGGCCTCAAAGACAATAAGGAGGTATGGACATCAATGGGCTTTGAGGACAACAGGGAATTCTAGAGAGGAAACCATTCGCATTATGAATCTGCGATATGGCATAAAAAAGACAGTCTTTGAGGCCTCCTCAGGATGGCATTCCAATAAAAGCATGGTCTGGAAACGGTTCTTTGATTACTCAAAAAGATTAGCTGCACATCTTGAAGCCCGCAGAATAATTAACAAATGCCGTTGCGATCTTTTATAACTTATTGTTTTATATATATTTTTTTATTAAATGATTTTATTCAATTGATAAATTTAATCTTTTTCATATTATGACACTTATTTTGACAGTATTAGTGTTAATATACATATATGAATGAAAAAACATACACCTTCGAAGAGCTCTCAACCATCTCTGATGTTGGACTGAGAACAGTTCGCTACTACATCCAAATTGGTTTGCTAAATAAACCTATTGGACAGACGCGAGGAGCTCACTATACGAGCTTGCACCTTGAAAAACTGCTTCGAATAAAACAATTAAGTGAAGCCGGCATTTCACTAGAACGGATAAGAGAAATATTAGGTGGGAAAAAAACTGACACAGTACAAAGCCAAAAACAAAGTGGACAAATTGAAGTTCGAAGTCATCTATTAGTAACTGAGGGTATAGAAATCCAGGTATCCCCAGAGACTGCGGGGATGAGTCCGGAGGAATTGAGAGTGTTTTTTAAGAAAGTTTTAGAGGTATATGCAGAAATAGTAAGTGTAAATAAAAAAGAAGGAAATGATGAATTAAATAAATTGGAGAAATCATGAAATCAAAGCATGCACAAATTAGAGCACAACAAAGAGGTATTACATTTCAAACTGAAAAATTACTACAGATTTATGGTGAAGAAAAACCTGCCCCAGGTGGGTGTGTTCTAAAGTTTTTCAGTAAAAAATCAATCAAGAAAATTGAGAGTGATTTTGGTCACTTTTTTATCGCAAAAAATCATGAGCGATTAAAAACATATCTTATTGAGGCAAGAGATGATCAAACAATTGTGACTCTTGGAAAACTTCATAAAAATAAAAGAATTATTGAATCAAAAGTAAATAGAAACTATCACTAAGGAAAGCTCAATGATCAATTCCCTCGTAGATCCTTATTGTCTTATTAATGAGGGCATGGTGTTGCAATCAGTAGATGCCAAAGGAGTAGTTTCAGGATTATTTCTGGAAATGACCATTTGCCAGAATTATAAAAATATTACAAATAAAAATATTGAAGTTTCATATACATTTCCATTGCCATGGGAAGCAACATTAATAAAAGTTGATATTGACTTACAAGGTAAGCAACTAACTGGGATTGTTTTAGAAAAACAAACCGCTGGCAAACGTTATGAGAATGCAATATTGGATGGAAATACACCCATCATGCTTGAAAAAAATTCTGAGGGTCTCTATACAGTAAACCTTGGAAACTTAAAACCCGGCGAAGAGGTTGCTTTTAAATATCGCTATGCACAATTACTTAAGTTTATTGATAGCTCAATTAGGATTAGTGTTCCTACTGTGATTGCCCCTCGCTATGGAGATAGCTCAAAAGGGGGTATTAAAGAGCATCAATCTGTAAGCAGTAATTTTTTAATTGAATACCCATTCTCACTATCTTTAGTTCTAGATGGAGGGCTAGAAAAAGCAACTATTGAATGTCCTTCACATCAAATTCAATTGACCCAATTAGGTGAAAAGATTCGAATTGATCTTTCAAGGGGAGCTTATTTAGACCGAGATTTTGTTCTAAATCTATCTCAACTTTCTAATCAAACTTTTTGTGTTGCTACGCCTGATAAAAATTTAGGCGAAGAAGGATGCACTTTATTAACTAGCTTCTATCTACCAGCTCCAAAAAATCTTCCATATAAACCAGTAAATCTAAAAATATTGGTTGACTGTTCTGGATCTATGGAAGGAGATAGCATTGATTCGGCAAAACGTGCGCTCCATTATGTTCTTAGTCATTTAGATGAAAAGGACCGTTTTAGCTATACAGTATTTGGAAGCTCTGTAAATCATTATTTTAAAACTTTACGTAATGTTGATCCGCTCAACATTTCTGCTACAAGTGCATTAATAAGTGACACAAAAGCAAATATGGGCGGCACTGAGACAGCTCAAGCAATCATATCAACAATTGATATTGATAGCGGAGGCCAGCCGTGCGATATTCTTCTTATTACTGATGGTGAAATTTGGGATACTAGTGAAATTACTAGGATTGCGCAAATATCTAATCATAGGATTTTTGCTCTTGGTGTGGGCTCATCTCCAGCTGACTCATTTCTTCAAGAACTAGCAGATAAAACTGGGGGTAGTTGCGAATTAGTTTCTCCAAAAGAAAATATTGAAGCTTCAATTCTTCGTTTATTTAATCAAATCAAGCTTCCATGTTCAATTAATGTTTCACTTAATTGGAAAGATGATGAAAAACCTTTATGGATATCAGGTGATAATCGTCCTGTTTTTTTTAATACCTCGATACATGTTTTAGCAGGTCTATGCACGATTCCAAAAACGCCACCTACTTTAACTTTTTTTTGGGATGATTCCTATGTAGGGGGAAAACTATTTGAATCCAAAACTATTCAAGCAGAGAATGTATATATTGATGAGAGTAATAAATCCCTAAACCAAATTGGGGCAAAGAACCGCATAAAAAATTCGTCAAAGAATGATCAAATATTGCTTGCACTAAGGTATCAATTAATTACTGAAGAAACTAACTTTTTATTGGTTCATATTAGAGACGAAAAAGATAAGATAAGTGAACTTCCTGACATACAACAAATTAAGCAAATGTATGCTGCTGGCTGGGGTGGTACAGGCTCCGTGCATGAAACAGTTTACTTCTCTAAGAAAATAGAGCCTCAAATTATTTGGCGTGCTGCACGAGCAATTGATAATGATTCAGTTCAATCTTCTCAATTAGATATACCAAAATTATTCAGGGTCTCTAGAGATTTGCCGAAAGATTTAACTGATATATCAAACGATAACTTAAAACGAGAAGATTTCTACCATGAAATTCCCGCCTTTTTAAGAAAAAAGGAGGCTAGAATTCCACCTCATCGAAAGCCTCTTACACCAGAGGAAATTATTGCAATCGCAAATATTGAAATTAAAAATGAGGAAGATTTAATTACTTTTATCAAAGTAATGAATGAAAAATCGCAAGATGAATTTCTTAAAAATATTATTAATAAACTTGCATCTCGATTCGATCAAAAAGAAATTTGGATTCTAGTTTTATCATGGCTTTACTTAAATTTTGAAAATCAATTCAAGTGGGACCAGCGAACTGTCATATCAATTAAAAATTTAGCCTTCGCAACTAGAAAAAATAAATTTAATTCAGGTCTCAGTATATTGATGAGCTCTCCAGGGATTCGAACAATACGCTCATGGCTCTAACCAAAGGTTTTTATGGATAATTTTTAAACTAAGCTCACCCTATAAGTCTTATTGATCCTAACCTATACTAATTATCCATTTATCCATCGATCACAGGAGCATGCGATGAATACTAAAAAAATTAAGCAAGCCGAAGCATTTGCCCGTGAGTGTCACGCTGGACAAGTACGAAAAGGCGCAGCAGAGGAGCCCTATACCATTCACTTAGAAGAAGTAGTTGAGCTCGTACGCTCCTATGGCGGCAATGAAACCGAAATTTGTGCGGCCTGGCTACACGATACGGTTGAGGATTGCCCAC
>JACCDX011779714.1_pt1 | contig 12373 bp, 12 predicted proteins | sample 7449681 | NCBI WGS metagenome assembly JACCDX01 (sample SAMN15323450, study PRJNA562643) | freshwater metagenome | isolation source: river surface water | place: USA:Blue River Watershed | collected 2017-08-18
GTCAGCAATTAACGTGGCTTTCTTGAGACTCAGAGAGCGCACGAATTCTATCCCGTTCTGTAAAATAGAATAAAGTTTAGATTTAATTCCTTGGGTGCGCTCTACTGTATACATATTATTAAAAAAACTACTATAAATTATAGTAGCTCAATGGAAATTAAATGTCAACTAAATAGGTATTGACACTCCCCTGCCTAAAGGCGAGGGGATTCTTCTTTCAATGAGTTAACTTAGCTAGCAAACTTTCGTTATTTAGCAAGAGGCTATTCTCTCCAGAAGCGTTAATTTGCGTATGCCCTACGCTATTTGAGTTTAATATTCCTTTGTTCAATATGTTGATTGCAGCATTGTGGTCTCTACAGAGTACTGTTCCACAACTACAAGTATGCGTTCTAGTACTTAGTGATTTCTTTACTCTATTACCGCAGTTACTACAATCTTGGCTAGTGTATGCTGGGTTTACTTCAATTATTTCTCTTTGAAATACTTTGCCGAAGTAACCTAACCATTCTTTGAACATTGACCAGCTAGCATCTGCAATTGATTTAGCTAGGCAGTGGTTTTTTAATAAACCATTAACATTGAGATTTTCCAGCACAATTACATCGTTAGATGTACACAACGCTCTTGCAGTTTTAACTACAAAATCTTTACGCTGTCTAGATACCTGTAAATGTTTTCTACCTAGCTTATTTATTGCTTTACGTCTGTTAGAGCTTCCTTTCTTCTTACGGCTAACTAATCTTTGCAACTTCTTTAATCTTTTCTCAGATTTACGAAGTAGTTTAGGATTAGAAACTTTATTGCCACGAGAATCTGTGTAGAAAGACTCTATCCCCAAATCAATACCTATGGCATTACCTGTTGGGGTACAATCTTCTAACCTATCTGCTTTGATACAAAATTGAACGTAGTAACCATCAACTCTTTTGACAATACGTACACGTTTAATATCAGATTTATCTGCGAATTGAATATCACGACTACCTACTAGTTTAAGTGTGCCGATACCTGTTTTATCTGTAAACGTGATATATTTACGACACTCAGATAGTTTCCACCCGCTAGTTTTATACTCAATTGAACGCGAGTTTTTCTTAAATTTAGGGTAACCTTTTTTACCTGACGTTTTCTTTTTACAATTATCAAAAAATCTACTGATTGCAAACCAAGCTCTTTCAGCACTTGCTTGCCTAGCCATTGAGTTTAAACCAGATGCAAAAGGAAAATCAGGATTATCGGCAATTACTTTGGTGTAAGTATTTAGGCTAAAACCATTAATCTTGTCTTCTTTGCTAGAGTCTATCCAGTATCTAAGACATTTATTTCGGATGAATTGTCCAATGCGAATAGCTTCATCTATTGCTGCTAACTTACTTTTATTAGCTTTGATTTTGTATTCGTAAACTAGCATGACTACCTCCTTTGTTTTATTTCTTACTACATTTTAACACACTAATCGTAAGATTAGGAATATAAAGTCCCCGTGAACGGGGAGGTTTTAAACCCAAAGCTTTGATAAAGTAAATCTACCGTTATTTTCTACTAGATCGTATTTAAGTTTACGTCTGTCTATTTGTTCTTGTATTGCGCGTTTAGTCAGTTCAATCTGTTCTTGTCTTCTTGTTGCACATATAGATCGGTCGTGAATACGATAATAGTATAAAGGTTCTTTGACCGATATTGGCGACACATATTCGCATAAACGTAAACATAGTTCGTAGTCTTCTATTGTCTCGTACAAAGGATTAATTCCTCCTACAGTTAAATAGATTTCAGTATCAATCAAACGAAAATGGAAAGTTATAAAATCTACTAGATTATTTTTCCAAGTAAAAGGTATTTGTGCGCGTCTATCTATTCCTAAATAATTTCCATTGCTATCTATGTTATAAGCATAGCTATAAGTAAAAGTTTTATTGTTTGATAACAAATTCTTACTCGTTTTAAGCGCATGATTACTCAAAATGTCATCTGAGTCTACCCAGCATAAAGAAGTAGCTCCTAGTGCTATAAGTAGATCTAAACTATTTTTTAATGCTTGCCCCCGTCCTTTATGTATAGCATTAATGATTATAAAACGTGAATCTTTATTGAGTATATCCAAACTAGCTAATGATTCGTCTTTTCCGTCAAACCAAACAACGCAGACAAAATCTTTTTCTGTTTGATTTTGTATCGATCGTAAACACTGTTTAAGATATTCTGGGTTTTGTTTATAAGTTGTTACTGCGATACCGATCATGAATTACTTCTCTATTACAAAATGTTTTAAGCAAGCTTTTACTGTCTGAGGTTTATCGGGATATGGGGTCTAAAACCCGATCGTATTTAGATGTTATTGTATCTAAAGGTGTTTTGCTGATAATAGTTCTCAAAATGTACCTCTTTACTATTTCATGCAATATAGCACTCTCTTCTTTCCCCGTCAATACTAAATCCATTTTTGTAAAGAAATACCCGCGCCAGCATTAGTATAATCATACTCAATTGCGTAACTAAAAGCAGCCTCAGCAAACATAGTAGCATAGAAATAATGATCTACATGATCTATAGGACGTTTGAGCGTACCTGTTTCAGGATCGTAAGTAATCGCAGTAAAATGGCGTATTGGGGATAATTCTTTGTGAGCATTTATAATCCATTCTGTTGATTTATTAAATTGGTATAAAGGTTGATTATCACTATTTTTGCGACTAAATCCTGCTATAAGGTTACGCCCAAATTTTCTATGATTAATTTTTATACAAGGAAAATCATGACCACCATCATGAGCATCACCGTATATAAAATCATCTTTTTGTTTACCTTGTTGATCGGCTAACATTAAACAGCTAGTTTCTCTTACTAATTCCGCCGCGCTTGTAATACTGGGTTCGTTATCTATAAACCCAAAATCTACTTTATAAGCTTCAAGTAGAGTAGAAATCTCGTTCCGTGCAATTGCTCCGAAGTATAAAAATTCTCGAGTCGCGTTCTCACTTATTAAATTAAACTCAAGTTGTGAAGCGTCATAATAGTATTTAATAATTACAAGATGATCGCTGCTATGCCCCTGATCTATACCTGCAATAATTAAACTATCGCAACCACCACTATATGCCGACGTTTTGGCAAAAGGTAATTCTTTATCAAAACCAGCTAAAATATGTTCTACCGTAATGTTGGTTAGTCCAAAAGATGACGGTTTGCCTAATGCTTGTTGCACCCAGTCAGTAGGCGATGCAGTGGTTAAACCTTCACGCAATAATTTAGACATTTTAGTATTACCACGAAGTAAAGGCGATAACTCGACGGATAAACTAATGTTTTTATTCTCTAATGTATCTAAAAACTGATTGAGTTCTATTAATGATTTTCTTTCTCTAAATAACGCATTATCTATATCTTCGTCAACTATACTACTAAAGCAATGAGAGCAAACAATTGAAGCTTTATTTACATCTTGAGTCGAATTTCCTTCAGTATCGTACCACGATAAAGGTCTGCCTGTTGCCGATAAATATGTTTGATGTCGGTCGCCATTAGAACCTATAATATCTGTAGGTTCTAATAACGCGCCAAAAGGATCTAGAAAGCTGACGCTATTACAATGTTTACAAATTACGCTAGGGTAAAAATTATAATCAGCTTCTTTAATAAATTTTTCTACTCCTGCGCCGTTGCCCGCCGTTCCTAGTAGTCGTATAGGTTGAGTTGGTATTCTACTAGCATCTAATCGGCGATATGCCATTTCAATAGCACCTTTAGGATACTGTGAGACCTCATCTACATATAATACATCTGTGCTAACTGATACAATTGCCGTACTGGCTGCCGCGCCTTCATTAGTTGCTACTTTGTTGACTATGTAACTAAACATTACCGCCGCGCCAGATAGGGATTTTATTGTTTTTAAGTTAGTAATTTGATTCCGTTTTTTACCTAACCATAAAAGCTTTTCCCAATTTTCAACTATGGGACGATGATTTAAAGGTACTAATCTTTCTAAAGCTTGTTGTTGCGGGAATAAAAATAAACTATTATAACCAAGTTTACAAGTAGTATAACTATAAGCAAGTATAGCGAATAAAGATTTACCTATTTGCGCACAACCACCACAAATAACGATACTAATTCGATAATCTAACAATACTCTAAGATAAGATTTAAATATTGGATTGATCTTTACTTGTTCATCTCTTTCGTTACGTGCGTATTGCCAATCTTTAGCAATTTCTTCGTGTAATTTACCATTATTTACTAATTGTATATTTTTCTCTCTTTCTGTTTCAGATAAACCAACTAAATCATTTTTAAGTTTACTAATTATATTTTTGTATGCACGCATAAAAAACCCGCAATGATGCGGGTATATAAATATTACAAAAATAGTATCAGTCTAAAAATCGACTTCTTTCCACTCTTCTTGCTCGACTTTTACTATTTCAGGAGGCAAATCATCGTTAGGTAAGTCGATAGGCGGTGCTTCACTATAATCAGCTTTACTTGTTACTTTATCTTCTGCTTGTCGCCAACGTAAAATATCAAAACTATTTATAAGGATATTTTGATAACGTTTACCATTAGAACCTTCTGTATATTGATAAAGACCTGTTACTTCAACTAAGTCAAAAGCATTTTCGCCATATTTATCTACTAAAAGTTTAATGCGATCGTATAACATACCAAAAGCACTACAGGAGATATAGGTTTTTTTGGCTGTACTTATAGTAAAGTAAAAATATTTTTTATCAGTTTTACTAGTCTTTTCTTCAAAACCATATGTTTTACCTGAAGCTATTGCTTGAATACCAACTTTTTCTTTGGTTTTTATCTCAAACCGCGTATCGCCATATGCAGAAAGTAAAAGTTCATCATTAATTAAAGAACTTGATACTTTGTAATAATTCGCATGTTTATTAGCTTTGATAGGTAATACATTCTCACCTGTTATTTTATCGTCAGTAAAATTAAATTCACCAAGTAAGATAAGGGTCATAAATTGTTTGTTTTTGTTTACTTTTTTAGTATAGCACAAAAGATTTTAATAAGTCAACTATTGACTTTTAACGCATAACATTCTATAATGCGTAATCTTTGTGTTTTACTTATACGTTCTTCTACTACTTTTTTACGCGATCTACTGGCGTGAATAATAGTATCATGAGAGGACGCTATAGCAACGTGATGAATTATACCGAGGTAGTTAAAAGCTACAATGTTGCCAACAGTAAAATCTAAAGTATAAAGTGGTTTTAGCTTTCGATCTAATTCTAATCGTAAAATATCTGTTGTTGGATTAGGCGTATAAAAAAGTGGTAACTCAAATTCTATATTAAGACATTCGGCACAAGCTGCTATGAAATTAATACAATCTACACCAACACTTTTTTGCCTATAATTATGTCGCCAAGGAGTATCTATCCAAGAACGAGCTTCATTCAAAAGTATATTAATCACTGATAAATTCTCCTGCAAGAGCAAAACCAAAATAATAATCTGTAGTTATAACAGGTTTAATCGATGGATAAAATATAAATGTACCGCAAAGTTCTTGCTCGTCAGCTAACAATAGCTTACCCTTATATTCTTTGTTTTCTATATGAATTTTAGCATTTGTACGTCCATCAAAAATAATTTGAGTTTTAATTAAACCTTGACTTTCTATTTTTGTTCTTTTGTATGAGCTTATATATATGTTAATTACTACGTCTTTCGTATTAAATAATGGTAGGCAGGTATCTGTACTTTCACCTATATAGTCTAATAACTGAGAAATAATAATTTGAGAGTTAAAACAAAACATGATACTAAATATATTAATCTGTAAATTAAAAAATGGAGAATGCAACTCTTACTTTATTGATAGAAAGAATAAAAGAACTAGAAGATAAAATAAATGAAATCGAAAGCAAAAAAATGGCACGTATGCGTTGGATAATGAAATTTGTCGTAGTTATTTTATCTTTAATAGTATCACATGGAACTAATTCTAAAATAATATCGGAAGAATTTTTAGAAAACTATATCCTTTTTAATAATGCTGAATCGGTTAAATCTGACTAAACTTGTATTTCCTAGTTCATTAGTACCTCAAGGTATTTCCGAATCTATCGAAATGCCTAACTTAAAAGTAACTACTACTATTACTGAAGATTTATATATTAATATTGGTGCTAATTCGCCAATAAAAACTTTGAATTTCGGTACTTTTATTATTAACGCTAGTCAACTAAATATTTTACTTAGTTTTTTTAAACAGGTTGAGGGTAATAAGTCTGTTTTTTGGCTAAAAGATCCTTTTGATAATAAGGCATCTAAATTCCCCAACGTCAATTTTAATTCATTTAGTCAAGGATTAGCTATTTATCATCCGACACAATTAGACAGAGCCGATTTATTTAAACTGTATGCTATTCAAACAGCTAGAGGTTACAAAGGATTTTTACGTAGAATATATAGAATTGAAAATGTTGCTTTAATAAGTGCAAATAATTATACCGCTTTACCTATGTCGATAGAAAGTAATGGATCGGTAAATGATGAAAGCAGTTACTCTATAACTAATATATCTAATACAGTTACACGTTATAATCACAACAGAAGTGTTAATTTATCCTTTTTGACAAGTATAGCAGAATTTAATTTTTTAACACCCTTTCGTTTTATCAATGATTTTTCTTATACTCCTTTAAGTACTAACACAAAACAACGAATTTATCAGATTTCAGGATTATCTATGCAAGAAGTAATACTACCTATGCATAATAATATTAAAGCTGGTTTTTATGCTTACGCAAGTAATAATTATATAAATTCTGCGCCTAGTAGTCGTTGTGCTTTTAGCCCAACAGCAGTTATTCATCGTGAAGATACTGTAGATTATAATTTTCTTTTTAATACGTTTAATTTCTTATATTAGCTATGAATTTCTCTACTTATCGTAAACAATTTCCTACGTCTTTAGATGATGACATTTCTCCTTTATGCAGACAACAAGATAAATCACCTACACCATTAGACACTGATTTTATTGACTGTGTCTCTTTAGCTTATCATCACGGAGAAAATCACGAATTTGCTTTACAAGGTTATCTATTAGAAACAGGTGAAATTGCTTATAAACATAAAACACAAATAAGTGAATTTTCAGCATATAAAGAGCAGGAAAGTCGCGCCGAACAAACAGAAAATTATTCTATAAATACAGAAATAACTAAAGATGAATGTGATTATTTACGCAATTTAGGTTATAGTACTCATTTTGGCGGAGAGCAGTTTATAGTTAATAGTCCTTACAGTTTATTACAAACACAAGGTGATATACTTTCACGTATTTCATCATTTTCTAATACACTTAATATCGAGCATGAAGGATTACAAAGTCTAAAAACTAATCTAGAATTAACATCTAACGGATTCACTACAATGAGTTCTAATTCTTTTCTTGATGAAAATATTGCATGGCAAATAGGCAATGAATCTTACTCAGGAATGGCAGCTATTGTAGATAATGCAGTATTTTGTTTTGACTGTCTTTTAGTTAGCCAAAACAATAATGGAATTGAAACTATTTATTTTTATGATACGATAACGTCATCAATCTCTTTGCCTATTTTTGACTTTCCACGTATTCATAATGATAATTGGGATTTAATAAAAGTTAATCGAAATTTTATTTTGTTTATAGATAATAATAATTTACTGGGGTATATTTGGGATTTACGTGAGAACAAAATAAAAACTTTTCAATTAGATACTCCTATTTTATCTATAGCAAATTATTTAGATACTTTTATATTGTGTTACAACAATAATCAAGTAGCTATTTTATCAGTAGAAGCAAATAATGTTATTTTGACCAATAATATTTTAACCAATTGTGTTTATCTAAATACTAACGAAGAGAAAATATATGCTGTCACTACGAATAACGATCTTTATTGTAAAAACAATGATAATTGGTTTTTATTAACCAATTTAACTACTAATTTTCCTATTAGTAGTTTTTGCTTTCATAAAAATAATATAATTTGTACAGACGGCTTAGAAATATACACTTTTGATACTAATTATAATTTAATATTTCAACAAACATTAAATACGCCAATATTTGAAACACCGCAAGAAATAAGTGTTAATAGAGGACACATTTTTATAAGTTCTAATTATAATAGTAATCCGACACAAAGTTTTAGCTCTTATCTAAGTACTACTGACTTGATACTTAACGCGACTATTGAACATAAAGTACTTTTTGCTTTTAATAAATTGTTCTATAACAATCTAGGTGTAGGTTTATTTACTTTTGAACCCAAATTAACTAGTGATAATAAAACTAGTGCTATTACTTCTGGCATATTCTTTTACGATGGTAACAAATGGATAACTAGTTTGGATTTCGATGATTGTCTGGATTTACGTGCTTGGGATGAACTTACGTTTCCCTTAGATTATTTTAATACTAATACGTTTAACGACGACCAAGAGTTAAATAAACCTCGCATAGACATATCTTATTTTCCCGACGCTATTCAAACATCAGCCGATCTAGAACCCGATACATACCAATTTAAAATAAGTAATAAGATTTTGCCTCCAAATAAAACTAGTAGTGGTTTTTTAGCTAACTATCCCATATTTTGTTTTAGTATCGATCGCAGATATTCAGGATACCAAGAAGGCACACAACCTTATATGCGTCTTCAATATCATTTAAGAGGCAATATTTCAGACGTTTCTATAGGCAATCAAGCTAAACGTGAAATAGATAAAATAGATAAAAATCTAACTGAAGTAAGTGTCGTAACTGATATAGCCACTTTACAACGTACAAATACTGTACAAACTCAAGGATCTTGTCGCTGGTCATTCGGAAAAAAACCATGCGATTACAATCCGTACACTCAAACTTTTGTCGTAAGTATTGTTGCTTCTAACGATCCTAACAGTGATTTATATATTTTTACTATAGAAGAAACTGCTAGTAATCCTAGTGCTAACAACCCAAATTTTAATGATTTCGATAGCTTTGATGCAAATCTACTAGTTTACGGCACTGTAGAATTTCTAGAAGGTGAAAATAAAGGTTATATTTTACCTATCAGACGATTAGATATAGATTTAACTTCACGATTTCTTGCAATCGAATTACTTTTTGCTGCCCCTTATCCAATAACAGTATTAACATCTATAGAACTAAAACAAGGCTGCTCTAAATCTTTTTCTCAATGTATCACTTATGGACAACAAGAAAATTTTGGGGGACAGCCTTATATACAAGGTAACGGTATTTTTGCTAGAGGAACTAATTATAAACAATAATTAGAAACACGCCATCTTATTTCACCATTAATCAATAAAGTCATCTCTAAATTATGTTGGTCTCTTTGTATGGCGCATAAAGTTCTATTATCCATAGTATATGCTAAAGTTTTATTTATTTTCCAAAACTTAAGGTCTTCTTTTAATTCATTAACAATAAACTCTTCTAAATATACAGTAAAATCTAAGGACTCATAGTTACCTATTTCGTCAATTAATTCAGTTTGCATAGCAAGTAAGTTAAAAATATCTATCATTAGTTTCACTTAAAAAAGCTTGTGCTTGATCTATTTCTGTTTGAGTGTACCCAAGATTTCGACACTCTGGTAAAGAACATATATTATTACATATTATATGTAATAATTTACGCTGTCTGCTAGTTAGTTTTATTTTTCTCTTTTCATTAATATAATCACCAAAACTAAAAGATAAAATACGTAAAGCAAAAGTCGTAAAAGTAAAACCTTTATTAGGATTAAAAGATTCTATAGCACGTAACAAGTTGACTCTAGCATGCTGAAAAAGTTCATCGTTTAGTTTCGGTTTTTTTAGTCTGTGAACTGCCAGATAAACTAGATTTTCATGTTTTTTAAACAATCGATCGCGAGCATTTTTAAAAGCCACAAAATCTTCGTCGTTTAATAATTTAGCTTTATCTCTTTTACTAATAAATTCTTTGTATTTTTTACGTCCTCCCATTTTTTGCATATAATTAAAAACTATTTCATTATCGGTGAAAAACATAGTTTTATTTTTATTATATCACAAACTAAGAATTAGCTTGGTAGTATAAACCGTATAAAGATTTAGTATTTTTAGCACAAAAAAGCTACCGATTGGTAGCTTAGTTGTTTTAATTAGCGCAACTTATACAGTCATTTAATGTTTTCTGTACTGTACGAACGTAATAAATTGCTTTACAACCTTTTCTCCATGCATTAATTAATGTATCATATATATATTTAGCTTCAAAATTATCGGCATTTAAGTCAAAGATTAATTCCATAGAAATACCTTGATCGACGTAGTTTTGTATTCCAGCAATTACATCGATTATTGTGTCTTGTGTTGTATTTTTTTGTGTAGCATAGAACCATTGATGTGTTGAACTAAAAGGTGCTGCTACTGTATTATCTCCCTTACTATCTTTGTTATTAAAAACTAAATCATATGCAGGCAAAATAGAAGCTGTGCAACCGCCAATAATACTAGAACTAGTATTAGGAGCAACTGCCATTAATTGACCGTTGGCTAAACCGTATTTTTTGACTCGATCGTATGTACTTACAGATACTTTATCTTTCAAATAGCATAGCCAAAAATCGCTATTATAATATTTATAACGATTAGTTTTTTCTGCCACACAAGCACTAGCATAAACTGCACTATCGAATATACTTGCAAATAAAGGAGTAATAGTATCTTTATCATATAATAATTTATTATAAGCTAAGTAATCAGCCAGACCCATTACTCCTAATCCTATGGTTTTTAAAGCTTGGTTATGCTTTTTACTATTATCAGTAGGTTCTTTAGTGCAATCAAAAGCGTTGTTTAACATACATACTGCTAGATTAATATAATAATCCCAAGTTGATTTATCTAATAATCTAGCTAAATTTAAGCTAATTAAATTACAGCAATGTGTTAGCTTGGTATTAAATACAGAGTAACTTTCCATACATAAATTACCATTTAAAATAGTCCCTAACTGCTTATGTGGATTTACTGCATTAGCATTATCTTTAAAAAATAAATAGGGTAAACCTGTTTCTACTTGGACTTTGATAATTTGTTTAAATAGATCTTTAGCTTTAGTTTTGACTTTAGGCACTGACTTACATGCATGGGCATAACGTGCTTCAAATGTACTATTAGAACAGTTTACTAAATTTATATCATTTTTACCTAATAAAAAGGGATCAAATAAATACCAAGATTCATCGTTTATTACAGCTTCTAAAAATTTATTGGGTAAAACAACTTGAGGAAATATGTCAAAAGCTTTACGCCTTTGATCGCCATTTTCAGTTTGTAAATCTAAAAAATCGTAAATATCTTTATGCCAAACATCTAACGCTATCGTTATTGCACCTACACGATTAGATTTAACTTGAGAAACGGCTAATGCCACATCATTAAATATTTTAATCCAAGGTACTACCCCTCCGCTTGCATTAGCTATATCATTAACTGTAGAACCTTTAGCGCGTAAAGCCGATACGTTGATGCCGACACCACCCCCTTTTTTACTAATAGCTGCTGCATCTGTAACTACTTGCATGATACTTTCTAGCGTATCATCAACGGCAGTAATAAAACAACTAGAAAGATTTGGTGTATTTGTTCTTAAATTAGCTAAAAAAGGAGTAGCCAGACTTAATTTTAAACTGGATAAAGCCTCATAATACTGTTTAACTTGCTGTAATTTGCTTTTACTACTTTCTACCGTATAAGATAGCCACATAGCACAAAGCATAAACATTTCTTGTGGTTTTTCATGGTGTAAAAGATATCTTTCTCTTAACATGTTTACGCCCGCATTATCAAAAAGAAAATTATTTTCTTCTATAAAAAAGGACGATATTTCTTTAATTTCAGAAGTTGAATAAAAGTCAAGAATATTTTTGTAGTTTTTCCGATCTACTTGATATTTAATATAATGTAAAAAATTAGCTTTAGTATATTGAGATCTTTCAGCATCAATTTGTTTTAATAAATCTAGCATATTAAGTCTACCTGCAACTAATGTCCACTGACTGTTTTGTGGGCTATCAGCTTTTTTCAAAGCTAAATCTATAAGTAGATTTTGAATTTCTTGCGTAGTTGTTTGCTGATTAACAATATATCGATCTAAATCTAAGCATAAAGATTTTGAATCGACATCTAACTCTTGACAAGCAGCATCTACCATTTTTTTGATACGTGAAGCATCAAACATTACTAATTCTTTTTGTCTGTTAATTACTTGCATATTTATATGTGTGTATGAATAATTTTAGGCGACGGGAGTTGCACCCGTTCTTACTATCCGTCATGCACCTAAAACATATAAGAGGTATTTTAA
>JACCDX010933403.1_pt1 | contig 12370 bp, 4 predicted proteins | sample 7449681 | NCBI WGS metagenome assembly JACCDX01 (sample SAMN15323450, study PRJNA562643) | freshwater metagenome | isolation source: river surface water | place: USA:Blue River Watershed | collected 2017-08-18
ACATTGCAGAAACCCGCCATGTGATGTTTGCTAGAGCCTTTTCCACTGGTCAGCCTGTCGAATGGGAAGAACGTCTTGCCACGAAAGAGGGATCGGGCGAATACCACCTGAGAAAAATGTTCCCGGTACTAGATGCCAACGGCGATGTTGAAATGGTGGTAGGCTACAGCACCAATGTCACACGTAATAAGGCCATCATAGATCAGGCGCAAAAAAGCCAGAAACGATATAAGGAAATTTTCAATTTCAGTCAGGCATGGATATGCACGCATACACTCGAAGGAGATATACTCACCATCAATCCTGCTGCATGCAAACTGCTGGGATATAACGAAAGTGAACTACTCGGAAAAAATATTGCTGAATTCCTGCATCCGAAAATGCAGAAAGATTTTCAGGAGGAATACCTGCAAAAGATCATTGACACAGGAGTCACCGACGGCATCCTCACAATTTTCTCCCGTAAAGGCGAGAAGATACACATGCTATATCAGAACTACCTGCTCAGCGAGCCCGACAGCGAACCATATGTTATCGGATTTGCGCAGAACATTACCGACCGCCTTTATGCCGAAGAAGCACTGAAGAGGAGTGAAGAAAAATACCGCAAGATCATTGAAAACATGAATCTCGGTATGTTGGAGCTGGATGCCGAAGAAAGGATCGTTTTCGCCAACCAGCAATTCTGCACCATGAGTGGCTACGATACTGACGAGCTATATGGGCAAAATGCAAACGAGATATTCCCCGAGACATCAACCGACCGCATCATAAACGAGCAGTCATGGAAAAGCAGATATGGCATTTCCAATCGCTATGAGTTTATGGCGCATACCAGGTCAGGCGAGGCACGCTGGTGGCTGGTAAGTACTGCCCCACTCCACAACGCCGACGGTTCTTTAAAAGGTTCCATCGGCATCCATCTGGACATAACCCGTCAAAAGAAAATGGAAAAAGACCTGCGCGATGCCATGCAGGCAGCCGAAAGATCGTCACAGGCCAAGGAAGCCTTCCTTGCCAACATGAGCCATGAGATACGCACGCCTATCAATGCCATCATGGGCATGGGTAAACTGCTAGCCAAAAGCAACCTGAACAAACAGCAGCTTTTCTATCTGTCGTCTATCCGCACCGCCTCAGAAAATCTGCTGGTGGTTATCAACGATGTATTGGACATTTCGAAAATTGAAGCTGGTAAAATAAATATAGAAAACATTCCGTTCGACATGGACCAGTTGGTGCGTCACGCTATCAACATGCTGGCTCCCAAGGCTGAGGAAAAAGGGTTATCTGTTATCTGCGAAGTTGATGAAAGCATCTCACATTCTTTGATCGGCGACCCTTACCGCATCAATCAGGTACTGATGAACATGTTGAGTAATGCCATCAAATTCACAGAACAGGGAAAAATACGCATTGGCGCTGAAATGACTAAAAAGTCCGAAGGAATGCAACAGGTTGTTGTGACCATCGAAGACACCGGCATAGGCATCAGCGAAGAATTCCTTTCGGTTATTTTCAACAAATTCACTCAGGAAGACGATTCCTTCGTTCGCAAATTCGGAGGCACCGGCCTCGGTATGAGCATAACCAAACAGCTCATGGACCTCATGGGTGGCACTATTGCTATTGAAAGCGAAAAGAACCTGGGAACAACTGTCACCCTCACCTTCAACCTGAAAGTTGGCACCGCCAAGATCTTCGAGAAGAAGCGTGCTGTAAAGACCGACACCAGCAACATCGGCAATAAGAAAGTGCTGCTGGTCGAAGACAATGAGCTGAACAGGCTACTGGCATACACTATCCTCACACAGTATGGCGCTATCGTCACCAGCGCCGACAATGGACTTACCGCCATTGAAATGATCCAGCGCGACGAATTCGACATCGTCCTGATGGACGTACAAATGCCCGTGATGGACGGAGTCCGCGCTACACAGATCATCCGTGAAAAACACAACAAAACCATTCCTATAATAGCACTCACCGCCAATGCGTTAAAAGGCAAGAGGGAAGAGTACATCAGCGCGGGCATGAACGACTACATTGCCAAACCTTATAATGAGGAGAAGATGATAGCCGTAATTGCCAACTGGTTGCACAAGGTCGAAAAAGACACACCACCACCTGCGGCTTTCAAAGAAGAAAAGGAGGAGGTCATCCTGAATGACGATGACGCGCCACTGTATGACGTAAAGAAACTGATGGTCAAATGCGGTAACAACGCTGAATTCGTCACCCAAATGCTATCGCTCTTTGTAACAGACGTGCCGCAAACAATGGCCAAAATACGTGATGCTTACGACATCAATGACCTGAAAAACGTCAAGTATCTTGCCCATCGTATCCGTCCGGCTCTGATGAACATGTCCATAAACAGCATCCGTGAGGAATCATTCGCGCTGGAAACACTTGCAGCCAATGAGCAACGAAATGCGGAAATGGAGCGCATCATCGACAAAATGACCAAGGTGATCAATACCGTTACTGCAAAACTGAAAGCGGAATACAATATATAAGACTCGATCATTACTCGTACCGCAACGCCACGATTGGGTCAAGTCTGGATGCCTTGATAGCGGGGTATATCCCCGATATAACGCCTACAATGGCGCATAATGACACGCCCATCAACATCCACAACCACGGAACAACGAACGCTGTTTTGAAGAACAGACCAACCACGTTACCCAGCAGCATTCCGGAAATGATTCCCGCTGCACCACCCAGCAAGCTGATCAGTACCGACTCGGTCAGAAACTGCCGCTTAATTGCAGACGATCGCGCACCAAGGGCTTTACTGATACCTATCTCACGCGTTCTTTCAGCAACAGATACGAGCATAATATTCATCAGCCCGATAACAGAACCCAGCAACGTGATAACACCTATGAGAATAGCCGCTATCCTGATGTACACAATACTATCCATCACCACCTCCACCAGATCGTTATTCTGCGAGATGGTGAAATTATTCTCGGTCCCCAATACCTGCTTCCTTATCACCCTGAACATACCTTCCGCCTCTTCCGCTGCCACATCCTTTATGTTCACATCGGGCACCTTCACACTTATCAAATAAGAACTTCCCCCACCAAACAATGCCCGTGCCGATGCCAGCGGTATCACAACCAGATTATCTGCATCCATTATCATGCTCCCGCCCTTCGACTCCATTACCCCCACCACTCTGGCCTTCACATCACCAACAGACACTACTTCGTTGATACATTTATTGACATTACCCTTGAACAACTTCTTAGCCACGCCGCTACCAAGCAAACAAACAGCGCCACCTCCCTGTACTTCAGACACAGAAAAGTTCCTTCCTACCTCCAGCTTGGTATCAGTTACAGAAAGATAAGATTCATCAACGCCGTTCACACGCACGTTTGGGTTGGTCTTCAATGATCGATACCTGACCGTAGCCACACTGGTTCCGTTTACAGATATACCAACCAACGAAGGAAAACGAAATCGCTCTTTAAAAGCCTTTGCCTCTTCATAGGTAATACTCTTACCCTCCACCACTGTCACATTCATTCCCCCGCCACGGTGTTTTTTCTTTTTCAACACATCGCTCGTTATCTGGAACGAATTCACGCCCATGCTGCTGAAGTTCTCATACACGCTCGCCTTCATCACCTCAATTGCTGTAAGAATACCCACCAGTGCCATGATCCCGAGACCTATAATGGCTATGGTGAGAGTTGACCGCAACTTGTTGTTGCGTATAGCCCTGAAAGCAAGATTAACGTTAAAAAGAAGCTGCATGTAGCCTTTCAGTATTACTGGCGCACAAAACGTTGCACCGGAACAATTTCACCATTGGCTCCTATTGCCTTCAATAAATAGTTGCCTGCAGGCAGGGGTGCAATGTTAAATGTGATCAGGTTGCGTCCCTTCTTACAAGGAGCGTCCATCAATTTGTCCACTACCCTGCCAGCCATATCGTAGATCACAAAACTGAAGCCTTGTGCAGAAGCAACAGAGAACTCAAAATTCACAAAATCGTTCGCAGGTGCCGGAAATATTTTCGTAGGCGCTACTTGAGCAACTTCATCAGCCACCGAGGACACATAATAAGGAGAAGTAAGGCGGGCCATGTAGTTCCCGTATCTCGAATCTTTGCGACCAAATATCCCTTCTACCCACACCGCACCGGGTTGATTCCAATCTGGCTGCGATCCGCTGTAGTCTCCCCAGCGTTGCTCCTTGCCCGAAAGAATACTGATACTCTTCTCACCCGACTTAATAATGAGCATGTCCGAATAGTCGTTCCCGTCAAAGAAAACAGCACCATATCCCGGGAATGTTTTACGACCGGAGAATTCATAAGAAATGATCGACTGATTGCTGCCACTTGAATTACCTGTCCACGAAATATTCGGATAACCAAAATCAAGCGTATCGTTTGTTATCAGGTTGGCGTGTACCACCGGTGTGCTATGCACATTGCTGATCACTCCGTGATAAATAGCAGCATTACCATTCAGTGCATTAGAACTTACACTCACAAACTGTATCTCATCGTCCTTTATATAGGCCCCCAGCACCCTTCCATCATTGGTTGCAAGTGTCTTGTTGGTGTCCGGCTGTAACGCATTAGGAGGAACGCCGTATGGCAAATTAGAAATTATCGGCTTCACTGTTAGTGTGGTATCGCCGGGGCCCATATCTCCGTTTATACGCACGAGAAAAATCGAATCGTTCGACATATCAAAATTCCTGTCTGAAAGGAAATACTGCTCCGGACCACCAATGCCTGAACTGGGCTTCACCGGGTGCAGGCACCTGATGTTGCGACCGTTGTAGGCAATATCTTCCCAAATACGGTACGTGAGCGCCGTGTCACCAGCATAGCCGCCTGCTTTCTTAACCTGATAAATAACCGTCTGTTTGAAACCCTCCTGCCAGCTGGTGCTGTAACGGATCTTGTTTCCTGTCAGGTAAAACTCATCCTTGGTAATGGTAATTGCAGGATAATCGAACCATGTAGTATCGTTCAGGTAATCACCGTAGAACTTGTAAAAGTTCCATTCGCCGGTCGGATCATTCGTTTTCGAAAAGCCTAACACGATCCAGTTTACCGAATTGGTACTGTTCAGCATCACAGATATGAACCTGTCTGTCCCCGGATCGTAGATCACCTTCGGATCGAAACGGTAGTGCACAGTGAAACTACCGGTATTATTAAGTCCCACCGCGGAACTATAGGATATCAATGCCTTGCGGGAAAGATAGTCGCCCGTGTTGGCATCGTGTACTGATATGTAGGAATTCATTACCGAAATGGCCTTATCACCATTACTCACCGCACAATAATTATCAGGCGGAATACCCGAAAGTGAATCGGCAATAAATCCTTTTGTCATTGCCGGCCCCGGCACCGATGAGGTTTTCTTTGACTGCACGTTGCTGCTCTTTCTCGGATATTTACGTTCTACCTCAAGCTTGATATCGCGCAACATCTTTTTATCAAAATCATGGTCCACATCCGGTGCTTCAATCGAATGTACAGTAGCTGAATATTTATCCTCAGCATCCTTCAATGCCGCCGTTCCCGCCAGGGGTGCTGTGAACTGCCTCACCTTTACCTGCTGTGCCTGAACCGCCAGTCCGGCAAAAGCACAAAATGTGGTAACAAGTATCCTCAATTTCATAAAAAATATTTTCATAAAAATAAGAAAACATCCTCACGGTTTCCGCGAGGATGTTCAGTTTATTTAAAATTCGCCGATTAACCCTGCAATGCAGCAGCGCCACTCACGATCTCGGTAAGTTCCGTCGTGATCGCAGCCTGACGGGCACGGTTGTAGCTGATCTTAAGTGCTTTCAACAACTCGTTGGCATTCTCGCTTGCCTTATCCATCGCGGTCATACGTGCACCGTGCTCCGAAGCGTTTGCATCCAGCACGGCTTTATACACCTGAGTATTCAGGATCTTTGGCATCAGTTCAAGCAAAAGAACTTCCCTGGAAGGTTCAAATATGAAATCAGAATTCATATTGTTACCCTCTTTTTTATCGCTCTTTGGTATCGGCAGGTATTGTTCAGAAATGAAATTCTGAGTTGCTGCATTTTTGAACTGACTGTACACGATCTCTACACGATCATACTCTTTGTTCAGGAACGCCTGCTGAGCATGAACCGCTGCACGGCGAACGTTATCAAATGACAGGTCAGAAAATATCTCCCAATATGAGTCTATGAGACGAAAACCATTGCGGGAAAAATACTCATATCCCTTCTTACCTATAGGCAGAATAGCAACGTTACCTTTCGCGTATTGCGTAGAGTACTTTTCTTTGATAATAGAACGCGTCAGCTTTATAACGTTTGCATTGTAGGCTCCGCAAAGTCCCCTGTCGCTCGTGATAGCGATAAACAGGATCCTCTCGGCCGGACGTTCCTCTGCAAGCGGCAGGCTCACCTCACTTGCCGAAGAGCTCACTATGTTGCTGAGCATTTCCTGCAATTTCTTGGAGTAAGGACGCATCTGCAGGATAGCATCCTGCGCGCGACGCAACTTAGCGGCACTCACCATCTTCATCGCCTTGGTGATCTGCTGGGTTGACGTTACCGATTTTATTCTATTGCGGACTTCTTTAAGTTGGCCTGACATATAATTAAATAACGATATAGATAGTGTGAAACTGCGGCAAAATTACCAAATATTTTATTGTAACTCTAAAGTATTTTGAAGAAAATCACAGCTATCCACACCCCTGTGAATAAGAATTTGGTCAAAAGGGGCTACTTCGCAATAACAAAATAAATTATGTGTCTAACCCCGTTTTGCTTCACTGTAAGCAGATACATGCCATTGGCAAGCCCATCACCGGCACTTATCCGCTTATTCAGAGCAGGCTGTTTTGCGTACCATTCATCTGACAACACCTGCTGACCCAGCACATCGGTAATGGTCAATGACGTCTCTCCTGTTCCTGCCAACATGCCGGACAATACAAATTTACCATCGTTCGGGTTCGGATAAAGGCGAAGACCAACATTACCGACAGGCACCTCTGAAACACTCACCTGATTCACTGTAACTACCACCTTATCACTCACCGCTATTCCACCACACAATCCACCACTCACCACCGTACAACTTACTGTATCTCCATTAGATAGGGACGAGGTTACATAAGTCGCGTTTGTCGCTCCGGATATCACACCTCCGTTTACCTTCCATTGATATAGCGGAGAAATGCCCCCGTTCGCCACCACCGCACTGAAGGTCACTTCCTGTCCACCCACTATCACCAGACCCGGTGTGGCATTTATGGTAACCGTAGGAGTATTGTAAGGGAGCACTGTCATCGGCACTGCTATGCCATTGGCTGTATCTGTAGTTCTGCAACGCGAATTAGCTGCCATTCTGCAATAGACCACGTCGCCGTCTAAAGGTGTATATGAATAGCTGGTGCCGGTAGCAACATCCACTCCATTACGCTTCCATATAAACACCGGCAACGAACCTCCATTGAAGGGCACTGCTGAGAACGTCACCGACGAACCCACGCACACCGAATCATCCGGCGTCACCGAAGTGATCACCGCAGGCACCACCACAGGCAGAGCCGTCATTCTCATGCCCGCTGTTGCAACATTAGGCACTGCACATCCTGCGCTACTTGTCATGCGGCAGGTCACAGTATCACCATCTGCCGGAGTATAGGTCATAGAAGTTGACCCGGCCACAACCGTTCCGTTCACATACCATTGATACACCGGCGCACTACCACCCAGATAAGGTACCGGTACAAATGTCACCGATGTCCCGTTACAAACAGTATCACCGAAAGAAGAGACTATCGATACGCCCGCAGGTGCATACGCCACAGGGGTAACTACAACGGTAGATAGCATAGACCGCGAACAGCCTGTAGAAGTATTGACCGCAAAAACACTATAAGTGCCCCCTGCAGTCTGCAACCCGAAATTCAATGCAGCACCGGTACCTGCTAAAGTCACAACAGGTGTCACGCCATTGATCAGTGTATAAGTAAAACCGGCAACCGACCCGTTGAGCCCTACCGCAACACCGGCACCACCGGTACAGAACGCACCGCCTCCCGTCACCAGATGAGTAGCGGGCAACTGATTTACAGTAATAGATTTTGTAGCCAGACAACCCGACGGCAGATGGTAGGAAATAATTGCAACACCCGGCGCCACTCCATGCACAGCACCCATAGGATTAACAGTGGCAACCCCTATTGTACTGCTGGACCATACACCACCCGGCACAGCATTGGCAAACACTACGGTATCGCCTGCACAAACCACATTGCTGCCTGTTGTAGCCAATAAAGGATCCACCGTCACCACCGCCACCGAGTAACAACCGGTGAACAGCGTATAAGAAATAGTTACTGCGCCGGATCCAACACCATTTACAGCGCCGGATCCCGTTACTGTTGCTACCGATGGAGCCGAAGAAGTCCAGGTACCACCACTTGTTGACGAGCTGAGGACCGTAGTAGCCCCCTGACAGATATGTGTGGTACCAGTTTAGCCGCAGGTGGTGCATAAACAGTTATGACTGCAGATGTACCACAACCCGATGGCATAGTATAAGACATGATCACAGTACCCAATGACACACCGGTGACCACGCCGGTAGCACTGCCGATAGTTGCCACCGATACATTTCCGCTACTCCACACCCCACCCGTCATTGTATTTGAGAGTGTAGTATTGTTGCTGATGCAGGCTATTGAAGGACCTGTGATTGAAGGAGGAACAGCGTTAGTAGTAAAGACCTTTGTCGCGAAACAACCCGTTGGCAATGTATAACTGATCACGGCCGTGCCTGCTGCACCCGCCATAACATTGCCCGTTGTGAAACCTACACTTGCAACCGACGGATTTGAAGACGACCAGAAACCCGACCCAGTGGCATCCGACAACACACTACCAGCCCCCTGACAGGCAGATGCTACTCCCGTTATCGGCGCTGGTGGCGCATCAACAAACAGAACTATTGTTGTCTTACAGCCTGTGGGCATTGTGTAAGTAACCACAGCCATTCCCGATGCAAGACCCGACACCACACCCGTCGCTGCATCAACAGTAACAACGGAAGTGTAAGTGCTACTCCACGTCCCTCCCGTCATGGTATTCGATAAGGTAACCGAAGTAGACGGACAAAGATTGGTGCTACCGGTGATAGATGGCGGCACAGGATTTACCGTAATTATCGTTGTTGCCCTGCATCCGTTAGCAAGCGTATAAGATACCATACTTGTCCCCGCAGAAACCCCCGACAACACACCTGTGGCAGATATACCGGCTATTGATGTTGTGCCCGAACTCCAGGTTCCACCCGATGTCGCGTCTGCAAGACTGATAGTTTGTCCCGCACAAACCTGCGATGGACCTGTGACAGGCAAAGGCGATGGATTGACCGTAACTACTATAGACCTGACACAGCCCGTAGATAACGAATAACTGATCGTTGCTACTCCTGTTGCAATACCGGCTACATCTCCTGTGCCGGCACCAACTGTGGCGATACTTGTATTGTCACTCGACCATACACCGCCCGAAGTACTGTTAGAAAGTGACAAGATCTGCCCTGTACAAACCACAGCACCACCGGTGATCGAAGATGGCAACGGATTAACTGTCATAAGGAACGTGCGCGAGCAACCCGTAGGCAATGTGTAAGTAACATTTACTAACCCTGCACCAACTCCGGTCACTATCCCGGCGGCAGATACTGTTGCCACCGACACCGCGCCGCTGCTCCATACCCCACCTGTAGGCGATGACGATAATGACACACTTTCTCCCTGGCAAACCGAACTTGACCCGGCAATAACTGCTGGCAAAGGATCGACCGTTACTGATTTCGTAACGAAACAGCCATTGGCTGAGGTGTAGGTAATATTGGCAACACCCGATGAAACTCCGGTCATAATACCGGCAGCGTCAATGGACACAACCGCAGCATCGCTTGTACTCCAGGTACCACCTGCAGTAGCGCTTGACAATAGAACAGACCCGCCGGCACAAACATTTGCACTACCGGAAATAGTAGCAGGAAGCGGAAGAACATTTACAGTTGCAACGCGGGCACATCCTGTTGGCAATGTGTACGTCAGCGTAGCAACACCTGTACTCACCCCGGTGGCTGCGCCGGTCGTCAGACCAACAGTCAACAGACTGCTGCCACTCCACGACCCGCCGCTGGCGGTAGTAGAATACACCTCAGTGGCGCCAACACATATGTTTGCAGGGCCGGCTACTACTGGAGGAATAGGATCAACTGTCAAAACACCCGTCACCGAACAACCGGTTGGCAAAGTATAGGTAACATTTGTTGTGCCAAGTGACATACCAAGCACCGCCCCGGATACCGCATCAACCGCCGCAACTGCCGAAGACGATACACTCCAGGTTCCGCCCGACAAAGAATTGGTCAATAACCCGTAAGTTCCTTCACAAACATGCAATGAACCTGTTATAGCCGATGGCAATGGATTTACTGTCACCGTCTGCAAACGATAGCACCCGGTTGCAAGAGTATAACTTACTACTGCCGTACCCGCACTCACCGCATTCACAGTACCTGATAAAGACCCGATAGTCGCCACCAGAGTATTGCTGCTACTCCAGGTACCACCCGGCGTTGTACAACCGAGATTTGATGTACCCGACAAGCAGATATTATTAACCCCGGTTATCACGGCAGGTTGCGGATTAACGGTCACCGCCTTCACTGAATAACATCCCGAAGAAAGAACATAGCTGATCGTAACATTTCCCGCACTTATTCCGGTAACACTACCCGTAGAAATTGCTGAAGCCGCGACTACTGAATTACTGCTACTCCACACACCACCGGGCACTACGTTACTAAACGACGAAACAATACCCACACATATATCTGTCGGTCCCGTTATCGGTGCCAATGGCTGAACAGTGACGATTTTCGTCGCTACGCAACCCGTCGCTAACTGATAGCTTATCGTGACTGCGCCGGCCGATAGTCCAGATACCGTCCCTGTAGCATCCACCGCAGCCACACCTGTTGCATCGCTGCTCCACGTGCCACCAGGTGTAGCATCGGCAAGCGTTATTGTTTGACCGGCACACACACTCGATGGGCCCGTAACAGGCGATAGCGGATAAACAGTAACAAGTTTCGTCGCTACACAACCTCCACCATACCTGTAAGATATCATCGCCGCACCGGCAGCCAACCCGGTGACCACACCACTTAAAGACCCAACACCGGCCACCAGTACATTCCCGCTGGCCCACGTACCACCGGTCTGTGCGTTCGACAGATTGATAGTTTGACCGACGCAGACAGTGCTACTACCTGTCACCGGCTCCACGGCAGACACTGTGACCAAAGTCATCGAAGAGCAGCCGGTTGGCAACGTATAGGTTATGACAGCCAAGCCCGGCGCAGCGCCTGACACCACACCCGAACCCGGGAACACAGTGGCTACCGAGAAATTACTTGAGGTCCAGGTACCGCCGGGAATAATATTAGCAAGAGTGGTAGTGAAACCAACGCAGGTGTTATCAATACCTGTATTGGGTGCCGTAGGTTGCACTGTAACGGTAGCCGAAACCGCACATCCGATGCCTATTGTGTAAGTTACTTGAGTTGCACCCGCACCTACAGAAGTGACACTACCCGATGCACTACCGATGGTGGCAACCGCTATATCACCACCCGACCATACACCACCTGCAGGAGAAGAAGACAATGTTGCTGTATTTCCTGCACAAATAGACAATGACCCACTTATAGGGGTAGGCAGCGCATGCACACTCACTATAGTTGTCGCGGCACATCCGGCACCAAGAACGTAAGACACCTCAACCGTTCCGGCAGCTACTCCTGTCACGATACCTGAGGATGAACCCACCATAGCAACTGACGCATTCGACGAAACCCATTCACCACCCGGAATAATATTTCCCAATGTAATTGTAGAGCCGGCACATACATCAGCAGCACCGGTTATAGCACCGGGAGTAGGGTTGACCGTAACACCGCGAGCGCGCAAACACCCCGTAGGAAGTGTATAAGAAACTGAAAGAACGCCCGGCGTCACGCCATACAAGACACCTGTTCCTCCATCAATGCTTCCTACTGCAGGCAAAGATGATGACCATGCACCGCCCAACGGGGTTGCACCAAGCGCTGTGGTCATACCGAGACATGCACGGGGATTGCCCGTAATGAGGGAGGGCAAAGGATCTACTGTCACAACCTTTGTGGTAAGACACCCTGCACCAATTGTATAGGTTATACCCACTATACCCGCGGCCACACCTGTCACCACGCCGGTTGCAGCATCAACAGTAGCCACACCTGGCGCACTGCTACTCCACGTAC
>JACCDX011204229.1_pt1 | contig 12370 bp, 12 predicted proteins | sample 7449681 | NCBI WGS metagenome assembly JACCDX01 (sample SAMN15323450, study PRJNA562643) | freshwater metagenome | isolation source: river surface water | place: USA:Blue River Watershed | collected 2017-08-18
ATTGCAGCGTTTTGTTTGCAAGCACTTGCCGACTTGTCCCGTGCAGGAGCATCCTGTTTGCGTGGTGATTGGACGCAGCTCAACAGAGAGTTTGAAAAAGTAACAACGTTGTTACAAAGCAAAGAAACTATCGCTTTGCTGAGTAATTTTCTTGGAGGCTACCTTACACCAACACCACACATTACCATGCTTGTTGGGCAAATTCGGTCGTTACGACCAGTGGTTGCAACCATAAAAGATCAGACCGATACAACAACTCGATCATTTTTTCTCATGACCAAAAAAGCGATTGCACAAACCTATGCCGATACCGTATCGATGCTAAAAACTCCAGAATTTATCAACTACAACTTATCGTACAAACATAAATTTGGCTGCCATTTTTTTACCTTGGCAGAACATGCAGCAACTCATTACCAAAAAATAGTACCAAATTCTGTCCTTCCAACAGTGCCCTACTTTTTAGAACCGCAAAAAATTATTACCGATTTTTTAGCAACTGCAGCTGGCATTGCCATGGCACAAAGTATCAGCCAATCTTACGAATCGATCGCGCTCAATAACACCGCAAAAGAATACACACGGCTGATCACCCAAGGCGCACCAGCACACACGCTCGACCTTTTTTGCAAATGTTGCACCATCTCACTGGTCCCACAAACCTACAAAGAAAAATTTGCAGCACTGCACGATATGATGAAAGACCAATACCCTGGCCTGCCAGAATTTAATGCAGACTATCCTTTTTTAACGATGCAAATTCGCCATATTTTCTACCCAAAAATTAATCTTGAATACACAAAAAACATCAATAAAGAATTTAAAAAATTTACCCTAGAAGGTTTTCATCACGATGAAAATCAATTTTTAGAAAAATCAGGAATTTTTACCTACAAAAACAAAGTGTATGGTAATCAAAAATTTGGCGCAGGGGAGTGCTACAAAGCAAATACTGACTGGAAAAATGGAATTGAATGTAAAAACTTAAAAACATTTTTTCCTACAAGCTGGTCACAAGAAAAAGTAATTCAAGTAATCTGCGAAGCTCTTAAAAATATAGTTGAAGACTTAACTGATTCAACATCAAAAACATGTAAAAAATATTTATGCCAAACTGAGGATAAGCTTTTCATAGAAGTTATAATCAATAAAAAAAATACTATAACCTCCGCGTATCCAAGCGAAAAAAACTTTAATTTAAAAGAAAGATAAAATGAAACAATTTATAACCATGCAAAAAACAAAAACATTTAACATATATAGATCTTTGCAAGCAGGAGATCATAGATTTATAGCTTTATGGTTTCTTTTTGATCGATATATTAATCCTCATGAACTTTTAGAATGGTTCTACGATAAAGAAGAAGTAATTTTCGCTACTGAATGGATATCTGTATACAAAAAAGACAAGTGCATTACTTTATACGATTTTTCTGATTTATTTGGAGATGAAACTCGTGGAATATTAAGAGAACCTGACGAAAATAAACGCTTTGACATGACCTATAAAAATTTCGAAGAGATTTTACTGCACTGGGAACTTTTACGTGTCAGTATGCCAGACATTATTTTACTCGTTATTCACGAAAATAATTATGTTACGCTGGAGACTGACCCAAAAATTATCAAAGAGTACCAAGATGCTGGTTATGCTTTTAATATCGATAAACAATCGTAAAATTTTTATCATGATAAAAACCAAGTGTTAGAAAAATCTGGTATTTTCACCTACAAAAGTGAAGCGCTCACCCCGACTTAAAAGCACGGTGCTTCCGCGCTAATACCAAAATAAAATAACTCATCTACCATTTATTCCAAAATTTTAATCATGGGAATTTCACCATCTTGTAGATCAGCATCATTAACAATCTCAAATCCATTCAGTTGGTATGCACGAATCGCTTTATAATTATATTGTGCAACAAACAGTAATAATTGAGGGATGCCTTGTTGTTGACATATTGTTTCAAAAGCTTGTAATAATTTTTGTGCAATACCACGTCCCCTATAAGTTGCACCAACGGCTATACAATTTACAAAACCTACAGATCCAAAAGACATAAAATCATCGTGCATACTATACATAATAAATCCATACACCGTTGATAAACCATCTGTAGACTTGCATACCAATAGTTGCGTATGAAATTCTGTATCTGGTGCTGATAGATACTTTTCCATCGAATCTTCTTGAGTAAAATGCAATAAATTTGCAATATATTCATCCTGATCAACCATTTCGCATAGCTGCTGTTTCATATCAACATCTGTGTAATCAAAAGGAACAATTTCATATTCTAAAGTTTTATAGGATGGCAGTATCAAACACGTAAAATTTACGACAAACATACAACTTATTAATAATTGTTTCATTTTTACGCCTTTTTTACAAATTGCACAAACGACGCATATCATACCTATAATTTTATCACAAACAGAAATCACCATTCAAGATATTAACAATAAAAAAGAGTATGTTTTACCATACCCTTTTTTAAAATGTATCAACAATACTTACTGAGCAATCGTTACTTTTGCAGGTCGTAAGACTTTATCTTTCACCATAAAACCTTTTTCTAACACCTGGACAATTTGACCTGACTGATGATCTTGAGATTCAATCGTCATTAAGGCTTCGTGTTTTTCTGGGTCAAATGTTGCATACTCAGAAAATTCAACAACGCCATATTTATTCATAACCTGCATAACGGATTTATAAATCATATCGATACCTGCATACAAAGCTGTATTATCTTCTGTTTTTGATTGTAAAGCTCTATCAAAATTATCGATTACGGATAATAAATCCTTTAACACCATCGTTTGTGCTGTTTGCATCCACTGAACTTGCTCACGATCCATACGTTTTTTATAATTTTCAAAATCAGCAAATACTCGCGCTGCTTGGTCTTTCCATAACGTAACTTGTTGTTGGCATGCCTCAAGCTCTGTTGACTGATTTAAAAAAGATTCTACAGACTCTTGTTGATCGATTATTTCTTCGTGCTCTTCTTGATGTGGTACATCATTATGATTATTTGTTTTCATACAGATCCTTTTACTTTCATAAAGTTACAGTTACCCTTATAAGTATAACAAAGCAGATCAAAGAGGACAAGTTTGCAACTTTATGATAGAGTAAAATCTATACTTGTATTTTTTTGTTCCTCAGAAACATTTTTTACTAAGAAATTTAAAATTTATGAACTATCAATTATTACGTTTTTTTTACATAGTAACAATCTATCTGCTCTCCATAACAACACCAATTTTCAGCATGGTTAGCTCAACATCATATAAAACCGATAGTTTTATTTACAAACCACAATTTTCAAAAGATTATTTCGTTTTTGCTCCTTACATATTCTCAAGCAGTTATGCTGATCATGCTTTTAATGAACATGGAGAAAAAGTTCCTTTTTTACAGCAATTCGGAAAACAACCCTTACTCAAACGTTTTACAGATTCTTCAATTTCCAACGATGAATCTATGGGGTACGGTCTTTACTCAGGACAATTACACATACAAGAAATTAACATTTCTTGTATAAAAAATATGCAACATGGATTTTTTTTACAAGCTGGAACGGTCATTCAAAATACGACTATAGATACTATTTCTATTTCTTTTGATACTCAAGATACATCATTATCAGCTGAACAGATCAATTACTTAGAACAATTTCATCATAAAATTCCTACAAAAATAAATCGCTCGGGAATGCTAACTTCTGGATTATACACAGGATACGCTACCACATTTTACAACTTTGAAAACATCGATTTTATCGACATTACAACAAAGTTTGGTATTACTTCTCCTGAATCCATGCATACGATTAACCACTCTTATTAGAATTTACACACGATAATAATTATAATTTTGGATACCCAATTATTATTGCAACATCGCTTGGATTACACGACTGGATAACTTTTGGCTGGAATGGATCAATAACTCCTTGGCAAAACAGTATAAAATTTTTACCGATCGATCAAGATACTCATTTTATCGCAACAGAACATGACATGGTTACAATTCACAAACAACCTCGTCTAACAACATGTCTTTATTGTGAAGCTGATCACATGTTTCAAGGAGTCTCTGCAACTCTTGCTTATACCTACAACACGAACTTAACAACCACTTTTACCCCATGCAATCAAGAAAAATACCCATTTTCTTATGAGTATCAACCATGGAGTATGGGATCAATGTACATGCAAGTAGACTTTGATTTTGCAAACCACATAACACCTAACGCTCCCATTATGAGTATACTATATACGTTTCCGATTCATGGAAAAAGATGTAGTAAAACTCATACAATAGCTGGCACATGCACCATTCAAATGAGCTATAATTTTTAAATTTTATGCTCAATATTATGCAATAATTGAACAATTTTTGAACGATCTTCATGATGCTCTAAAGCATCAATTAAATGATTTAAATGATCTAACATAGCTTGTAAGTAAGCAGTATCATCATCACTTAAATTATGTCGTACAACAAGCGATGAATCAACCTGTTCTAACAATGCTATAGTTTTTTCATAATCAAAAGATTGTGCAGCATAAACTGCCTGACAAGCTTGATGACGAATAATTTGTACATGCGAACGTGGGTAAGCAAATTCTACCATAGGATCAAAATGATAGGCTTTAAGTATACTGAAACTTTCTAAAACTCCTAAACTTACTAAAGCCATTCTTCGTAAAAATTTACTCATACCACACCCCTTTATACAGACTATTCATAAAAAAAAATTGTTTACCTAGTATAATTCTGACACAAATCATTTCTATTAGTCAATACATATGGGGTGTGAGTTTAATTTTAAAAATTGTTAAACGACCATAAAAAAAGCTGGATTTATATAAACCCAGCTTTTTATGTATCTTATTGGTCGATTAAAACGGTAAATCATCCTCAAATGGTGGCTGATCAACAAATTCAGAGTTTTGCGATGTTGCTTCTTTTTTACGTTTTTTATCAGCTACGATTTGCGCTACTTTTGAAAACTCTTGTGTATCTTGTGTTCCATACGAAGTTTTTTGAAACGAACCTTCAGCTTTGGTATCACCAAAGCTTTGATCATCATTCATAGCTTCTGCATTACCTGAACCTAAAAAGACAACACGATCAGCAACAATAGAATGTTTGCTTCGTGTTTGACCTTGCGCATCTTGCCAAGTATCAAATTTTAGACGGCCTTCAATTAAAACTGGACGACCTTTTTGTAAAAATTTATTACAACTATCTGCTTGAGGACCCCAAACATCGATATCGATATAACAAACTTCCTGAATTTGCGTATCAGTTTGACGATTTTTAAATTGACGATTAGAAGCCAATCCCAAACGACATACACCTTGTCCAGAAGACAACTGTTTATACTCAGGATCTCTGGTTAAATTACCCGCAATAATAATTCTATTAAAACTAGCCATGACACTTTTGTCCTTACGATCGTATGTTATATTTTTATGAGAAAATTAAGCAACTCTTATTAGGTTAGTATCGTATAAAAGATAGTAAAATACAACTAAAGAAATAATTTATTTTACAGCAAAAGAAGATAAAAACTTCTGCAAATCAGCCTGCTGTTGCTGTAAATTTTCTAAATATTTTTGCAATCCATCACGACACATTTTTAAATCTGCAGTTGAACAGGATGACAAACAGATACAACCTGGTACCTGCAACTGCGTATCGCCAAAAAGTTCTTTTATTTTATCTAAAATCTGATTTTGAACACAAACCCCTTGCACGATATTTACACCTATTTGACGAGATATTTGCTCAAGCAAATTTACCACATCTTCTTTAACGTGAACTGCTATCTCTTTTTTTTTCTTTGGAATAACAAATTCATTTGCAAAGATTGTTTGAACAAAAAAACTAATAGATATACTTAAAAAAAAGATTCGTTTCATAATTTTTGTAACCTTATAATTGCACATCCATAATCATACAAAATCAATATCATAGTCAGACTAACCACGTAAATTAACGGCAATAACAACAAGGGCGAAACAACATTAAGAATAACGCACAATGCATACAAAACACACAGCATTGATAGGGTCGTTGCAAATTTAGATAAACCTGATGGAGCTATAATTTTATAGTTATGATGTAAAATATATCCTCCAACACCAAGCAAAAGAGCATCTTTTATCCATAAAAAAAATAAAAACCAACGGGGAATAACATCATCTGCATAAAAAAAATGCAAAGCACTTAACGTACCGATTAATAAAAATTTATCTGCAACAGGATCTAAAATTTTACCTAATTCACTTTCTTGTGCATACAATCGAGCAAAGTATCCATCTAAAAAATCGGTAAAACTTGCGCATAGAAAAAGAATGCCACCAAGAATAATCATCTGATGATATATCGCTAGAATAACGCATGGGGTTAAAAATATTCTTAACAAGGTAATCCATGTTGAAAAATTTATATTGTAAATCATAACAAACAAACGCCTTTATCCTAAAAAGCCCGATCAATAACTCCACCACCAAGACAAATTTGCCCATCATACAAAACAACAAACTGCCCTGCAGCAATTCCTTGCTTACTTTCTTGTACAAGGGTTATCACAAGAGTATTACCTTGATATTCTAAAAATGCCTGATGCTGGTCTGCTCCATGACGAAATTTGACCATGCACGATACTACATTATCGGGCTTACCAGCAATCCAATTCATTTCATGCACAATCATGCCTGATTTATGTTCTGCTGCTTGTTGATACTGACGAGAAATAAAAACCTGATTTTTTTCTGAATTTTTATCAACAACATACCAAGGACCCCCAGAAAGGCCAATTCCTTGGCGTTGACCTATCGTATAATACCAAAAACCCTGATGGCAACCAACAACATTGCCAGTCTCAAACTCGATCAAATCTCCTGGCCGATCACCTAAATGTGCTCGTAAAAAATCTGCAAATTTAAACTTACCTAAAAAACATATTCCTTGGCTATCTTTACGATCTTTATTGATAAGATCAAACTTTTCTGCCAGCTGCCGAACTTGATATTTTTCTAGATGTCCAATCGGAAATAGTGCTCGAGCAACTTGCGCTTGTGAAAGCTGACATAAAAAGTAGGTCTGATCTTTGACCAAATCTGGAGCTTTTTTTAAAAAAGAGCCATGATCAGTATGCTCAACTTGTGCGTAGTGACCAGTTGCAACATAATCGAATGTATCACCAATATATTCATAAAACGCACCAAATTTAACATGCTGATTACACAAAACATCCGGATTTGGAGTTCTACCTTTTTTAACTTCATCAATCGTGTAGGCAACAACTTTTTGCCAATACGCCTGCTGCATCGAAACTATTTGCAAAGGAATACCAAACTGCTCACATACTTTGCGAACATACAATAAATCATCTTCCCAAGGACAATTTCCTAGGTACGATAATTCATCTTCCAACCAAATTTTTAAATAAAATGCGGTAATATCATAACCCTGTTCATGGAGCAATGCTAGAGCAACAGAACTATCAACACCACCAGAAACTAAAACTGCTATTTTCATACACAACAACTTACATACAACAATAATTTTTTATTTTAAGACTATCATGAAAAAGCTGTAAATACCAGGAAGACAATCTGTACCACATTATTTTAATCGAGAGAATATCTGACGAGTTTTTCGCTCTCGAGCAACGATTGCATCATACGATGTGTTAAAAAGTCTATTTCGTTCTTGTTGAGCAAAATCATAATCTTCATCATCGCTGTGCCAACTTAAAATAAATTCACGTTCTAAGAGCATTTCTGAATGCATGGATGCAAGACATGCCATCCGCTTTTGATCAACACTATTTTTTAATTTTTGATATCGTACTATTTTTTCATACAGTATAGTTTCATGTTCGACAAGGCTATTTTTATCTTTATGAGGTCGTTTATGAACTTTTTCAAACTGAGCAAACAAAGCTAATTCTTTTTTTACAACATCAAGCTTCCAAGAATAATATCGTTCTTTTTTATCTAATTTTTGATATAAGCAATCATAAGATATTACCTGGTCACATAATTTTTGCTGCTCTTGACACAGTGCCATACTATTTTGAACCACACCATCTTGATCGGAACCTTCTAAAAAAACGATGCCTAAAAAAATGACACTGACTATTTTTTTCATATAATCCAAACATTGATGGCAACTCTTTTGGGAATCGAACAAAAATTGAACATACCACAAAACTATGGTAGAATTATTCTAAATTTTATCATATAAAATATTTATTTTTAAGGCGTGTATGAATCTTATCGAACAGATTTCTCAATCTTTTTTTTCATTTCTGACAACATCATACAGCTGTTCTGAAGAATCCTTACGCCGCTGCTCTTTTGAAATCAACACTGACCCTGAAAAAACTGCTTTTGGTGATATTAACACCAATAGTGCGATGATTTTAGCAAAAGAATGCAAAAAAAATCCAAAAATGCTTGCTCAAGAAATTTGTGAAAATTTTACCCATCCAGACATTGCAAAAATAGAAATTGCAGGGCCAGGATTTATTAATATTTTTTTAACGGATACTGCATACGTCATGCTTGCGCAAACAATTTTTCAAGAACAAGAAAAATTTTTCAAACCAAACGTTTTGTTACAAAAAATTAATCTTGAATTTGTGAGCGCAAATCCAACAGGACCACTTCATTTTGGCCATGGCCGAAATGGAATTTTAGGCGATACGCTTGCCAACATTTTAACATTTATTGGCCATGACGTGACGCGAGAATTTTACATCAACGATGCTGGCGCTCAAATGGTTAAACTTGGAAATTCATTAAAAATTCGCTACCTACAAGCGATTGGTCAGGATATTCAACTGCCAGAAGATGCGTACCACGGACAATATTTAATCGACTTTGGTCAAGAACTTGCAGCAACTCATGGTAATGATTTGATAGAAAATTCAGAAGAATTTTTCCAAGAACTTGGTAAAAACAAGATGCTTGCACAACAACAAGAAACACTACAATCGTATGGAATATCTTTTGACGTTTGGTTTTCAGAAAAAGCATTAAAAGAAAAAGTTTCTTTATCATCATGCATAAAAATGTTAACTGACAAAGGCTACACCTACACGCAAGATGGTGCACTTTGGTTTGCAACAACACAATTTGGTGATGATAAAGATCGCGTCCTACAAAAATCTGATGGCCAATACACCTACCTTGCAGGCGATTTACCGTATCTTATCAATAAATTAGAACGTGGTTATGACCATTTAATTATGATTTTAGGCCATGATCATCATAGCTTTGTGGTACGTTTACACGCACTCATGCAAGCACTTGGGCATAATTCAGAAAAATTAACCGTCATTTTATATCAACTCGTCAATATTATAAAACATGGTCAAACTGCAAAAATGTCCAAACGAGCTGGCACAATCGTCGACCTACACGATATTATTAATACCGTCGGCAAAGATGTTGCACGATTCTTTTATTTAAATCGCAAAGCTGATGCAGAGCTTGATTTTGATGTCGAACTTGCATTAACAACAAGCAATGAAAATCCGGTATTTTATATTCAATATGCCTACGTTAGAACCTGCAGCATTCTAGAAAAAGCAAAACATACCAATCCAGAATTTACAAACATAACTGCCAGCGACTTTACCCAAGCAACTGATGTAGAAAAAAATATTATTAAAAAAATAGCTGCGCTGCAACCTTTACTCACAACAATCAACACCAACTACCAAACTCATTTAATCGCTTACTACACACACGAACTTGCAAACATTTTCCATTCTTACTATAACAACACCAAAGCGATCGTCGAAAGTGATACAGAAACGAAAAAAAATCTTGTTGTTATTGATATTGTACAACAAACCTTAGCACTTTGTTGTAAATTAATGGGAATATCTACTCCTCGATCGATGTAATCGCCCAAAAAGCCTTTCAACCCTTGTAAAAAGTTATTGCTTCATTGTACCATAAATACATGTACAATAATTTTTGCGCGACAAAGAAAGGGGGCTTTTCGTGAAAATATTCAATCGTTATGTATGTGCTTGTTTATTGCTCTGGTCAAATAATGTTTTAAGCATGATGACAAGCAGAATAGGAATGACACCATTAGCTCATTACAAAGCCCCCTTAGGGCAACCTGGCACAGGAACACAACAAAGGACCGATACGGCAGTCGCCAAATACGATGGATCTACAAGCGCTATGTCACTCATGTTTGGTAATAATTTTGGACAACGGTATACAGCGCCAATCTCTTTACCAGGGGCACAAGCTTATCAGAAAGCTATAGCGCAACAAAAAAGTCAGAAAACTGGAGGTCAAATTGCAACATACAACATCAAACGACAAAATGCTCCCATCCAATCGTACATTGCCTCTTTACCAACAGAAAAATATGAATTTGTACCAGAATCATTAAAAACAGCTGTTGTTCTTGCAGGCACAGAAAACATAAAACATACGACGTGGCTTGGCAAAACATACAAAGACCCTCTATTACAATACGAAAACTTTGATACCGCACTGACTTTAACCACTCGAAATTTGGATGATGATGGCCATGATATTGGACAAAAACCAAGTTTAAGTGCCGCACAACAATTACACCTTGCAATGCCAGCAATCAATACAGCATATCAAACAGCTCAAACAGATTCTTATTCAGATAAGACTCTGAGCCTTGCAGGACAATTACAAACAAAATATACTGACGTTGACCCAGTATTACTTAAAAAATATGTCTCGATTGTTTTAAACCAACACCCACAAGGTCAACCAACTTATGGTGGATGGGGAACACCTGTACCATGGACAGTCGATAATATTATGGACGCATCATTATCAGGAGATTTTGCTCAACTTGGCAAAGGTATTAAAGCTCTTGATGCAGTCTATAAAAGTAAAGAGCTTGCACCCTACCGAGCACACGAAACAACATATAAACCTGCATCTGCTTCTCTTGATGTGGCACCAGAGAGTAAATCTTCAGATAGTATGATTTTAGCTCCAAAAGATGCTCCAGGAAAGCCTCAATCAGAAACCAAAATTGTTCCGCAACCATCTGCAGTTGTTATGAAAGATTCTAGAAAAACTGCACCAAAGCTTGATCCCATTCCAGAAGACAAAGCTGAACCAACTCGCGTTTTAGCTGATGACAAGGCTGATGAAAATTCAAGATTGGGCTTATCGCGACCGCCTTCGGTAAAATTAGAAAACAAGACAGAAAACAAAAGTGAAGAAATAATTGATGAATCTGCCGAAAAAGGCGAAAAATCGTGGATACGTAAAAAATACCATGAAATTAGAAAATTAGAAAGACTTAAAGAAAAGAAAGAGACAGAATTAAAGGCTTTAGAAAACCAGAACAATGAGTCTTTAAATCCAGATATAGAAAAACTAGAAAAAGAAATAGACAATATTCAAGCAAAACTAAACATTATATATACATTAAAAGGACTTGCTGTTGCTGGTGCTTTATCTGGCCTTGGAACGCTCGGCAAAGAACTTGACGAACAAGAAAAAAAGAAAAAATCGAAGAAAAAATCGAAGCATGATGACGATTTTAATGAAGATTTATTTTCTAATGATACGACTGATTCTGAAGATACCGATGATGATTTTTCTGATTTTAAAGAAACAAAGAAAAAAAAATCATCTGACAAACAAGAAAAAAAATCACCTTCAACAAAAGAAAATAAACCTATTGAACAAGAAGAATCTGAGATTGAACAATTTTTCAAATCGATACAACCAGTATCAGCACAAGGACATGTCGTTTCAGCAAAAATAACAACAAAATCAACGCTTGATACGTTTGTAAAAAACATCACTACGGACATTTTTGTATCGTTAAAAATTACAGAATTACTACCCCCATCATTGTTAATGTCGATAGAAAATGATCCTGAGTATATGACCATTCACAACAACGCTGTAACCGCAGCTATCAACAAATGGTTACCCCCACACTTTAACGAAGAAAAATTCGAAGATTGGTTATTAAATTTACAAGAAAAACTTATAGACTACATCGTAAAAACTATAGAAAAACAAACACATTAAAGCTATTGTTTTAGATATAAAAAAAGGAGAACGTGCTATGAAAAATTATTTTTTACTTATTGCCATCATGGCATCAAACAGCATCTATGGATCAATACCAGCACGAGGAACAGCGGGTAATCCAACTTACAAACAACGAGTCGAAACTGGTTTACACAACGCAGGAGCTCAGATAAGTTATGCAGCAAAAACTGCATGGAACTCGTTTGTATCAGCAGGAAGGAATGCTTCATTAACACTTCAAGAAACTGTTAGCTCATTACATACTACCAATCTA
>JACCDX011258990.1_pt1 | contig 12367 bp, 15 predicted proteins | sample 7449681 | NCBI WGS metagenome assembly JACCDX01 (sample SAMN15323450, study PRJNA562643) | freshwater metagenome | isolation source: river surface water | place: USA:Blue River Watershed | collected 2017-08-18
AGAAGGTCCGCTACCGCGCCACGGCCGGCTATCTGGTCCTGCGCGATGACAAGGGCATCGCCAAGGCCAACCTGTTCTACGTCGCCTACACGAAGCTCGGCGTGGCCGACGCCACGCGGCGCCCGGTGATGTTCTCCTTCAATGGCGGGCCCGGCGCCGCCTCGGTTTGGCTCCACCTCGGCGGACTCGGGCCGAAACGCGTCGTGATGACCGACGCCGGCGGCCCCGTGAACGCTCCGTATCGCCTCGAGGACAACGCCTACTCGTGGCTCGACGAGACCGACCTCGTGTTCGTCGATCCGGTCACGAGCGGTTTCAGCCGCGCGGCGAAGGACCAGGACCCGAAGCAATTCCACGGTTTCACCGGCGACCTCGAGTCGCTGGCGGACTTCATCCAAGTCTGGACCACCCGCAACAACCGCTGGCTCTCCCCGAAGTTCCTCGTCGGCGAAAGCTACGGCACGACGCGCGTCTCGGCGCTGTCCGAGCGGCTCCAACAAAAATACGACCTCTACGTGAGCGGCGTCGCGCTCGTCTCCTCGATTTTGAATTTCCAGACCGCGCGCTTCGCCCCGGGCAACGACGTGCCGTATCCGCTCTTCCTCCCGACCTACACCGCCACGGCGTGGCACCACGGCCGCCTCAAGGGCGACTGGGCCAAGACGCTCGAAGGCGCGTTGCAGCGCAGCGAGACGTTCGCGCAGAAGGACTATACGCTCGCGCTGATGCAGGGTGACGCGCTGACCGCCGCCGAGCGCGAGCGCATCGCCAAGGAACTGGCCGAACTCACCGGCCTGCGCGTCGATTTTGTGAAGGAGAAGAACCTCCGCGTGACCATCGGCCAGTTCATCCGCGAACTGCGCCGTGACGAGGGGATCGTCGTCGGCCGGCTCGACAGCAGCGTCACCGGCGTGCTCGACGAGAGCGCCGGCGAAGGCGGCGGCGGTTTCTTCGACCCGAGCATGGAAGCCATCCGCGGTCCCTACGCCGCGGCGATGAGCGACTACGCGCGCCAGACGCTCAAGTTCGAGACGGACCAGCACTACGGCGTCCTCGTGAACGTGCAGCCGTGGAGCTACAAGAACGTCGAGAACACTTACCTCGACACCGGCGTGATGCTGAAGAACGCCATGGTGCGGAATCCCGCGATGAAGGTCTGGGTCGCCAACGGTTACTACGACCTCGCCACGCCGTATTTCGCGACCGACTGGACCTTCCGCCACATGAACCTCCCGGCGGCCGTCCGCGGCAACGTCGCGATGACCTACTACCGCGCCGGCCACATGATGTATACGCACGTCGACTCGTTGAAGCAGCTGAAGGCCGACTTCGCGCAGTGGATCCGCGCCACGCTCGCCGCGCAAGCCGCGCCCGCCGCGAAGTGATCCGATCCCTCCCCGGGTCGCGCCTCAGGGCGTGGCCCGGCGGTGCCACTCGTTCTTCTTGCCGACGCGCTTGGTGCGCTTGGTCGGGTGGTGGAAGACGCCCTTGAGCGCCTCCGCCACGGGAGCGGGGACAAACTTGGTGATGTCGGCGCCGTGGCGCGCGATCTGCTTCACCAACGTCGAGCTGGTGTAGGAGTAGGACTCGTTCGGCATCACGAAGATCGTTTCCACCTGCGGCTCGAGGTGGCGGTTCATCAACGCCATGTTGAACTCGAACTCGAAGTCGGACAGCGCGCGCAGACCGCGGATGATGGCCGTGGCGTTCTGCCGGTGGGCATAATCAACCAGCAGGCCGTCGAAGCTCGTGACCTCGATGTTGGGCATCTTGCCGACGGTGGCGCGGATGAGCGCGACGCGTTGCTCGGCGCTGAAGAGCGGTTCCTTGGTCGAGCTCAACGCGACGGCGACCGTGACCCGGTCGAAGAGCTTGGCGGCGCGCAGCAGCACGTCGAGGTGGCCGTTCGTGAAGGGGTCGAAGGTGCCCGGGTAGATGCAGTGTCTCATGCGGCGTCGGTGCCGAGGCAACCGGAGGCCCCGGAAGTTGGCGAGCGATTTCGCCCGGTGCGGCTTCGGCCGAAAGGGTGAAACTTCGCCGCGCGGCGCGGCGCCTCATCTCCAAGATTGCCAACGCCGCGCGCGCGGGGTGGACTGGCCGCCGTGTTGACGCTGCCCAACTTGCTCACGATCTCGCGCGTGCCGCTCATGTTTGTCGTGGTCGGCCTGATGTATGCGGAATTCGAGAACGCGGCCACGATCGCGTTCTGGCTCTACATCGCGGCGGCGCTGACGGATTGGTTCGACGGCATGCTCGCACGGCGCGCGAACCAGGTCTCGCAGTTCGGCCGGTTCATGGATGCCGTCATCGACAAGGTGCTCGTCCTCGGCCTGATGGTCGCGCTGATCAACGGCGGTTATTTCAATTTCCTCGGGCGCGACTACGCGCTCGTCGCGATGCTGCTCTGGATGGGCATCCTCACTCGCGAATTCGCCATCTCCGGCATGCGCATGGCGGCGGCGGTGCGCGGCATCACCATCGAGGCGGACCAGAGCGGCAAGGTGAAGACCTTCGTCCAACTCAACGCCATCGGCTGGCTGCTCGGCGCGCGCATGCTCGCGCTCGACTGGGTGCCGCCGGATCAGGCGCTCGTCACGCACATCGTGCACACGATCGGGCTCGCGCTCTACGTGCTGTCGGCGGTGCTCACGATCACGTCGGGCGTCTCGTATTTCCGCCGCCACGGTCACGTGGTGATGGACTGAGATGGATCTGCCGGAACCGCGTTGGGCGGCGCGCTGGCCGCGGAGCCTCGTGGTCAATGCCGCGACGCTCGGGCCGCTCGGCCGCAATCTGCCCGCGCCGGGCACATGGGGCTCGGCGGCGGGCGTGCTCTACACGCTGCTGTTCTTCCGCGCCGTGCCGTGGCCGACGGTGCTGGTCGTGACGTGTTTCCTGAGCTGGGTCGCGGTGGCGATCTGCGGCGAGGCGGAGAAGCGTCTCGGGAAAAGCGATCCCGGGTGCGTGATCTTGGACGAGTTCGTCGTGATGCCGCTCGTGTTCCTCGGGTCGCGCTGGGCCTTCGCCGGTTACTGGCCGGAGTGGCTGGTGGTGTTGCTGGGCTTCGGGCTCTTCCGCTTGTTCGACATCCTGAAGCCGCTCGGCATCGCACGGCTGCAACGCTGGCCGGGCGGGTGGGGCGTGGTGGCGGATGATTTCGCGGCGGCGCTCGCGGCCTGCGCGGTGCTGCACGGCATCGCCTTCCTCGCCGTGCGCTTGTGAGCGGAGCGCGGTCGCGGCGCTTCAGCGTGTGAACGGCGGGAGTGCGTCGCGCACGCGTTGGAGCGCTTGGCGGAACGTGATCTCGGCGCGCACGCGGGTGCTTTGCGAGAATTCGTAGCCGTCCGGACCCCACGTGCTGCGGACGCCGAAGCCGACGATCCACTGCGTCTTGGAGTTGAGCGTGTATTTCTTGGGCACCCACCAGAGCACGCTGGGGCGGATGGTGAAGAAATGCTCGTCCACGCCGGCGATGGCGGTGGTGGAGTAGGTGGTCTGCAGCGTCCACTTCACCTGGCCGAGGTCGTAGATCGCACCGCTGTTGAGCGCGATGGAGTGGTCCTTGGCGGCGTTGCGGCCGAGCGAGACCGGGACGGATGCGGAGTCTTGCACGAAGTCGAGGCTGAGGCCGGAGAACACGGTCCACTTCGGGTGATTCGGCAGCCGGTGCTGCGTGACGAAGTAGGGCGAGTAGTGGTTGCGGCCGTCGGTGAGATCGCGCGGCGGGTGGCCGACGGGGAGGTCGGTGTTGAGGCCGACGCTGGTGTCGTAGCCGGGCCACGGGAGATTGCGGTAGAGGTAGCGGCCGCCGAAGCGCAGGGCACCGATGCCGTAGCCGTCGGAGGTGTTGTTCGCGAGGCCGTGGGTGGCGTAGGCCTCGGCTTCGGCGAAGAGTTCGGTGCGATCATTCAGCGTCCAACGCACGCCCGTCGGCACGCGGATGTAGTCGCGGCGGATGAGATCGGAGACGCGCGGGTTGAACTGCAGGCGGAACGTGCCGGGCGGGTCGAAGCGCGGCAGGTCGATGTCGAACAGCCCGCCGAAGCGCCAACCGAACAGCGTCGCGCCCTCGGCCTTCTTGTCGGCAGTCGCAGGCGTCGCCGGAGCGGCGGTCAGCGACGGCGCGGGGCCGACCTGCGCGACGGCGCGCGGCGTCGTGGCGAGAGTGTCGCCGAGGCAGGCCACGGCGGCGAGGAGACGAAGAGTGGTGCGGATCACGGGAGCGGTTGCAGGCTTTCGAGCGGCAACCGGACCAGCAGGCCCTGTTGCAGCACGTCTACCGACACCACGATTCCCTTCGGGTTCACCGGATCGTCGACGTAACCTTCGAGGCCGTTGAGCGGGCCGCCCGCGACGCGCACGCGCGTGCCTTTCTTGATCAACGGATGGAGCGCCGCCTCGAAGCCGGACGCGCACACGGCCTTCACGTCCTCGAGCTGGCGGAGGAACTGGCCCTCGTTCTCCACCATCAGCGCCCGCACGAGCAGGTCCTGTTGGTAGACGCGGTCCTTCTTCGCCGGGATGATCTGGGCGAAGACGTAGCCGGCGAAGAGCGGTTTGGTGAAAACCTTCTTCTGGTTGCCGTAGCGGCGGACGCTCTCGATCAGCGCGAGGTAGTGGTCGAAGCCCTCGCGCGTGAGGAGGTCGGCGAACTTTTTTTCGCAGCGCGGCTTGGTGTGGCAGACGAACCAACGCGGCTCGGTGAAGTTGGGCAGGTGTTGTCCCATGGACGGAGGACGGCGGACAGGTGACGGAGGACCGGGCGCGGCTCAGCGCGCCGCAGCGACGTGCTTCGCCAGGAGGCGCAGCGCCTCGGTGTAGCCGGCGAAACCCTTACCGCTGACCATGCCGATGCAGGCGGCGGCGGTGTAGGAGTGGCGGCGGAATTTTTCGCGCTTCTTGATGTCCGAGAGGTGCACCTCCACGGCCGGCAGCGGCGCGACGCTCTTCAACGCGTCGTGCAGGGCGATGCTCGTGTGCGTGTAGGCGCCGAAGTTGACGATGAAGCCGTCGATGCCCGCGTCGGCCGCGGCGTGGATGCGGTCGATGAGCGCGCCCTCGTGATTGGACTGGAAGAACACGACGCGCGCGCCGAGCGCCTTGGCGTCGGTGCGGATGTGGCGTTCGAGGTCCTTGAGCGTCGCGGTGCCGTAGATGTGCGGCTCGCGTTTACCGAGGCGGTTGAGGTTGGGACCGTGGAGGACGGCGAATTTCATGGGGCGCAGGCGGGCGGGCAGGAGGTCAGAGCGGGTTCTCGGTGTCGATGAAGGCCCACGGGAGGCGGAATTTCTTGGCGAGTTCGGCGGCGAGGGCCTTCACGGCGAGCGTCTCGGTCGCGTAGTGGCCGCAGAGGAAGACGTTGAGGCCGTTTTCCTGGGCGAAGTTGAACCACTCCTCGCGCAGTTCGCCGGTCACGAGCGTGTCGATGCCCGCGGCGGGCAGGGCGGCGATGGCGCTGTTGCCCGAGCCGCTGCAGAACGCCACGTGCTTCGGTTGCGCGGAGCCGAACTCGAGGGCGACGACGCGCGGGTATTGTTCCTCGAGGCGCGCGCGGAGCTGGGAGCGCTTGAACTTGTTGGGCGCGGTCCAGCCGATGAAGGCGTCATCGTGCGGGAGGAAGCGGCCCTTCGGGCGCAGGCCGAGTTGACGGGCGAGAAGGACGTTGTTGCCCAGCTCGGCGTGGGCATCGAGCGGGAGGTGCGACGAGTAGACGGCGCAGTTGCCCCGCAACAACGTCGCGTATCGGGCGTAGACCTGACCCGTGAGCGGCTGGACGCCGCCCCAGAACAGGCCGTGGTGCACGATGAGGAAATCCACGCCGCACTCGACGGCTTGCTCGAACGGCACGCGGCCCGCGTCGACGGCGGCCCCGATCTTGGTGACGCGGCCGTCGTTGGCGACCTGCAGGCCGTTCACGGCGCCGGGGTAATCCTTGAAGGACGAGCGGCGTGTGCGACGGTCGCAGTAGTCGACGAGTTGCTGGAGCGAGGCCATGCGGCGCAGGTTGAGAGCCGGGGCAGGGTGGGGCAAGCGTCGCGTCGCGCGGCCGGTTCCCCCTTGCCTCGCCCCGAGGCGAGCCGCACCGTCGAGGCTCCATGGCAGCCGGAAAAAAGAAAACCTCCCGGACCGCGCGCCGTCCCGCGGCGCCCAACCTGATCGACCTCGTGGTGGATGCCACGGGCCGGTTCCCGCACCGCCCAAGTTGGGACGAGTATTTTATGGCTACGGCGGCGCTCATCGCGTCGCGCTCGAACTGCGAGCGGCTCAACGTCGGCTGCGTCATCGTCACGGGCGGCGACCGCCGCAACCGTATCGTCGCCGCCGGTTACAACGGCTGGCTGCCCGGCACGCCGCACGTCTCGCGCGTGCGCGACAACCACGAACAGGCCACGGTCCACGCCGAGCAGAACGCCGTCGCCGATGCCGCGCGCCGCGGGTCGAGCCTCGACGGCTGCACGGCCTACGTGACCCATTACCCGTGCATCAACTGCGCGAAGATCCTCGCGGCCGCCGGCATCGCCGAGGTGAAGTATCACAGCGACTATCACAACGACCTGCTCGTCGCGCCGATCCTGACGGACGCGGGCGTGAAGATTTCGCAGCTCTGACCGGCGTCGCGCCGGACGCATTTTCCCGATGAAACCGCGCCGCCGCGCCCAGAGCCTCGCCGGGCAATTGCTGCTGGCGCATCCGGCGCTGAAGGATCCGAACTTCGCGCGCACGGTCGTGTTGCTCTCGGCCCACGACGCGGACGGCGCGCTCGGCGTCGTGCTCAATCGTCCACTCGGCCGCCGGCTCGGCGAACTCGGCGGTGACTTCGCGCTCGGGCCGTTGGCGCAAGTGCCGCTGCACACCGGCGGTCCGGTCGAGCCGGAGAAAATGCTGCTCGCCGGCTGGCGCTGGCGCGCGGTGACGAGCGAGTTCGAGCTGCACTTCGGCCTCGATCCGGCGCGCGCCGAGGAGTTGCTCGCCGCGGGCGACGCGACGGTGCGCGGCTTCCTCGGTTACTCCGGTTGGAGCGGCGGCCAGTTGGAGAACGAGATGAAGCAGCAAACGTGGTTCGTCGCCGGTCCGGCCGACTACAACCTCGCCGCGGCCGAGGGGCCGGCGTTGTGGCGACTCGTGTTGGGCTCGCTCGATCCGCAGCTGAAATTGCTCGCGGACGAGCCCGAGGATCCGGCGCGGAATTAAGGTCGCGCGATCGGGCGCGGCGGTGAGTGGGCACGCGGAAAATCGCGTGGCCGAACTATGACACGCGGCGCGTCGCGGCGTGGCATGGCCTCTGCGTTCGCGAGGGCAGGAACCCACCCTCCTACCCATGATGAAACACACACCCTCCCGAGTTCTGGCCGCCCTCGCTTTGGCGTTGGTGCCTGCGCTCGGTTTTGCCCAAACGCCCGCCGCAGCCACGCCCACCGTGGACTCCGGCATCACCGCGTGGATGCTCGTCTCCACGACGCTCGTGCTCCTGATGGTGCCCGGCCTCGCCTTGTTCTACGGCGGCCTGGTGCGAACCAAGAACGTCCTCGGCACCATGATGCACTCGTTCATCGCCATGGCGGTGGTCGGCGTGATCTGGGCCGTGTGCGGTTACTCGATGGCCTTCGGCCCGAACGTGCTGGGCGGCTTCGTGGGCTGGAACCCGGACTTCCTGTTCCTCTCGGGCATCGATCAGACGATCATGTCCTACGGGGTGCCGGAATACGTGTTCGCGATGTTCCAGGGCAAGTTCGCCATCATCACTCCGGCGCTGATCGCCGGTGCGGTGGCCGAGCGCATCAGCTTCAAGGGCTGGGTCGCTTTCATCACCCTCTGGGTTCTCCTCGTCTACGCGCCCTTGTGCCACTGGGTCTGGGCCGGTGACGGTTACTTCTTCAAGATGGGCGCCATCGACTTCGCGGGCGGCACCGTCGTCCACATCTCGTCCGGCATCTCGGGTCTCGTGCTCGCGCTCTTCCTCGGGCCGCGCCTCGGTCACCCGAAGCTCTCCACCTCGCCGAACAACCTCACCATGGTCCTCCTCGGCGCCGGTCTCCTCTGGGTGGGCTGGTTCGGCTTCAACGCCGGCTCCGCCGTCGCGTCGAACCTCGACACCGCCCGCGCCCTGACCGTCACGCAGGTCGCCGCCGCCACCGGCGCGCTCACCTGGGTGCTCATCGAAGCCATCGCGCACGGCAAGCCGACCTCGCTCGGTCTCGCCTCCGGCATCCTCGCCGGTCTCGTCGCCATCACGCCCGCCGCGGGCGTCGTCGGCGTGAAGGGCGCGATCGCCCTCGGCGTCATCGCCGCGGTCGGCTGCTACTTCGTCATCACGCTCAAGGGCAAGTTCGGCTACGACGACACGCTCGACGCGTTCGGCGTCCACGGCGCGGGTGGCATCATCGGCGCCATCGCGCTGGTGTTCTTCATCCGCGATTCCTGGGCCAAGCCCGAAGGCTGGACCGTCATGGGCCAGCTCGTCACCCAGCTGAAGGCCGTCGGTGCCACCGTCGCCTTCGCCACCGTGATGACGCTGCTCATCGGCTTCCTGGTCCAGAAGACCATCGGCCTCCGCCTCGACGAGAAGTCCGAGCGCGCCGGCATGGACCACGACCTCCACGGCGAGCGTGGTTACGGCCTCAACAACCTCAACTAAGGAGCCCCGACCATGAAGCTTATCACCGCCATCATCCGCGAAGAGAAACTCGACGAGGTCCGCCAGGCCCTCATCGACGCCGAAATCGAGCGCATCACGGTAAGCCGTGTCTCGGGCCACGGCCAACAGCAGGAGATCGAGTTCCAGCGCGGCCAGAAAGTCATCCCGAACCTCATCCCGCGCGTCCAGATCGTCATCGCGGTCAACGACGCGTTCGAGGACATCACCATCAACGCCATCCTCAAATCCGCCAAGACGGGCAAGGACGGCGAGGTCGGCGACGGCAAGATCTTCGTCCAAGACCTGCCCAAGGTCATCCGCATCCGCACCGGCGAGAGCGGCGGCCAGGCGATTTGACGACTGAATTGACCTAACACCTCACACCAACACCCGGCACCCGGACTTCCGAGCAGAGGTCCGGGTGCTCGTTTTTCCGATGCTCGACACCCCTTGACGCTGTGGGAGTTAGAGCGGTCCGCGGGGCGCCAGAGATTTCCTTTGACACCCCCTCTGCCGAACCTCTTCTTCTGTCGTTTTTATGAAAGTCGTTTCCTCCATCAAATCCGCCAAGACGCGCCACCCGGACTGCCAAGTCGTCCGTCGCAAGGGCCGCATCTACGTCATCAACAAGACCGACCCGCGCTACAAGGCGCGCCAGGGCTGATTAACCTCCCACTTTTCCCGCCGTGAAAGCTCAAGGCCATCCCGCTCTCAACAACGTTTGCTTCCTCGATATCGGCACGGGCAAGCGTTTCCTCTCCAAGTCCACGATGAAGTCCGCCCGCGTCGAGAAGATCGACGGTGAGGACTACTTCGTCGTCGTCCGCGACGTCACGATGGACTCGCATCCCGCCTACACCGGCGAGAAGCGCCTCGTCGACACCGCCGGCCGCGTCGAGAAGTTCACCTCGAAGTTCAAGCGCGGCGCCGCGAAGAAATAACGCGACCCGAAGCGACTTTCCCGAAGCCCTCCCCCGTGGAGGGCTTTTTTGTTGTCCGCATGCGGCGCGCCGCGAGCGACCGGCGCGGCGGGCGCGAAGTCCCTCGTCCCGCGCCTCGTCGGGCCGACTCAATCCGCTTCACGTGGCGTCGGTCGCAGGCCGACCGCGACGATCGATCCTTACGTAATACGTAAGAGCGCTCCGCCTCGTTCTCCGCCCCGGAAGCCGCCGGCTTGGGCAGTCGATGTTACGTATTACGTAAAATTGCGTGGGGAGCGCGCGACTCGGCACAGGTGACCGTCTGCGGCGGGGTATGGGTCGTGAGGGTGGGGCGGGCGCTGCGTCACGTGGGGGAATCGCCTTCACACGGGCGGAACGACCTGTTGCCTTGGGCACGTGGCTTCCGGCACGTCCCAACTCATCTGCTTCGACTGCGACTCCACGCTCAGTGCCATCGAGGGCATCGACGAGATGGCGCGGTTGCGCGGCGCGGAGTGCTTCGTCGCGATCGAGCAGATGACCCGCGACGCCATGGAGGGACGCATCGCGCTCGACGACATTTTCGCGCGGCGCCTCGAGATCATCCGCCCCACGCGCGCGGAGACCGTCGCCATCGGCGCGCACTACATCCGTGAGATCGAGCCCACCGCGCTCGCGACGGTCGCGGCGCTGCATGCGCGCGGGTGGACGGTCGTGATCGTCAGCGGCGGTTACACGCAGGCGATTGAACCGCTCGCCGCGCACCTCGGGATCGCGCGCATCGAGGCGGTGCCGCTGCGGTTCGATGCGGCGGGGAATTATGCGGGCTACGACACCGCCGCGCCGGCGTCCCGGCGGGGCGGCAAGCCCGAGATCATGCGCGCGCTGCGGGCGGAATTTCAGCCCGCGCGCCTCGTGATGGTGGGGGACGGGGCGAGTGATTTGGAGACCCGTGATGTGGTTGACCTTTTCGTCGGCTTTGGCCGCTATGCCGAGCGACCGGCGGTGAAGGCAGGAGCTCATCGCTTCGCCTACCGCCTCGACGAAATCCCCAACCTCCTCGCGTAATGTCCCGCTCGTTCCGTTTCGCTTGGCTGCTCCTGTTGCTGGGTGCGGCCGGTTCCCTGTCCGCGGCGTCGTCGGCTCCGGCCGAAGCCTTCCCGCGCCCCTTGGAATCCTACGCCGCGCCCGCTGGCGCGTCCGCGTGGGAGATCGTGCAAGCGCGCGCCGCGGCGGAACCGTTCAACGTCGTGGCGACGGGCATCTTCGTGCTGGCGGTCCTGCATACCTTCGCGGCGGGCAAGATCCGCCACTGGGCCCATGTGGTCGAGGAGCGCCATGCCGCCGCGCTCCAGCAACGCAAGGCCGCGCGCCGGACGGACAACGATAACGACGGCCAGCCCGACGAAGTGAGCTTCGGCGGGCAGGTGCTGCATTTCTTCGGCGAGGTGGAGGCGATCTTCGGCATCTGGGTCACCGCGCTGCTCGGCGCCGTTTTTTGGTTCAAGGGCTTGGACACCGGCGTGCACTACGTCTCGCACACGGTGAATTTCACCGAGCCGATGTTCGTGGTGATCATCATGACGCTGGCCTCGACGCGTCCGGTGCTGAAGCTCGCGGAACAATGCCTCAAAATGGTCGCCTCGCTCGGCGGCGGCCGCCCGGTGGCGTGGTGGTTCTCCATCCTGACCATCGCGCCTCTGCTCGGCTCCTTCATCACCGAGCCGGCGGCGATGACGATCGCGGCGCTCCTGCTCGCGAAGCAGTTCTACGTCCTCAATCCGTCGTCGAAACTGAAGTATGCGACGATCGGCCTGCTCTTCGTGAACATCTCGATCGGCGGCACGCTGACGCACTTCGCGGCGCCGCCGGTGCTGATGGTCGCGGCCAAGTGGGGTTGGGACATGAAGTTCATGTTCCTGAACTTCGGCTGGCACGCCATCTCGGGCATCGTGCTGTCCAACGTGGTCTACTTCCTCGTCTTCCGGCGCGAATTGCTCGCGCTCCAGGCCGCGCCGGCGGCGAACGACGTCGCGGATGAACCCGTGCCGGCGTGGGTCACGGGCGTGCACCTGCTGTTCCTCGGCTTCACGGTTTGGGCCGCGCATTATCCGGCGCTATTCATCGGCGGCTTCCTGTTCTACTTGGCGTTCGCCCAAGCCACGGCGCACCACCAAGCCAAACTCGATCTGCGCGGACCGTTGCTGGTCGGTTTCTTCCTCGCGGGCCTCGTCGTGCACGGCGGCTTGCAGGGTTGGTGGATCCAACCGGTGCTCGGCAGCCTCGGTGAAGTGCCGCTGTTCGTCGGCGCGACGATCCTCACGGCGTTCAACGACAACGCGCTCATCACCTACCTCGCGACGCTGGTGCCCGGCTTCACCGATGAACTGAAGTTCGCGGTCGTCGCCGGTGCGGTCACGGGCGGCGGTCTCACGGTCATCGCCAACGCGCCGAATCCCGCCGGTCAGTCCATCCTCCAGAAGTATTTCTCGGAGGGCGTCTCGCCGCTCGGGCTCTTCCTCGGAGCGCTGGCGCCGACGCTGATCGTGGCGTTTTCGTTCATGGTGCTCTGACGGGAGGCGGAGGAAGCTCCGCCCTTGCGACTGGGGGCGCCGCTGCGAGTCTACGCGCGGAGGCCCTCATGAGCACTGACCCCACGGAACTGGCCGAGCTGCGTCGCCGGATCGAGCGGCTCGAAAACGAAGTGGCCGCGTTGCGCGGCCCGTTGGCGCCGACCCACGCGCCGGCGGTCGCGGAGCCGCCGCTCGTCGCGGCAACGCCGCCCGTTGTCGCCACGCGTCCGCGGACACAG
>JACCDX010836212.1_pt1 | contig 12365 bp, 11 predicted proteins | sample 7449681 | NCBI WGS metagenome assembly JACCDX01 (sample SAMN15323450, study PRJNA562643) | freshwater metagenome | isolation source: river surface water | place: USA:Blue River Watershed | collected 2017-08-18
CAAGTTCGATGCTAAAGGTGAACCAGCCACTAAGGTGATGAACGAATTCATCGTCAAGAACGGCAAAATCGAATACGTAGGCGCAATTAAGTAATTACGTATTTATAGTTGTAGGGTGAGGTACATTGAGTACCTCACCCTCATCATTAAGGAGAGTAAGTGGATTTCTCGATTCTGTGGACAGATTTCGCATCTCTGTTACTAGACGGAATTGTTGTGGGTGCAATTTATGCACTTGTTTCTCTTGGTTACACACTCGTTTATGGAGTATTACGTTTAATTAATTTTGCTCACTCAGAAATTTTTATGCTTGGAACTTTTGCATGTTTAGGTGTTACAACATTATTAGGATTTGATGGTTTTGAAGAACCTCTTGGAATATTTGCATTTCTTGGCGTCTTTTTATTAATTGCACTAGTAGCAGCAATTGCAAGTGGTGCGTCTGCAATGTTGCTAGAAGTAGTTGCCTACAGAAGATTAAGAAGAAAAAATGCCAATAGATTATCGTCATTAATTTCTGCAATTGGTGCATCTTTTTTCTTAGTTGAATTATTTAGATTATTAACTGATTCAAAAGATTGGGATTTTCCAAGATTATTAGACAAAAATGTTTTACTTGAAGTTGGAACCGCATATTTCACCGCAGACAAAGTAGTTGTTTTAGTTGGTGCGATTTCTTTAATGATTGTTTTAGATCGAATAATTCAACAAACAAGATTAGGTAGAGGTATCCGAGCAGTTTCACAAGATGAACGAACTGCAATCTTGATGGGTGTAAATGTTGATCGAGTAATTGCATTCACATTTTTAATTGGTGGAGTATTAGCAGGCGTTGGTTCAGCTTTTTACATGTTGTTCTACGAGGCAACAAAATTTAATGTTGGATTCCTACTAGGAATTTCAGCATTTACTGCAGCAGTACTTGGTGGAATTGGAAATATTAGAGGTGCGCTTGCTGGATCTTTTGCTCTAGGAATTATTCAACAATTTTCATCAGCAGTTTTGGGTTACAACTGGAGAGATGTTGTTACCTTCTTGATTTTGGTGTTAGTTCTACTTTTCAAGCCAACAGGATTATTCGGTGAAGCTCTTCAAAAGGCCAGAGTATGAGTACAGCAAAAGTGTCAGTTAAAAGATTTAATTTACGAGATAAATTTGGTGATTGGTGGGAAAATACAACTCGCACTCAAAGAGTAATTTTTAGAGTTGTAGTTATCGGATTTTTGTATGCACTTCCGTTACTAGATAACCCAGTTTTTGGTACAACAGAATCAGATTTTGCATCAGTTCTTTTTTACCCAATGGGTATGTATGCAATCATGGCAATTGGATTAAACATCATTGTTGGTAAAAGTGGAATCCTTGATTTAGGTTATGTAGCATTTTTTGCGATAGGCGCATACACTCACGCCATATTCAGTTTAAGTTTTGGTTTTAATCTTTGGGTTAACGTTTTATTTGGAATGGCATTTGCCATGTTTGCAGGAGTTTGCCTTGGTCTTCCAGCACTTCGTTTGCGTGGTGATTATTTAGCAATTATTACTCTAGGTTTCGGTGAAATTGTCAGAATTGTTGCACTTAATTTAAACGTAACAGGTGGAGCTGCTGGACTTGCAGGAATTGCAGCACCTCCAACAATTGCAGGAATTGAATTTAGAGTTGATGACGCCAAACCATTTTATTGGCTATTACTTACTTTAATGCTTTTCGTAGTTTGGGCTTACCTTCGTTTAATTGCAAGAAGGCCAGGAAGAGCATGGGAAGCAATTAGAGAAGATGAAGACGTTGCTGAATTTATGGGTGTAGCAACTATGAAGTACAAACTTTGGGGTTTCGTACTTGGTGGGGCAGTAGGTGGAGGAGTCGGTGCAGTTTATGCATCACAAGTTACTTCGATTGTTCCTGAACTATTTGAATTAAATGTTTCCATCATGATTTTGGCATGTGTGGTATTTGGCGGTATGGGAAATATTTGGGGAGTTGCATTAGGTGCAGCATTACTTGGATATTTTCCAGAAAAATTACGTTTCTTATCTGATACAAGAATTTTATTTTTCGGTTTATTGATGGTTGTAATGATGAATTTAAGACCAGACGGTTTAATTCCTCGTAAAAAGCGTGAAAAAGTTTATGACAAACATACTGGTCAAGAGGTAACACGATGAGTGATCGTTTACTAGAAGTAAGAAATTTGACCATGCAGTTTGGTGGTGTTACAGCTTTATCTGATGTAAATTTGCATGTTTCAGCAGGAGAAATTGCAGCACTGATTGGACCAAACGGAGCTGGAAAAACTACTGTTTTCAACGTGGTAACAGGTTATTATCAACCAACTCAAGGTGATGTTTTATTAAATAACGAATCAGTCATCGGTTTGAAACCTCACAAAATTGCAAGAAGAGGACTTGCCAGAACATTTCAAAACGTAAGACTTTTTGGCGACATGACTGCACTAGAAAATGTAATGACAGCTGCTGATTCAAAAAATAAAGTTGGACTGGTTGGATCAATGTTTGGAATCGGCACAAGTAAAGCTGATGAATCAAGATCGCATGCAAAAGCAGCAGAATTATTAAATTTCATGGGTATAAGTCATAGGGCAGGACAATTAGCAAAAAATCTTCCGTATGGAGATCAAAGAAGATTAGAAATAGCCAGAGCTCTTGCACTTGAGCCAAAAGTATTGTTGTTAGATGAACCAGCTGCTGGATTTAATCCGCAAGAAAAAGTTGAATTGGGTGAATTAATCAAGAAAATTCGTGATGCAGGTTTCGCAGTTTTATTAATTGAACACGATATGAGTTTGGTTATGAAAATCTCAGATAGAGTTTCGGTTCTAGATTTTGGACAAAAAATTGCTGAGGGCACTCCAAAAGAAATTCAAAATAACCAAAGAGTTATTGATGCATACTTAGGAGTCGCAGATCATGCTTCTTGAGGTTAAAGATTTAAGAGTTTCTTACGGCAAAATCGAGGCCATTAAAGGAATTTCTCTACATGTAGAAAAGGGAGAAATTGTTACTTTAGTTGGAGCAAATGGTGCAGGAAAAACTACTTTATTAAAAACAATTTCAGGTATTTTAAAACCAACCAAAGGTGTTATTAACTTTGAAGATAACGATGTTCAAAAAATTGCTCCTCACGATCGAGTGCTAGAAGGTTTGTGCCAAGCACCTGAAGGTCGTGGAATATTTCCTGGAATGACTGTTTTAGAGAATTTAGAAATGGGTAAATTTGCTCGTAAGGATTGGAAAAAAGAATTAGATGAGGATTTAGAAAGAATTTACACACTTTTTCCAAGATTGAAAGAAAGACAAAACCAAGCAGGTGGAACATTATCTGGTGGAGAGCAACAGATGCTTTCAATCGGTAGAGCTTTGATGTCTAGACCAAGACTTCTTTTGTTAGATGAGCCTTCAATGGGTCTTGCGCCAATGTTTATTCAACAAATTTTCAAAATTATTAGAGAGATTCAACAACAAGGAGTATCGATTCTTCTAGTTGAGCAAAATGCTGCTCAAGCTTTGGCTTGTGCAAATCGTGCATACATTTTAGAAACTGGAAACATAATAAAAGAAGGATCAGGAAAAGATTTACTTAAAGATGATGCTGTTAAAAAAGCATATCTTGGTACTGGTGCTTAATTTTTAAACTATAAATGTCTAGATTTACTAGCATTGAAATAACAATTGATTGTAATGATTTAAATGAAATGTTTGAATTCTGGCAAAAAGCACTAGATTATGTTCCGGGAGTAAATGATTTAGAACGTTATGACAAAGCAGATAGAAAGTATTTATCTTTAATTGATCCTAATAACAAATTTGTAAAAATTATTCTTCAAAAAGTGGACGAGTTAAAGTCTGTAAAAGATCGAATACATCTAGATTTACACTGCAATGATATTGAAATGGAAGTTTCAAGACTTGAAAAAATTGGAGCAAAACGAATTGATTTAAATCCTATTAATGAGCAGGGAACAAGTTGGATTCGAATGAAAGATGTTGAGGATAATGAATTTTGTGTTGTTTTATCTAATTAGGACTACTAAATAAACAAAAATAGGTGCAAAAAATAAAGCAGGTAACAAATTAGCAACCGGAATTTGAATAATTTTTAATAATCTAAAACTAACTCCCACAAGTAAAAGACCACCTGTTGCTGTCAATGCTAAAACTTGAGCTTGCGTTAGAACATCGCCTAAAAAAAAGCCAAGTAATGTAAATAAACCCTGATAAATTCCAACCGCAAGAGCAGAGAAGGCAACTCCAATTCCCAGAGATGCTGCAAAAGCAATTGAAGCAAAAAAATCTAAAGCAGATTTCAAAGCTAGTTGTTCAATTCCTTTTCCTAAACCATCAGAAATTGAACCCAAAATTGCTAAAGGTCCAACCACAAAAACTAATGATGCGCTAACAAAACCTTCAACAAAATTTCCTTTATCTGATTTAATTCTTTTTTTCAAAGACTTTTTAAGTTTTCTTCCTAAACTTTCAAATCTGTCCTCTAATTTCCAGTATGAACCAAGAATTCCACCCACAATTAAAGCCGCTAAGACTATTAAAACTCCAATTCCAGAACCAACAGTTTCGGTAAGTTTTGGATTTGTGATATCAATTACTGAAAGCCCTGCAATCAATAGAGTTACCAAACCTAGAGAATCAGTCACCAAATCTCTAGTCTTATTTTTTAAACGATCACCTAAAAGCGTGCCAATTAACGCTCCAGCAATAATTGCTAAGAAATTTATTAAAGTTCCAAGACCTAACAATTATTTAGTCTTTTCTCTAAAAAATAGACTTAATCTTGCGGTTGCAGTTTTCTCATTCTTTTCATTAAAAATATCGATTGTGTAGTTACCCGTGGATTTTCCTAAGTGATTTGCTGTAGCAATTCCTGTGACAAATCCTTCTTTAACACCTTTTAAATGAGAAACATTTATATCTACGCCAACTGCTACTCGATCTGGATATGCAGCAATATTTGCAGCTATTGAACCTAGAGTTTCTGCAAGTATTGCATTTGCGCCTCCATTTAATAATCCAAGAGGTTGACGATTACCTTGAACAGGCATAGTGCCAATTGTTTTTTCTGCACTAACAGAAGTTAATTTGATTCCCATTCTTTCCGCTAATTCGCCTAATCCATATTCATTTAATGCATTTTTTAACTCTTCAGGGCTTAAATCTGACATATTAATGTCTTGGCGAGATTTTGCGTCAGAAGCGCTATTCTGATGATTCATATCAAAAGCCTAGGATCTGAACATATGGTCGAAAAATCTGACCCCAAACATCTTCTTTTAGTAGATGGACATTCTTTAGCCTACAGAGCTTTTTATGCACTTCCTTTGGAAAGTTTTGCCACAAGCTCTGGTCAACCAACTAATGCGGTTTATGGATTTACTTCGATGTTGTTAAATGCCATAAAAGATGAAAAACCGACACATATCGCAATTGCATTTGATGTCTCAAGAAATACTTTTCGAAAGGAATTATTCGCAGAATATAAAGCTAATAGAGCAAAAACTCCTGATGAATTCAAATCTCAATTGCCTTTAATTCATCAAGTAATTAATGCTTTAAAAATACCTGGCTTACAAGTTGAGGGTTTTGAGGCCGATGACATTATTGCAACTTTGGCAAAACAAGGCGAAAAGAATGATATGAGAGTTTCAATTTTGACTGGAGATAGAGATACTTTCCAACTTGTGAATAAAGACATCACAGTTTTATATGCAAGAAAAGGTGTTAGTGATATTGCCAGAATGACACCTGATGCTGTTAAAGAAAAATATGAATTAACCCCTGAGCAATATCCAGATTTTGCTGCATTAAGGGGTGATCCATCAGATAATTTGCCATCTATCCCAAGTGTTGGCGAAAAGACTGCCGTCAAATGGATTAAAGAGTATGGAAATTTAGATGAGCTAATTAAACATGCCAAAGAAATCCCAGGAAAAGTTGGTGACTCTTTGCGACAAAATTTAGACCAGGTAAAACTCAATAGAAAAATGACTGAATTAGTTAAAGACGTCAAACTTGATAAAGAAATTGATCAACTAGTGGTTCAAAAATTTGATGAAATTGAAGTTAATAAAGTCTTCACTGAATTGGAGTTCAGGTCGTTAAAAGAACGGGTTCTTGGAAAAAATACCAATTCAGAAGCCAAAAAGAACATAATTAATTCCAAATCAAATAGCACGAAATATTCAAAAGGCTTAATTGAAATATTTTTAGAAAAGACAAAAAAAGATTTAATTTCATTAGATTTAGATTTTGAAGGACATTTTCAAAATATTACAAATATTAAATGGGGATTAGCAAATGAAAATGAATTTATATATTTTTCATTTAAGGAAATTGATCAAAAAGATAAAGAAAGTTTTATAAATTGGCTTAAAGATAAAAGTAAACCTAAAGCTGTACATGGTTGTAAAGATTTTTATCATGTATGTAGATTTTTAGATCTTCAATTTGAGGGTTTGGTAGATGACATTGAAATTAGTTCTTATCTAGTTAATCCTGGTCTTCGAAGTTATGATTTGGAAGACATTTCAGTTAGGGTTTTAGGTTTTTCACCTGGACAAGGAAGTGATACTAGTGGTCAACTTAGTTTCGATGCAGATTCAGATTTGGAAACACTTGGCCAAAGAGCACAAGCTGTTTATTTGATATCAAAAAATATAAAAATAAAGTTGAAAGAACAAAATCTTGATAAGTTGTTTTTTGATTTAGAACTACCTTTAGCAAAATTACTATCAGAAATGGAAGATTCTGGTATTGCTGTTGATCTTACAAAATTAAATTCACTACAAATTGAATTTGAAAATATTGCAAATAATTACGAAAAAGAGTCATTTAAGTTAGTTGGACATGAATTTAATTTAGCTTCTCCAAAACAATTACAAACTGTTTTGTTTGACGAGCGAAAACTTCCTAAGACCAAGAAAACAAAAACCGGCTTTACTACGGATGCAAATGCATTAGAAGAACTATTCTCAAGCACAAAGGATCCCTTGTTGTCTTTGATCCTTAAATGGAGAGATATTACAAAACTAAAACAAGTTGCTGCTTCGTTAATTCCACTTGTAGATAAAGAATCAAGAATTCATACAACTTTTAATCAAACAATTACATCAACCGGAAGACTTTCCAGCACTGAACCAAATTTACAAAATATTCCTATAAGAACAGACCAAGGAAAAAGAATTAGAGATTGCTTTATAAATGCAGAAAACTATGAATGTCTTTTAACAGCTGACTATAGCCAGATTGAAATGCGAATCATGGCTCATCTTTCCAAAGATCCAGGGTTAATTAAAGCATTTAAATCCGGTGAAGATTTGCATACATCCTCTGCAGCACTTGTTTTTGGGGTAAAACCAAATGAAGTAAATGAAGAATTGAGAAGACAAATAAAAGCTATTTCATATGGACTTGCATATGGAATGGGAGCTTATGGTTTAAGTCAGTCATTAGATATTGAAGTAAGTCAAGCAAGCAAATTAATGGATGAATATTTCAAAAGATTTGGAGGTGTAAGAGATTATTTAGCAAGTGTTGTAGAAGATGCAAGAAAAAATGGTTACACCGAAACAATCATGGGTAGAAGAAGATATTTTCCTGATTTAAGTAGTACAGATAGGCAAAGAAGAGAAATGGCAGAGCGCATGGCATTGAATGCACCAATTCAAGGCTCAGCTGCAGACATTGTAAAAAGTGCCATGTTGAAAGTGGACAAAGTTTTGAAAGCAAATAATTTAAAATCAAGAATTTTATTGCAAGTCCACGATGAGCTTGTTATAGAAGTTTGGCCAGGTGAGTTAGCAAGAGTCAAAACCTTGGTTAAAACAGAGATGGGTAATGCTGCAGATCTATTAGTTCCACTAGATGTGTCCATTGGTGTTGGTTCTTCGTGGGATGAGGCTGCACACTAACCACTTTGCAGGTGATTTTTAGTCAACAACTAATCTTTATATGTCCTGGAAGGTCCAGGTCATTTAAGAGAAGAAGTACATGTCCACAACTACTACCGCAAGTCCGCAAGTTGCAATTAATGACGTTGGAAATCAAGAAGAACTTTTAAAAGCAATAGATGAAACAATCAAATATTTTAATGATGGTGATTTAGTTTCAGGAACAGTTGTAAAAATCGATAGAGACGAAGTTCTATTAGATATCGGTTATAAAACAGAGGGTGTAATTCCATCTAGAGAATTATCAATTAAACATGACATTGACCCAGGTGAAATTGTTAAACCTGGAGATCGCATTGAAGCTTTAGTTTTACAAAAAGAAGATAAAGAAGGTCGATTAATTCTTTCAAAGAAGCGTGCTCAATATGAAAGAGCATGGGGCGACATTGAAAAAATTAAAAACGAAGATGGTTTCGTTAAGGGCCACGTCATCGAAGTTGTTAAAGGTGGCTTAATTGTTGATATTGGATTAAGAGGATTCTTACCAGCATCTTTGGTTGAAATGCGAAGAGTTAGAGACCTTTCTCCATATATAGGTAAAGATATTGAAGCAAAAATCATCGAACTAGATAAAAACCGAAACAATGTAGTTTTATCTAGAAGAGCTTGGTTAGAGCAAACGCAATCTGCTGTTCGTTCAACTTTCTTGAATCAATTACAAAAAGGTCAAATTCGTACCGGACAAATTTCAAGCATTGTTAATTTCGGTGCTTTCGTTGATTTGGGTGGAGTTGATGGGCTTGTGCACGTTTCTGAACTTTCTTGGAAACATATTGAGCATCCATCTGAAGTTGTTCAAGTTGGTCAAGAAGTAACTGTTGAGGTATTAGAAGTTGATATGGAAAGAGAGAGAGTTTCTCTATCTCTTAAATCAACTCAAGAAGATCCTTGGCAACAATTTTCAAGATCTCACAAAATTAACCAAGTTGTTCCTGGAAAAGTTACTAAACTTGTCCCATTCGGTGCATTCATTCGTGTTGCCGATGGTATTGAAGGTTTAGTTCACATTTCTGAACTTTCAGATAGTCAAGTTGAAATTCCTGAGCAAGTTGTGCAAGTTAATCAAGATGTAAATGTCAAAATTATTGATATAGATCTTGAAAGAAGAAGAATTTCTTTGTCTGTTAAACAAGCAAGTGAAACAGGTGAAGCAAGAGCTGCATTTGATCCATATCAATATGGAATGGCTCCTGCATTTGATGAGACTGGTAAATACATTGGACCAGAAGGATTTAATCCAGAAACTGGAGAATGGAAATCTGGTTTTGAAGATCAAAAGAAGGAATGGGAAAAGCAATACTCTGAAGCACTTGCAAAATGGCAAGCTGAACAAGATCAAAAAAAAGCTAATCCCGAACTAACAAAATTAAGTGACAAGTTAGATTCCAGCAACTAAGTATCGAGATTAAGCCAACATGAAAGTTGGATTAACAGGCGGCATCGGTGCTGGAAAAAGCACCGTTGCTGACATGTTTTCAAAATTAGGTGCAGTGGTAATTCGGTCTGATGAATTATCACGACAAGTCATAGAACCAAACACTCCTGGGTTTCAAAAAGTTTTGTCTCGATTCGGTAATCAAATCTTGCAAGAAAATGGAAGTATAGATAGACAAAAACTTGCCCAAATTGTGTTTAACGATAAAAGTGCTTTAAAGGATCTAGAAGATATTGTTCACCCATTGGTTAGAAGTAAAACTAATGAAATGATTGATGCCCAAACCCAAGAAACAATTGTGGTCAATGAAATACCTTTATTACTTGAAAAAAATATGGAGAATTTGTTTGACTTCCTGGTCGTTGTGGTTTCTAGTGAAAAAAATCGAATCAATAGATTGATCAAAAGGGGATTGAGCGAAGAAGAAGCCAAAAAAAGAATGGCACTTCAAGTAAGTGATGAAATAAGAAAATCATCAGCAGATTTTCTTATTTCAAATGATGGAAATCTTGAACAATTACAAGCAGATGTTTCGAAAGTTTGGCAAGCACTTTTAGAAAGAAAATTTAAATCATAAATGAGACCAAAAAGTGATCTAATAAGAACTGTTGCACCTTTTAAAGTTATTTCTGAATTTTCTCCGGCAGGAGATCAACCTCAGGCAATTGATGAATTAGAAAAAAGACTTAATAAAGGTGAAAAAGATATTGTTTTACTTGGGGCAACTGGTACAGGAAAGTCAGCAACTACAGCATGGCTTATTGAACGTGTGCAAAGACCTACTTTAATAATTGAACCAAATAAAACTCTTGCAGCTCAATTAACTAATGAATTAAGAGAAATGCTGCCTAATAACGCCGTTGAGTATTTTGTCTCTTATTACGATTATTACCAACCTGAAGCATATGTACCTCAAACAGATACTTTTATAGAAAAAGATTCAAGCATTAATGAAGAGGTTGAAAGACTTCGTCACTCTGCTACCTCAGCACTTTTAACTAGACGAGATGTGGTTGTAGTTGCAACAGTTTCTTGTATTTACGGTTTAGGTACTCCAGAAGAATATGTCAAGCAAGCAATTCGAATCAGAAAAAATGAAGATTTCTCTCGAGATGCTTTATTACGAAAACTTGTCAGTATTCAATACTCCCGAAATGATTTTTCTTTTGAAAGAGGAACTTTTAGAGTTAGAGGAGATACTCTAGAAATTTATCCAGCTTATGAAGAGCATCCGGTCAGAATTGAAATGTTTGGCGATGAAATTGAACGAATCATGACTTTGCACCCTATAACCGGGGAAATACTCACAGATGATGAGGAAATATTTATTTTTCCCGCCACTCATTATGTTGCAAGTCCTGAACAAACAGCAAAAGCGCTATCTCAAATAGAAGTCGAGTTAATGCATAGAGTTCAAGAACTTGAAAGTCAAAACAAATTATTGGAAGCACAAAGAATAAAAATGCGTACCGCTTTTGATTTGGAAATGATAAGAGAATTAGGTTTTTGCTCCGGAATCGAAAATTATTCAAGATATTTTGATGATCGACCAGCAGGAAGTGCACCAAATTGTTTATTAGATTATTTTCCAGAAGATTTTTTACTTGTAATTGATGAATCTCATGTAACTGTGCCTCAAATTGGTGGAATGTATGAAGGCGATGCTTCAAGAAAAAGAACTTTGGTTGAATATGGATTTCGTCTACCAAGCGCATTGGATAATAGACCTTTAAAATTTAATGAATTCCAAGAAAGAATTGGTCAAACTGTTTATTTATCTGCAACACCAGGACCATATGAACTAGGAAGAGTTGAATCAGTAGTTGAACAAGTTATTAGGCCAACAGGACTTGTTGATCCTGAAATAAGAGTCAAACCTACTAAAGGTCAAATTGATGACTTATTACACGAAGTAAAAATTAGAGCGGAAAAAAATGAAAGAGTACTTGTCACAACTCTAACTAAGAAAATGGCTGAGGATTTAACTGATTACTTCTTAGAAAAAGATATGCGAGTAAGGTACTTGCATTCAGAAATCGACACTTTAAAAAGAGTGGAACTTTTAAGAGGGTTAAGAAGTGGTGAATTTGATTGTTTAGTAGGAATCAATTTACTTCGTGAAGGTCTTGATTTGCCCGAAGTTTCATTAGTTGCAATTCTTGATGCAGATAAAGAAGGATTTTTGAGGTCAGAAAAATCTTTGATTCAAACAATTGGTCGAGCAGCAAGAAACATAGATGGTCAAGTAATTATGTATGCAGACACCATTACCAAATCCATGAAAAAAGCTATTGAAGAAACGAATAGAAGAAGAGAAAAACAAGTCGCATATAACAAAGAACATGGAATTGATCCAAAACCATTGCGTAAAAAAATCTCAGATATCAATGATTCCATTATTAAGGAAGATTCAGATACAGAATTAATTATTGAAGAGGCTTTGAATATAAAGAAACTTAGAAAGGAAAAAGGTTCCAGTAAGGCACCTGCTCAAGATCTTGCTGAATTAATCACAGAATTAACAGCACAAATGAAGTTAGCTGCCTCAGAATTGAACTTCGAGTTAGCGGCAAGATATCGAGATGAAATCCACGAACTTAAAAAAGAATTACGCCAGATGGTTGCAGCTGGTCACGCCTAAATCCGATAAGTTATCAACATATGGAAGAGCCGTTGTGGGTTTGGGTCATCACGATTCTAGGATTTTTAACCGTTTATACAGCGGAGTTTTTATATGCCAAGAAACATCCACACGTAGTTAAATTTAAAGAAGCATCGCTTTGGGTAATTGTTTATGTGTTCGCAGCGATTTTATTCGGATTAGGTCTGTGGGCAATTAAAGGTCCTGATGCAGGTTTTGAATTTTTTGCAGGTTGGATTACAGAATATAGTTTAAGTGTTGATAACTTATTTGTCTTCGTCATAATTTTGTCAGCATTTGCAGTTCCAGCA
>JACCDX011069426.1_pt1 | contig 12364 bp, 9 predicted proteins | sample 7449681 | NCBI WGS metagenome assembly JACCDX01 (sample SAMN15323450, study PRJNA562643) | freshwater metagenome | isolation source: river surface water | place: USA:Blue River Watershed | collected 2017-08-18
CATCGATTACAGGGCGGGTGAGAAGTTCCCAGGCTAATGCGATTGCGCCTTCTTTGAAAGAAGCACCAAAAGAAAAATTTCCACACATTTGAAAAAACGATGCATGTCTTGTTGTTTTTCCAACTTCATCTATATCAAGTGTTCTAACGCATTTTTGAACTGATGTTGCTCGCTTGTAGGGCGGAGTTACCTCACCTAGAAAATATGGCTTAAAGGGAACCATCCCTGCATTTACAAGCAAAAGATTTGGATCATCTGCGATAAGAGAGGCAGATGGAACGATCGTATGGGTTAAGCCCTGTCGATTATCTGATTCAAAGAAGCGCAGCCAGCGCGAACGGATCTCGGCGGATTCCACTGTCTAGAATCACTCAGCCTTCTTCTTTTTTGAGCGACCTTTTTTCATCTGTGCAGCGGAGATAAGCGCACCTGCAACTTTTACAACAGAACTATTTTTTGTAATGAATTCACCGGTTGCTTCCGTAAACTTATTTGTCACTTCTTCGGCATTCTTGGTGATTCGATTAATGCTGTGCAAAGGCCCATTAACCAGTGTCACAGTTGTGTGCACTTCATCGATAAGAGGGGCCGTTTCGGCTGTCAGCGCCTTTAGTGATGCTTTAGCTTCATCTACTAAACGACCAACCCGGACGACAACGTATGCAATAGCTATAGCAATCACAGCCAATGAAGATGCTGCGATTATTGTTGCGATTCCACCTGGACCCATGCGATAAGCCTATCTGAGAACTACTTGCCCTCGTTGGATTTAACTTCTGGAACCCAATCTATTCCGCTTTCCTTGCGTTGAGCAGGGGTAATTGGTGTTGGTGCACCTGTCAAAGGATCGCCACCACTGGCAGTTTTTGGAAATGCGATGACTTCGCGAATTGAATCCGATCCAGTCAAAAGAGCACAGACACGATCTAAACCTAAAGCGATTCCACCGTGCGGAGGCGGTCCATAATTAAAGGCTTCGAGTAAGAATCCGAATTTACTGGAAGCCTCTTCATCACTTAAACCGATCACAGAAAAAACATCTTTTTGAATATCTCTATCGTGAATTCGAATGGAGCCTCCACCTAACTCGGTGCCATTTAAAACTATGTCATATGCATAGGCCAAAGCCTCTCCTGGATTGGCTTTAAAGGAATCCGTAAATTCAGGTTTAGGGCCTGTAAATGGGTGATGAACTGCCGTCCACCCGCCTCCATCGGTAGGTTCGAACATAGGTGCATCTACAACCCAAACAAACTCCCATGTACCTTCAGGAATCAAATTACATCGCTTACCAATTTCTAAACGGACAGCACCAAGAAGATTTAACGAAGCTGTTCGCTCGCCGGCAGCAAAAAATATGGCATCGCCTGCTTTCGCACCTGCTGCGCTAACAATTCCTGCGCTCTCCTTTTCGGAGAGATTTTTGGATACAGGTCCACCCAACGTTGAATCATCATTTACTAAAATGTATGCCAAGCCCTTGGCACCTCTGGCTTTTGCCCAATCTTGCCAAGCATCTAATTCGCGTCGAGGCGATGTTGCGCCACCTGGCATAACAACTGCGCCTACGTATGGTGCTTGAAATACGCGGAAGGCCGTGTCAGAAAAGAATGTCGTTAGATCTACTAGTTTATTTCCAAAACGTAAATCTGGCTTATCTGATCCGTAATCTCTCATCGCATCGGCATATGTCATGCGTGGAATTGGAAGAGAAATTTCGTAATTAACGCTTTCTTTCCAAACGCGAGCAACAATTTTCTCAGCTACTGCGAGAATATCTTCTTGATCGATAAATGACATCTCAATGTCGAGCTGAGTAAATTCTGGTTGTCTATCTGCTCTAAAATCTTCATCTCGGAAGCATCTAGCAATCTGATAATACTTTTCCATTCCTGCAACCATTAACAATTGTTTGAAAAGTTGAGGCGACTGAGGAAGGGCATACCAACTGCCTGGTTGTAGGCGAACCGGAACCAAGAAATCCCTCGCGCCCTCTGGAGTTGACCGAGTTAGATAAGGAGTTTCAATCTCTAGGAATGACTCCTCTTCCATTACGCGACGTATCGTGGAAGTTACCTTTGATCGCATGCGAAGGTTATGAGCTGGTTTCTCGCGACGTAGATCTAGATACCTAAATCGCAAACGCGACTCTTCATTGATCTCAGATTCATCTCCGCTATCGATTGGGAAAGGTAGAGGCGCCGACTCGGAGAGAACTACAACGTGATCTCCCATCACTTCAATCTCTCCAGTTGGAATGTTCTTGTTTTCATTTCCATCAGGGCGAGCAACTACTTCTCCTGTAATCAAAAGACACCATTCGGCTCTAAGAGATCCAGCCATCTTTTCATCGCGGATTACTACTTGAACCGAACCAGAGGAATCGCGCAGATCTATGAAGGCCACTCCGCCATGATCTCGACGTCTTGAAACCCAACCGGCAAGAGTTACTGTTTTGCCCACTAAAGATTTATTTAGCGAACCAGCATCGTGTGTACGTAGCATTTACTTGTAATCCTCTATTTTTCGACAATCACGGTTATAGGTGCTGATGTAATGAGTCAATCTTAACTGAAGAACTCTTACCCGAATTCATATGCTTTAGATCGACCGTGGCGGTACTTAACTCAGATTCACCCAACACTATGGAGTATGTGGCCCCAGCTTTATCGGCTGCTTTCATCGAACCTTTAAGACCTCTGTCTCCAAATGCAATCTCTACAACTTTGCCTCGTGCGCGAAGATCATGTGCAATATTCAAAGCTACTTGCTTGGCCTCTTCTCCCAAAGGGATTATGTATAGATCAGAAGCAAACGCATCCTGACTAATGACACCTTCGGCCTCGGCTGCTAATAACACTCTATCTACCCCTAGGCCAAAACCGATTCCTGACAAAGCTTGGCCACCAAGATCTTGCATCAAACCGTCGTACCGGCCGCCCCCGCCTATTCCAGACTGCGCACCCAAAAGTTCATGAACAAACTCAAACGTTGTACCGGTGTAATAATCCAGGCCACGAACCATTCTTGGGTTTAAAACATACGAAACATTCAAACAATCTAAATAATTCAAAACCTTATTAAAGTGTTCAGAAGACTCTACATTTAAGTAGTCCATCAGAAGCGGCGCCTTTGCCATTGCCTTCTTCATCTCTTCACGTTTGTCATCAAATAATCTCAAAGGATTAATCTTTGCTCTCTCTGCTGTAGCTTCATCCAAATCTAAACCCGATATAAACTTTAAAAGATCTACCCGGTGAGCCGCCCTAGATGCTGCATCACCCAAAGAAGTCATTTCTAATCGGTACTTATTAAGACCCAGGCTCTTAAAACCAGCATCTGCTATAGCTATAACCTCTGCATCAACAGCTGGATCATCAATACCAATTGCTTCAACACCTACTTGATAGAACTGTCTGTATCTTCCAGCTTGTGGGCGTTCTGCGCGAAAAAATTGACCTGAGTACCAGAGTTTTACTGGAAGCTGGCCGCGATCCAAACCATGTTCAATAACAGCACGCATTACACCGGCAGTACCTTCTGGCCTCAAAGTGATCGATCTTCCACCGCGATCTTCAAATGTATACATCTCTTTTGAAACAACGTCGGTAGATTCCCCCACTCCCCTTCTATATAAATCCGTATCTTCGAAAACAGGAAGTTCGATTAATTGATAGCCCGATTTTTTTGCAGGTGCAATCAAACTATCTCTGACATGTTCGAATAAATTTGATCGATCAGGGAAGTATTCACTAACTCCCTTCGGCGCTTGAATTTTCTGATTGGCCATCAGTGACGCCCAATTAAACTGGTGAGGTATGGATTCGTTTTTTTCTCATGAGCCAATACCGTTTCTGGGCCGTGACCGGGCAAAACTCTTAAGTGATCACCCAGTGGTAGGACTTTCTTGCGCAATGTCTCCTCCATCTCTGAGGCAGATCCAGTTGGCAAATCGGTGCGACCAATGGCGCCGGCAAAAAGAACATCTCCTGTCACAAGAACTTCATCATCAATTTCAAACATAAGGGATCCACCCGTATGTCCCGGTGAATGGATTGTTTTAAATGAGAGACCTACAAGATTTAGTACTTCACCATTGCGAAGTTCTCGAACATCCTGCGGCTCAACAAAACTCATACCCTGCAAAGTCTGTGAAAATTCAGGACTTACTTGATCTTGCGGTCTTGTTAGATAGGGGCGATCCTGGCTATGAATGTATGTTGGAATTGAATAGCCATCAGCGAGGGGTTGGATTGAAAACGTATGGTCAAGGTGAGAGTGTGTTGCAATAATCGCCACAGGCTTTAACTTATGTCGAGTTAGCAACTCCTCTAACTCCAAAGAAACATTGGGCATTCCTGGATCAATAACGACGCACTCAGATCCCGGGGCAGATGCTAAAACCCAGCAGTTGGTCGCATACATTTTCGCCGCAAATGAGTCAACCAACATTAAATTTGCCCTTCGTCACGCTCAGAATTGGCGAGATTGACGCTCGCATAGGTAGACAGGGTACCTTTTACCACTGCATACGCACCCAATCCACGCTCGGATGTCTTAGGACTTCTTAGCATCGCCTAGTACATAGCGACGTTCGACTCGAACAACGCGCTGAAAGGATCTCTCATGACAGATACGAATTTTCCACAGCAGGTCAACCCGGCAGTACTGCCTCAAGCTGTAAGTGCAGCCAGCGCGTTGATTGGAGATCCTTCGGCCTTTGGTCGAGTTGGCGAAGATGGAACAGTTTATGTTCGCACTTCAAGTGGTGAAAAGGCAGTTGGTTCATATCCAGGAAAAACTGCCGAAGAGGCGCTGAACTATTTTGTACGAAAGTTTGAGCATCTAGCGTCAGAGGTTGCACTCCTTGCTGCTCGTATCAAAAGTGGCGCAATGGTTCCATCAGATGCCTATGCGGCCGTTAAAAAACTTCGTGAGCAAGTAAAAGATCTCAATGGTGTTGGAGATCTCGAATCACTAGCAGCATCTGTTGAACAGATTGAGCCACTTATAGAAGGCCATCGTGAAGCCTACGAGGCTAAGAAGGCAGCAGAAACGGCCGCAAAAGAGGCACGTCGTGCGCAGATAATTGTTGAGAAAGAAAAAATCGTCGCTGAGGCTGAATCGCTTGCACTATCTGAAAGTTGGAAATCAACTGGGGATCGTCTCAAGGTATTAATGGATGAATGGAAGGCGGCACCTCGCCTAGACAAAAACACAGATACTGCCTTATGGAAGCGCTTTTCATCATCACGCAATAAGTTTGATAAACGACGCAGAACTCACTTTGCAGCTTTAGAGGCAACCCAATCTGTTGTGGCCGACGCCAAAAAGCTAATAGTTGTTGAGGCAGAGAAGTTAGCCACATCAACTGAATGGGTGCCCACTGCAAAGAAGTTTAAATCTTTAATGGATCAGTGGAAAGCTGCTGGTCGAGGAAAACCAAATGAGGATGCGAAGTTATGGGCACGTTTTAAAGCAGCCCAAGACCAATTCTTTACCGCAAAGAATGCCGACTTAGAAAAGCGCGACGCAACGATGACGGCAAATCTTGCTAAACGGGAAGAACTGATCATCGCAATCGAATCATTACTACCATTGACAGATGTGAAGTCTGCGCGAAAAGCATTCTCAGAGCATCTTCGTACCTGGGAAAAAATCGGCATGACTCACCGTGATAAGCGAGCAGCACTTGATGCCCGTGTAAACGCAGTAGAAAAAACCATCAAAGAGGCAGAAGCCGATATCTGGCGAAAGTCTGACCCTGCAGCCAAGAAGCGTGCAGAGGAAGTTGTTGCTCAATTGTCCGCATCGATTGCGAGCTATGAAAAAATTGCCGAAAAATCTGCTGCCGCTGGAAATACCAAAAAGGCAAATGAGGCAAGTGAATCAGCGCAAGCGCGTAAGGTATGGTTAGCTGAAGCTCAAAAAACCCTTGATGAGTTCAACTAAGTAGAAAAGCTATTTTTTCTAGTTGTTAGTTGTTCGGTAGACATCGAATACGCCTTCAATTCGACGCACAGCGGCAAGAACCGCGTCCAAATGGGTCGCATCGGCCATCTCAAAAGTAAAGCGTGAATAGGCAGTTCGATCTTTTGATGTACTCACAGAGGCGCTCAAAATATTTACATGTTGCTCAGAGAGTGTTCTCGTTACATCGGCCAGTAGCGATGCTCTATCAAGTGCCTCAACCTGAATATTTACCAAGAAAACAGAGGCTGCTCCTGTTCTCCATTTGACCTTTACGGTTCTATCGCCTTGATGTTTTTCCAGATCCAATGCGTTTGTGCAATCTGCTCGATGAATGGAGACACCGCTACCTTTTGTTATAAAACCCATGATTTGATCACCAGGTACTGGTGTGCAACAACGCGCTAGTTTTACTAGGACGTCATCAGTTCCTTCAACATCGATTGCATTACTCGAACGACGGTTGCTTGGAGATCGATTGAGATAGGCATCCATTGTTGGTTCTGGATGAGAGTCCTCAGCGCCCATTGAAGCAACAAGTTTTTCGACGACTGATGATGCCGACACATGTCCATCACCAACTGCTGAATACAAACCTTCGATATCTGAATATCTCAGATCATGTGCAAGCTCAAGCAGCGAATGACCAGCGAAAATCTTTTGCAGTGGCAGCCCTGCTTTGCGCATCTGGCGGGCAATTGATTCTCTGCCCGCATCGATCGCCTCTTCACGACGCTCTTTGCTAAACCATGCCTTGATTTTTGAACGCGCTCTTGGGCTTTGTACAAAGTTCAACCAGTCGCGACTTGGTCCAGCGTTTTCACCTTTATTGGTAACGATCTCTACGACATCTCCATTTACGAGTCGAGATTCAAGGGGAACTAATCGTCCATTTACCTTTGCTCCTGCACAGCGCAGTCCAACATCGGTATGAACAGAGAATGCAAAATCCACCGGAGTTGAGCCACCCGGCAGAGCCACAACGTTCCCCTTCGGTGTAAATACAAACACTTCTGGAGAACCCAGATCAAAGCGTAGGGCTTCCAAGAAATCAGCAGGGTCTTGAGTCTCTTTCTGCCATTCATGTAATTGACGAAGCCACAACAGCTCAGGTGAAGAGTTATTGCTATCGGAGCCTTGTTTGTACTTCCAATGTGCGGCGATACCAAGCTCAGCCCGTGCATGCATGTCATGCGTACGTATTTGAATTTCAATCGCCTTGCCGGTTGGACCTATAACAGTTGTATGAAGGGATTGATAAAGATTAAATTTAGGCATTGCAATGTAATCTTTAAATCGACCAGGTACTGGACTCCAACGTGCGTGAATAGATCCTAAAACTGCGTAGCAGTCGCGAACATCGTTAACGAGCACTCGAATCCCAACAAGATCGTAAATCTCATTGAACTCTCGTCCTCTAACAACCATTTTTTGATACACAGAGAAGAAATGCTTCTGTCTTCCGGTCACCGATGCGTCAATGTGATCTTTTTCTAAATCACCTTTTACAGTCTCTATCACCTCTGCAGTTAGCTTGGCCCGAGATGGGGAGCGTTCTGCAACCAATCGTGAGATCTCTTCAAACTTCTTTGGCTCTAGCACTTCAAAGGATAAATCCTCTAACTCCCACTTCATTGCATTCATTCCAAGGCGATGGGCAAGGGGTGCGTAAATATCTAAAGTTTCTCGGGCTTTTCTTTCAGCAGTTTCGGAAGAAACATAAGCCCAAGTTCGGGCATTGTGTAGACGATCTGCAAGTTTAATTACTAGCACTCGAATATCTTTTGACATCGCAATTACCATCTTGCGAACTGTTTCAGCCTCAGCAGTTGGCCCATACATCAACTTATCCAGTTTGGTAACACCATCAACCAAATTCGCGATTTCATCACCAAAATCTTTGCGCATCTGATCAAGTGAGTACTTTGTATCTTCAACCGTATCGTGAAGAAGTGCAGCGATGATTGTTGCTGGGTTTAAACCTAAATTCGCTAATATCTCCGCGACGGCAACTGGATGAGTTATGTACTCCTCACCCGATTTTCGAAGTTGACCCTGGTGAGCATCTTTTGCCACGGAGTAGGCACGAGTTATCTCCTCGTCATTGACAGAGGCATGATTTTCCTTGAGGGCACTGATAAGAGGTGCAATCAAGGTGTCCACAAGAATCCCTACTTACGACCCTTGCGCTTTGGTTGATTACGAGGACCACGCAATGTGTTTGGCATCGATGGTGAACCGATAGCAGTAGAAGATGGAGTTGCTCCTGATCTTGCGCTCACACGCTTTGCCAATGCCTGCATCGCAGGTTCTCTCTCACGCAAAGATGCAAGGATCGGAGGTGCAATAAAGATCGATGAATAGGTACCAACAATCAAACCTATAAATAATGCAAGTGAGAGATCCTTCAAGGTACCGGCACCTAGTAAGCCTGCGCCAACGAATAAAATTGCTGCTACGGGCAAGAGTGCGACAATAGAGGTATTTGCTGATCGAACAATTGTCTGATTTACAGCAAGGTTGACTGCTTGTGAGTATGTCTTAGTCGAAGATGCTGTAATTGATTTTGTGTTCTCACGAACCTTGTCAAAAACCACAACCGTGTCATAGAGCGAATAGCCCAAAATAGTTAAGAAACCAATGACCGTTGCTGGCGTTACATCAAAGCCAACTAGGGCGTAAATTCCAACAGTGATAAACACATCGTGTAGCACTGCAATGATTGCGGCAACTGCCATCTTCGGCTCAAGAGCCATGGCTAGATAAACCATAATCACAATCAAGAAACCGATGAGGCCATAGAGAGCTTTTCTTGTGATCTCTTCGCCCCACGAAGGCCCAATAATCTGCGTATCAATCGTTGCAACATCTACTGCAAAACTTGCTGCAAGGGCGTCCTGCACCGCATTGTTGCCCGCCGAATCTAAAGATCCCGTCTGAACCCTAACTTTATCCTGACCAATAACTTGAACGATTAACTCTCCATCAACACCTGCAGACTGTGCTGCACTACGAGCTTGTTCCACAGAAGGAGAACTAGTTGTAACCGTAAATGATGAGCCACCCTTGAACTCAATTCCAAGATGTAAACCCTGCACAGCAAGGGAGCCGATTGAGACTAGTACAAAGAAAATTGATAGTGCATACCAACGACGGCGCTTACCGATGAATTCAACTGAGGTTTCACCGCGATAAAGGCGGCCACCAAGACCTGAAAACTTTGACATCTTTTTATGCCTCCTTCGTAGTAGGCATACCGAGACTCTTGCTCGAGAAGCCGGATAAACGATGACCAGAACTAAAGAATTTGAGTCGTGATACTAGAACTAAGGCAGGTTTTGTAAAGACGAAGATAATAATTAGGTCGATGACCGTTGTAAGTCCGAGTGTGAAAGCAAAACCTCTTACGCCACCTACAGCAAAGAAGTAGAGCAAGACTGCTGCAATCAAAGATACAAAGTCGGCGATCAAAATCGTTCGTCGCGCTCTAATCCATCCGGTTTCAACTGCAGTTCGTAAGGATCGACCCTCTCTCATCTCATCTCGCACACGTTCAAAATAAACAATAAATGAGTCTGCAGTGACACCGATGGCAACAATCGCTCCGGCAATTCCTGCAAGAGTTAATGTAAATCCAATCCATTCACCAAGCAGCAAGAATAAGAGATAGAGCATCAAACCTGCTATAGCCAATGATCCCACGGTAACAAATCCTAAAACTCTGTAGTAAGCAAGAGTGAAAATAACCACCAAAGCTAAACCAAGGGCTCCTGCAATTAAACCTGCATCTAACTGATCAGCGCCAAGTGTTGGTGATACCTGTTGAACTTCTCCGCGATCAAATGCGAGCGGGAGTGCGCCGTACTTGAGAACATTTGCTAAGTCTTTAGCTTCTAACTGAGTAAAGCTTCCAGTAATTTGCGCAGTACCAGATGGAATTGCCTCATTAATTCGTGGCGCAGAAACAACTAACCCATCTAGAACGATAGCTAACTGATTATTTGGCTCTGGTAGAGATGTGACCCGAGAAGTAACAGCTGCAAATGCTGAGGTACCTTCACTGTTAAAAGTCAGGCTCACAAACCATGCGCTACCTGATTGCGTATCAAGACCTGCGGATGCTTCTGAAATTTGACGTCCTAAAACCTCTGCCGGTCCAAGTATGTACTTTGTTAATCCAGCACGATCACAGGCAACAATTGGCTGTGTTGGCAGATCTGTTCCAGTTCCTTGGCGATTTTCAGCTAACGTGCAATCAAAGGATGCAAACTGTGCATTCAACTCTGGTGTAACACCTGCAACTGGAGTAGCTGTTGGATCAACTACTGAAGATGCACCTGCCCCTGTTGCCAAAACTTGGCGAAAACGAAGTTCTGCAGTCTGACCTACTAAATCAACGACCCGTCGGCCGGTATCCCCCGGAACCGAGATAACAATCTGACGACTTGTTCCAGTTCCTTGAGCAGCAACTTCAGATTCAGCGACACCGAGTGAGTTAACGCGTTGGCGAATAATTGCCACAGCCTGGTCAATTGCTTCATTTGTAATTGTGCCTTCTTCTCCTGGTGCAATGCGAGGTTGCAGAGTTACGGAGGTTCCTCCACGAAGATCTAGTCCCAACTTGACCGAAGTTGCACCTTGAATGAAAACAAGACCCGTCATCGCTACTAAACCAAGAGCCAAAATAGCTAAAGTTCTAACTGGTCGGCTGGTCGTCTTAATCGGTTTATTTATAGTAGACATAAGCGCAGAGTCTAGGCGTCAGAGGCTGGTAAGTCGAAAAGAGTAGAAATTTCCGCTGGCGGAGTTCGACCAATGTGAAGCCAACCCTGTGAGGTTGCCACCCGACCACGGGGCGTCCTGGCCATAAATCCATTTCTAACCAAGAAGGGTTCGGCCACCGACTCAACGGTTTCGATCTCTTCACCTACTGCAATAGCCAAAGTAGAAAGCCCAACTGGGCCACCGTTGAAGCGTTCGATGAGTGCCGTTAAAACTGAGCGGTCCAAGCGATCAAGGCCAAGTTCATCAACTTCATACATCTCAAGAGCTGCCTGAGAATTAGCCAAAGATATTTTCTTGCTTCCGTGAACCTGCGCATAGTCGCGCACACGACGAAGTAAACGGTTTGCGATTCGTGGAGTACCTCGAGATCTTCCAGCAACTTCACTTATAGCGTCTTTATCGATGTCAATCTTTAAGAGTTCTGCACTCCTTTTAACCACCTGAGCGATGTCGCTATCTTCGTAAAAATCCAAATACGCTGTAAAGCCAAATCGATCGCGCAACGGACTCGGCAAAAGACCAGCTCTGGTTGTGGCGCCGACTAATGTGAAATGTGGCAACTGCAAAGGAATTGCTGTAGCACCAGGTCCTTTTCCAACGATTACATCAACTCGAAAGTCCTCCATGGCAAGATAGAGAAGCTCCTCTGCAGGTCGCGGTAAGCGATGGATTTCATCTATAAAAAGGATTTCACCTTCGACAAGTGAAGAGAGTATTGCTGCTAAATCACCAGCGTGAGTTATTGCAGGTCCGCTGGTTAATCTAATAGGAGTTGCCATTTCACTAGCGAGAATGAGAGCAAGAGTTGTCTTACCTAATCCCGGTGGGCCAGAAAGAAGTATGTGATCGGCTGGTGAATTGCGATGTCTTGCCGCAGTGAGTAAGACATCGATCTGATCTCGCACTCTTTTTTGACCGATGAAATCATTGAGTATTTTTGGGCGCAAAGCATTCTCTAACGCAGATTCTTCCTTCTTCAAATTAGATGCCACCAGACGATCTTCAGCCACGAGAGCTCTTTCCGCTAGCTAAAGCCAATTTCAGAAGTTCACTCAAATCTACAGTTGCAGCATCAACGCCCTCTGAAGAAAGCGTTCCAACTACTTGTGTTATTGCGCCATCTGCCTCTTTTGGAGAAAAGCCAAGGGATGTAAGTCCGCTGACAAGCTTTTCGCGCCATGCTGGCTGATGAGCTTTGTAGGTTTGATTACTAGACAAATCACTTAACTTCCCTTTGAGTTCGAGAATCAATCTCTGGGCACCCTTTCGACCAATACCTGGAACTTTTTCAATCACAGAGATTTCTTCTTGCGAGATGACTCTGGCTAAGTCTTCAGGTGACATCGCGCCAACGATTGACATTGCCACTTTTGGACCAATTCCGGAAACCGTCTGTACGAGTTCAAAAAGTCCCTTTGCTTCATCTGTAAGAAAACCATACAAAGTCAGTGAGTCTTCTCTTACAACTAGAGAGGTAAAGAACTGTTGCTGTGAACCCAGAGTGATTTGAGCCGAAGTCGAGGGGGTTAAAACTACACTTAAACCAACTCCCCCTACTTCAACCACCGCTCTATCACTAGTTAGTGATCTGATAGTTCCGGTTAATAGC
>JACCDX010015992.1_pt1 | contig 12360 bp, 11 predicted proteins | sample 7449681 | NCBI WGS metagenome assembly JACCDX01 (sample SAMN15323450, study PRJNA562643) | freshwater metagenome | isolation source: river surface water | place: USA:Blue River Watershed | collected 2017-08-18
GGCAGCGTGACATTCTGGCTACTGCTGCGAGTTTGGCGGGTATGCGCCCGTTCTTGGGAGGTTGATGATGGCACCACGTTATGGTTCTGCGGATACTCAGGAAAGGCGTCTTAATGTCGGTCGACCTCGGTCGACTGGCACGACTGGTACGACTTCTTCTGGGACGACGCCCGTGTATGGCAAGAACCCTGCTCTTGACATGTATGAGGGGCGTTTGCCGTGGAAGGAATTGAACGCAAACAATCCTGACTATGTGGCGGCTGAGGAGTATTGGAACAGTTTGTCCCCTCAGCAGCAGGCTGGTCAGGACAAGTGGTACAACATATCTAGGTTCGCTAACTCTGCTGCTGCTGGTGCTAATGCGGCTATGAACGAGAGGAACAGGCCGCCGTCTTCTGGCGGCGGTGCAGGCGGTGGCAATGCTTCGATGCTGGACGCTCTTCGTGCCATGGTGCAGAGGTCTGGTAGGGGCAATGAAGCCGACATCACGTCGATGTACGGTTCGTTGACCGATGCCGCACGTCAGCGTGCTGTTGATCAGCAGAACATGATCGACCAGTTTTATGGTGGTGCTCAAAGTTCGGCGCAGGCTCGTCTGAATGACACGCTTAGCCGTTTGCAGTCGCTTATTGGTGGGGCACGTACTGAACTGGATACGCAGACGACTGAAGGCCGTCAGCGTATTGATGATACGACTCAGCGTGTTCTTGCTGCGCTTGGCAACCAGCGCAATCCGTATGAGGGTGTGCAGGCTCTTGCTGCTCCTGTTGCGCAGTCGCCGCTTATGGCAAACCTGCAGGCGCTCGGTCAGAACACTGCTGGTTTGTCGGCGCTTCAGAACATGTTTGCTGCTGATGCGGCGCAGAACAGGAATGCGACGCAGGACATGATCAACATGTTGTCTGCTTCGAACCGTGCTGCTCAGCAGTCACGTATGGGTGATGTGGAGTTTGCTCGTGCTGGTTCTCAGCAGGATCTTGCTGCCGCCCAGCGGGCTGCAGCACAGATGCTTACGAACCAGTCGATTCAGGGTGAGCAGGCTGCTCGTAATGCGTTTGATGAGCAGATGATGAACTTGGGTCAGGGTGCGCTTCAGGCACGTCTGTCTGGGTCCAGCCAGTTGGGTGACCTGTTGAACCAGTATGGTTTGGGTCAGTTGCAGGCTGTGATGTCTGATCGCACTAATCGGCAGGGGCGGGAGGATGAACTTTTGTCGACCCTGTTCAATCTTGGCAAGAGTGGCATGGATGTCCGTTCGTTGATCGCAATGTTGGGTGGTGGATGATGGCTGAAGGCGATAACTCAGGCAACTACGGTTACGGGATTGATCCCGTGATGGCGATGCTGCTGGGTGGCGGCATCACCAAGGATCAGGGGGCGCAGGCGAATCGCTATGGCGATCTTCTGTCGATGCTGTTTGATCCGAAGTTTGCTGGTGGCATCGGCGGATTTGATCCGCTGATGACTGTCCCCGAGCAGTATCAGGACTTCACCCCGATTCTGGATTCGTTCGCTATGAGTCAGGAGCCTATCCTCGCTGATATTGCGACGACAGTTCGGAACCAGTTCCTTGATCCGTCTGCTCCGTCGATCGACCCGATGAGTGCTGAGAAGCGCATCATTGATGCGTTGAGGGATGATCTGACGTCCAGCAATGCCAAGAAGATTGGTCTGACTGCTTCTACTGTCAACCAGTATGTGCAGGACATGTTCAAGGAGGCGAGGGACAATGCGGATGCACGCCGCAAGTTCGACGCCGATCAGCGTGAGGCTTTGGCTGGGAACATCTTTGGTAAGGCTGGGTTGCCTCAGCCGTGGGAGACGTACACGGCGGAGACGGTTCCTCGTAGTTCTGCGTTGCAGGCGATGCTTAATTCTATTTCTACTGATGCTTCGAAGTTGGAGCGTTTGCAGCGTCAGGCTTCTCAGGCTCGTTCGAGCGCCGAGCAGGCGACTCGCACGAGGGCAGAGACTGCCGCTAAGAGGAATCCGACGCCGAAGACGTCTGGGGTGTCGGCTGGTGCTGGCATGCAGATTCCTACTATCCGCAATGAGTCGGAGATCCGTGGTGTCGCTGCCAAGTTTGGTCTGGACGAAGGTTTGTTGCGTCAGGCTTGGCAGGAGGGGAACCGTGCTGCCAACGTGATCCCGCCTAATCCTCAGGATATGGCGGGTACTCGGGCTACTCAGGAGATGGCACGAGATAATGCTTTCCGCAACTATCTTGACATGGCTTATGAAGAGGGTCGCACCGACAGGTTGGTCGCCAGCAGGGAGCCTTTGAAGGGCTTTGAGAACGAGGATAAGTTGCTGATCAACCGTGCCGCCAATCAGGCTGGCAGGGCTGAGGCTAAGCCGTATAGGGACGAATACAAGCGTCTTAAGGACGCTTTGGCGTTCAAGGCTGGGGCTGCAGAGTTCGATGCCGCAGGGCGTGCTTATGGGCGTAACAAGGTTACGAGTCCCCTGAATGACGCCTTGATGTATCGCTTTATGTCTGCTCTCGGCAAGTAACAGAGTCGCCTATAGGTGATGGCTGTTTCTAATCCTCGTCTCGAACTGGCCCGCCAGAATGTCGCTGCTGCGTCTTCTGGGCGGGTTCAGCGCCTATCCGATGTGATGGCCCGCCAGACGGCGGCTCTCCCGAAGTCTCTTCAGGGTAGTGCTTTTGCTGCTGGTGGCGGTGGCGGTCCCGCCGATGTTGGTGGTTGGCGTGGGCTTGTTTCTGATGTCCTGAACAACCCTGTAGCAAAGGTTGCTTTGAAGCCTTTGGAGATCCTCGACATCCCACGTCGAGTTTTGATTTCGGGAATCAAGGAAGGCGTTGATGTCTTCGGTGAGGGTGATGCTTCTTTCAGCGACTTCATGTCGCAGGCGAAAGACCCGACGTTTGGTGTCGGCAAGTTCGTCAACACGGGCAACAAGTGGGCTGACCGTATCCTCGGGTTCGTGGGCGATGTCGCCCTCGACCCGTTGACGTATGCGTCGTTTGGTGCGAACCAGTTTGCTGGCATGTCGGGACGGTTCGCTTTGGCGAACATGGGCAAGAACCTTGGGTTCGATGCTGGCAAGGTTGCACGCATCGCCATGGAGGGTCGTGCTGCTTTGACAGCGGACGAGATCGCTCGTCTTGGCATCAACAAGAGTGGCTTGTATTTCTTCGGTAAGCGTCTTCCTGCCGTGCGTGTCGCTGGCACGCAACGGCTTGGTGAACTGGGTGAGAAGACGATCGCCAACCTTCGTCTGTTTGCTACGGACACGAAGTATGGCAAGGCGATTCAGAAGGCGTTCACTTCGAAGGATTACACAGAACTGCGTTTGGCGCTTGCTCGTGGTGATGTTCCTGCCGACCGTGTGAAGCCCGTGCTTTCGTTTGTCGTCGCCCGAGACAAGCAGCGTCAGGCTGCTGCTCGTGCTTTGGTTGAAGGTCAGCGTCGTGTCGTGCAGGTGATGGCGGAGGCTGGTGACGCTGAACTTGCGGCGACACGTGGGACTATCCACAAGTATTTGGAGCGTCCCGATTTGCTGCCTACCGCCACGCCCGCTGAGCGGGCTGCGGTTGAACGTTGGAACCGTACGTTCGGTTCATTCTTCGACGATGTTGATGGTGTGATGAAGCAGGTCGACGGAAGCGGTGGCTTCGGTCGACAGGCGAACTATTTCCCGCACATGCCGACTGACGATGCGTTGAAGTGGATGCGTGAGCAGCGTGGCGCTTATAGCCGTGAGGTTGCGGAACTTATCGACAATCCGCTTGATCCTGTTTCGGTGTTCCAGCACCGCAAGTTGCAGGAGGGCAGCGAGTGGTTCGGCAATGTTCTTACTGCGGACGATCTTAATGTGGAGCGTCTGAACCAGTTGGCTCGTGAGGGCGGTTTCGTTGGCGACTTCTTCGAGACTGACATCGTGAATGTCGCTGAACGTTATGTTTCGCAGTATTCAGATCAGATGGGTATTGCTAGCCGTCTGCTTGAGGCTCACACGTCTGGTGCGTCGAAGGCTATCGGACAGAAGGCGATCAATGAGGTTGTTGTTGACGAGGCGGCTACTGCCGCCCGTCGTGCTGCGTTCGGACAAGCGAATGATGCTAGGGATATCGCCTACATCGATTTGCACGACAGCATCGGTGACGTGATCGCTGGCATCGACCAGACGATTAACGATCTGGATGCTGGTGTTGTGGCTAGGGAGGCTGCTGCCGCCGAAGGGGCAAAGGTTGTTGGTAGGGCTTCTGATGTTGTGCAGAAGAGGCTTGATGATCTCAACAAGAATGCTGCTGCGCTGAAGTCGTATCGAGATGAACTGCAGGCGCTTGTTGGCGGCGATGGTGCTACCCCGTTGTCCGCTGGTCCGTTGTTCAAGGAGATGGACGATCTCATCTCTCGCATGGACGAACTCAAGGGCGTGTTGTCGTCGTATGCTGATCGTGAGCAGGTGCTCAAGGCGGAACTTGATGCCGCTATTGCCGAAGGCAAGGATGCTGCTGCTGCCGTTCGTGCGGCGCAGGCAGCGGAGAAGAAGGCTAACGCTGAGATTGTTCGTCAGGTGGCTAAGGAAGCGCAGAAGGCGGTCACTGATTCGCAGCCGAAGATCCGTGACATTGTCGATCACAACTTGTTGATCAGCGAGAATTACGACTTGATGGCGAAGGGCACTAAGTTCTCTGGGAAGAACGCCACGATGCTCAACGACATGGCGGCGTGGCTTGGTCACCAGCCGTTGTCTAATGCGAAGCGTGGGCGTCCCGCCGCAGCGCAGGCGTTTGGCGGGTCGGTGGTCGATTACATCAAGACGAACGTGAAGGACCGTGAGTGGTTTAAGCGTCTGACTGGCAACAGCAAGATCTCTGCCACGAAGGTGTCGGAGATGAACGCTCAGCGTGTCGAGGGAACTATTGGCGACATGTTGAATGATGCCGAGCGCCATCTTGAGGATGGTCGCACGGCTGGTTTGTGGGTGCTTGCTCGTGACGAGAAGGCGTTTGGGGATGAGGTTCCTTACGTCCTGTCTGCTGCCCGTGATGATCTTGTCAATTCTCTTGAGACGGCTGATACTGCTGCTGCTCGTGCTGCTTCTGATATGGGTGTTGACCCTGAGATTGTTGCTGAGTCAGAGAAACTGTTGAAGAAGCGTTCTGCTAAGGGGCTGACGAAGAAGGAAGCCGATCGGCTTGAAGAGTTGACGGACATGATCATTGGTGGCAGTCGTGCTACTGGTGAGGGTGCGGCTCGTCGTAGTGACTTGCAGGCTGTTGCTGGGGAGATCTCTTCTTATACGGAACGTCTGAAGAAGTTCCAGACGCTGCGCCAGCAGTTGGAGGCTGCTGGTCTTGCTAACTCGACTGACGAGTTGACTGATGAGGGTCGACGTCAGATTGGCGAGTTGCTTGTCGGTAGCGAGGGTATGGCGGAGCGTAACGCTGCCGCTGCTGCTGCTGATGATGTGGCGGCTGATGTTGTTGATTATGGCGACGACATCAATGCGGTTGATGATGCTGCGGTGTTCGCAGAGTCTGAGGACATGGGCAATACTCGTGCTTTGGGCGACGAGGTTGTTTACTCTGGTTCGGAAATTGCTAACGCCGCTTCTGTCGATAACAGTGCGTTTGCGCAACGTTTGATCTCTGCCAACAGCGAGTTCCAGAAGGCTCTCGCTGAGGCTATCGATAAGCCGATCGTCACTTATGCGGATCTGTATAAGGTTGTGTCGGAAGTTGAGCAGAAGATCGGTGGCAAGTCGTACACGGTTGGCAAGGGCACTACCGCCCAGACGTACACGGTGTTCGATGGTTTGGTGCCGTTGAATAGCAAGGACGGCAAGTCTGCTATTGAGCGTGCTTTGGAGTCTTCGATTGGTGGCAACGAGGCTAAGCGTGCGATGGAGCAGGCGATCCCTGCCGCCGACGCTGCTAAGAGCGTGACGGCGAAGTTGACGTTGTATTCCGCTTTGTCGGAGACGTATCAGCGGTTCACGAATGTCGTTGCAATGTTGGCTCAGTATGGGGTTGCTCCGACTAAGGAGATGTTGCGTGATGCGGCTAGTGCTTCGACAGCGGGGATGCGTCAGTATTGGCGTAGCCATGTCGCTCGTTTGGCGGCGACTGGCGACGCTGGGTTGGATGAGGCTAAGGCGATTCTTGAGGCTCTCGACAATCTTGCTGTGAATCCGTCTGACGAGTTGCTTGCTTCGATGTTGGATGATGCTGCTAAGCGTGTTCGTAATGCTGCTGATGTTGCTTCGAAGTCGGCTCCTGCTCTTGATGATGCGACTCGGTCGACGCTTGGGCGTGCGACCGATACGGTTCAGAAGTTGAAGTCAGATCCGATGTATCTGAAGGCTCAGCATGACAAGGACATGGTTGATGCCATGCTTGAGTTGGCTGGCACCAACCTTGACGAGTACACCCTTCCGAACGGCTACAAGGGTTTCATGGTTACCGCCGAGGATGGCACAGCCGATCTGTTGTCGATGCCTGATGGGACTCCGTTGGCGTTCTCGAAGGAAGAGTGGGATTCGCTGTACAAGGAGGCTGGCAAGGCGAACGACGCCGAGGTCGCTCGCATTGCCGAGGTTGAGGCTGACATCAGGAACCAGTCTGAACGGCTGGATCGTGGTCGCCAGATCCTGAAGGACATCGACAAGAAGCGTATCGCTGGTACTGCCACGACTCAAGATGTTGAGATGATCAACAAGGTCAACGCTGCTATGGCTGGTGCCAACAAGCGTGTTGGCGAGTTGCAGATTGAGTTGAAGACGCTGAAGGATGCCGCTGGTGTTCTTGACCCTGAGGTTCAGAGGTCTGCGTTGGAGAAGATGCGCATTCTCGTTCACGGCAACGGGGAGCAGTCTGGGTGGTTCACGAAGGGCATCGACGTTGGTGACATTGTGAACCGTGACCCGCAGAATGTGGCGGCACGTCGTGCCCGCCTGCAGGCTGCTTGGGACGGGACACCTGAGGCGCAGTTCCTTGCGAAGGTTCAGGAGACTGCTGCCAAGAGTCAGGTTGTTGCGCAGAAGAGTTTGTCGGAGTCTGCTCCTGCGTTGTCTGCTCAGGCAGACCAGTTGGAGAAGGCTGCTTCTGAGGCGGCTGACCGTGCTGCAAAGGAGGCGACACAGCAGGCTGCTGCTGCGCCCGCTGCGCCCGCCGTCCCTGCCGCTCCTGCTGTCCCCGCTTCGGAGACTGCGGCGAAGGTGAAGCGCATTAAGGATGCGCTTGAAGAGGTTCGTACTGCTGGTAGTGAGGCGAGCAAGCAGTCGAAGACGATTGCTGCACGGTTGAAGAAGATCGAAGAGTTGATCGTGAAGGATCGTGATAGGACGATCGCTGGTTTGAGGAAGCAGGTCGGTAAGGCGGAGGACGAGTCCGCTCGCCTTACGGCGGCGTACGACAAGGCGAGCGAAGACTTCGGTGTTGCGGATGCCAAGTTCGGGGACAGCCTTGGTGTGGATGTTGCTACGGCGACACAGAACATGCGGAATGTTCTTGATGAACTTCGCACTATCGCAAACAACGCTGGCGTCGACGGCATCGACGTTAAGGATTGGTCGGACAGGCGTTTCGGTTCCCGCAAGGCGGAGAACCTGAAGCAGGGTTTGGTTGATGGTGGCGGCAAGCAGACTTCCAAGTCGACGAAGAAACTGAAACTGAACCCCCAAGAGGTGGCTCAGTTGCGTAAGTGGATCTCTGATGTTCAGGATGAGATCGACATGCTTGCTTCTAACGCTGCCATTGATGGTGGTCCGCTGAGTCAGGTTCTTCACAATGTCGTCGAGAAGGTTCAGAAGGCTGAGGCGAACTTCATCTTCTCCGATCTGACTGCCCGTCAGGAGTACAACATCCTGAAGCAGTTGGAGCGTGGCGACACGATCGTGAAGTTGGTTAACGACATTGAGGATGGATGGCGGGCGATGGCTTCTGTCGGTTTGCCGAACACGCAGATGCCAGACATTCTTGCGGAAGCCCTCACTAATGTGAGGCGTGCCGCACAGCCAGACTGGGCGAGGTTCCTGAACAGGTTCCTTGGGAAGTACACACGTTTCTTCAAGGCTTACGCAACGTTATCCCCAGGATTTCATGTGCGTAATGCGATGTCGAACACGATGGCTGTCATTGCTGCTGGTGCAGAGATGGGCAACATGTCTCGTGGTTTGAAGTTGTATCGCTCGTTGATCGATCACATTAGTACGCAGGGCAAGATTGAGGACTGGCTGTCTAACCTTCAGAAGACTGTGTCTCCTGAGGAGTACAAGCGGATTGAGATCGCTGTGATGGCGATGGAGTCCGCTGGTGGTGGACGTGTGGAGGAGGCGTTTGCTGACTTCGCTAAGAAGGGTCAGCGTCTGTCTGACAATGTGGCGACTCGTGCGTCTCGTCGTGTCGGTGAGCGTGTTGAGGGTTCGGCTCGCTTCATGCTCGCCTATGACTCTGCCGCTAAGGGACTTGACTTTAATGCGGCGACAGCACGGGTGAAGCGTTATCTGTTCGACTATTCGGATATCGGTTCGTTCGATGAGAACATCCGCAATATCATCCCGTTCTGGATTTGGATGAGCCGCAACCTTCCGTTGCAGATGGTGAACCAGTGGGCGAATCCTCGTGCGTATGCGATCTATGCGAACCTGATGCGCAACATGGGTCAGGACGATAGTGACGAGATTGTGCCGAAGTGGTTGAAGGAGCAGGGTGGCATCAAGATTGCTGACGGCTGGTATCTCGCTCCTGATGTTGGTTTCACACGGGTGCGAAGCCAGTTGGCGGAGTTCGGTGATCCTGCCCGTCTGCTGTCGTATGTGAACCCTGCGTTGCGTTTGCCTGTCGAGTTGTTGGGTGGACGCAAGTTGTACAACAGTGTGCCGTTCTCTACGGAGAAGGAGGCTGTTGCTGCTGGTGCTGGCATCTCGGGTCCGATCGGGTTCCTCGCTGATCTGCTTGGGCAGGCTCAGCGTGACCCGATGACTGGCGAGCGGATGGTTGATCCGAGGTTCAACTATGCGTTGCAGCAGTTGAATCCGTTCTTGGCGAGGGCTGAGCGTCTGCTGCCTGCTGGGGATGAGCAGGATGAGAGGCAGTTGTCGAACTGGCTGTCGTTCTTCGGTGTTCCTGTGAAGCAGGTCACTCAGGGTATGCGTGATTCGGAGTTGCGTCGACAGCAGAGCGAGTAACGATTCGCCCCTTTTGTAGGAGGTGTTTCGATGGGTTTGTTCAAGGCGAAGCGCAAGTACACGGGTTGGGATGGGGACGCCAAGGGTAAGTTGGCTGGCACCGAGAAGTTCAAGGATTGGGTTGTGTTCTTGAACGGTGGCAAGATCCGTAACCTTGGCACGTGGAAGGTGCGCCCGATGAAGAACAGCGGGTTGAAGAATCCGCCTCCGTCAGTTCATGGGACTGGTCGTGCGTGGGACGCTGGCTACAAGAACCGTGAGGATGGTTTGGCGCTTGCGGACTTCTGTGTCCGCAACGCTGAGGCGTTCGGCATTGAGGCTGTGCACGACTATGCGTTCGGCAAGTTTGGTCGTGGTTGGCGTTGCAATCGTGATGCGTGGGTGGAATACACGAAGCCCACTCTTGGTGGGCGTGGCAACTGGCTTCATATTGAACTGAGTCCTGAGGTTGCGAAGGACGCAGCGTATGTCAATGCTGTGTTTGAGTGCTTGCTGAAGCCTGTTCAGTCTTCATCGTCTTCTTCGAAGTCGTAGTCGCCTTCCATCGCTTCGGCTAGTGATTGTCCGAGGATGTGAAGGATCTCCCATAGGAAGACGATGGAGGCGGGGTCACCGTCGAGTCCGTCGTTGAATGCGTCGATGAACTGTTCTGCTCCTTCTTGGGGGATGAGGATGTTCATGCTGTAGAAGGTTTGTGCGTCGAGCATGACCTTCTCTCCGATGGCTTGGAGTTCTGCGATATCGTCGGGGTCGAATCCTTCGAAGTCACTCACCACGCACCGCCCTATAGACAAACTCCTGAAGAAGAGTCGTTGTGGTGTACGCCCTGTAGTCGCTGTTTCGCAGTAGTTCGGCAACGAGCAAGTTACACACTTTGTCTAGATGAACCATGGCTAGGTTCAGTCGTTCTATCTCGTCGTGTAGATGGTCAATCACCATGCGTGCATCGGCGCAACCACACGGGCGAACGTCGCAACACGGTCGGGTCACGATGTCGTCACTCACCACGGATCACCCACCCCAAGTTCTCCTTGTCCGCTGGCACAGGATCACCTGCGGGCCATTCGTCTGCGAATGGCCCGTCAATGATGGTGACGGTGTAAGGCTCGCCTTCGACGTCGATCGTCACTTTGCGTGGCTCGTTCATGTCAGTCCTCCTTGAAGCGGAGGATCGGGATGCACGGGTCGTCGTACTCTTCGAACATGGCGTCTTCTTCTTCGGTGTAGTAGGCGTCGTGCATGGCGCAATGCTGGGTGACCCAGCCTTGCCTGACGCCGTATGACAGCCATGACCATTTGTCGATGCGCATCTCATCCGATTCGGCTTCGGTGCGGATCATCTTGCTGAGTCTGATGATGAGGGCGATTGATGCAACGACAATGAGGAGTGTTCCGATGTGGTTCATCGCTTGGTCCGTGCCTTTCTTACTGCTGGGAGTGTCTTGGTTCGTACGTCTGTGATGTGGTAGATGAGGCTCTTGGGGAGTCCTCGTCTGACAACTTCGATGACGAGTTCGGATAGGAGGTCGTCGAGTTGTCGTAGTTCATTCTCCTGCAATGAACTTCTCCTTGAGGGCGTCAGCCATGTTGCCGATCTCTTCGAGGGCGTCTGGGTTCTGGTTGCCAAGCCAGATGGCGATTGCCATGGCGAGTGCGGCGATGTCTGCCATGTCGACTGCGTCGACTGTGATCTGCTCGGTTGTTGTTTCTTCTGTGGTGGTTGTGTCTTCGCTCATGCTGCTGTCTCCTTGAGGTTGAGTTTGAATGTGTTGTTCCACAGCATCAGTCCGATGACGCTGTAGCCGACGAGGTCACGCCACGTGTCGAGGAGTGACTCGTTGGTGGGTTCGTGCCCTTCGGCGGTGATGGTCTTGAGTCGTGCGATCTTGTCGCACATCCGTACGGCTACCCCTGTGAGTCCGAACAGGAGGATGTTCTCGTGTCCGTAGTCCCGCTGTTTCCCGACGAGCAGTTGGTGCATCATGTCGGAGCGCCATGTTCCGTCGTGCTTCAACTGCGAGCAGGCGTTGTCTCCGATGTCGGTGATCAACTGGATGGGAATCTCTCGGGCTTCACGGACATGCTCAGCGAGACGCTGTTGCATGCCGTGCATCTGTGCCATGGTGGTTGGTGCTGACGGAAGGAATGCGTCCATGTCGTTGACGATTGCTTCTGCTGCGTCGTCCCAGTTGGTGAACATGTTGTACCTCATGTTGATCGTGTAGTTGTTATGAAGGATGCGCTCTAGTTGAGCGAGTGCTTTTTTGGTGAGTCTCCATGCGTGAACTTTGGAGACTCCGAGTCGTGGTCCTAGTTCGCTGTATGGGATGCGTTCGTAGAAGATTGACTCAATGATGAAGCGAGATTCGATGGGCAGTTCGTCTACTGCGTTGGCGACGACATCGATGTGTGCTTTGCTGACGTTGTTGTCGCCGTCTAGTTGGAGCAGCCAGTCGTTCTCGGTGAAGGATGCTTTGGATGGGAAGCGGTCGAAATCATATGTCACAGCGGATCGGCTCCGAGGGAAAGTTGTCGATGTGAAGTGCGAAGTATGGCTTCTTGTTGTCAGGGAACCGTGCGACGTCGGCGTACTTGTGGCACGCCTTCGTCCATTCCTGCAGAGGAGCCTCCCAGTAACGCTTCTTCGACGAGTCGTATACGAACAGGTTGACGGGTCCGATGGACATCCATGTGGACAGCGAGGTCATCTTCTCGAACTTGACTTTGAGAAGGGAGTCGCCTCGTGAGGCTACTCCCATGACTTCGTACAGCCCGTCGGGCAGCATGTAGTCGGGAGCATAACGCATTGCGTCATGCATGCCTCGCACGTCGAAGTCGGGGCGGTTCAGACCGATGCGGTGTGCTTCGGGGTGGACATTGATGAACGCCCCTTCTGCGATGTCGCCCATGGTGCTGAAGCGGCTGTTCCACTTCTTCTCGTTGAAGTTGGTTTCGCTCATACTTTCACCGCCGTGATCTTGACGACTTGGGAGTCGTCGATCCATGCGATGCCGTTAAGCCCGTCGAGGATGGTCTTGACGTAGTTGTCGAGATCTCCTCGGAGGCTTGACTTCTTGTCAAGGTCAACTCGTTCGACGATGATGGCTGTGCCTTCCTTGTCGACGACGACATGGACGGCAACTTCGCCTTCAAACACGGGACCGTCCCATGCGGCGGCGATAGCCTTCTCTGCTTCCA
>JACCDX010183011.1_pt1 | contig 12357 bp, 11 predicted proteins | sample 7449681 | NCBI WGS metagenome assembly JACCDX01 (sample SAMN15323450, study PRJNA562643) | freshwater metagenome | isolation source: river surface water | place: USA:Blue River Watershed | collected 2017-08-18
GGGGAATAGAAAATCCAATTGTGTCTGAACGGGACCAAAATTTTATGTCAATGGACGAATTTTGCCGTAACAATTTATTTTGATTTGCAGAAAATAGCCATAACCGGAGGAACAGGTTTTGTAGGATTTAATCTTACCAATTGGTTGTTGAACCTTGGTTTTGAGGTTCAGTTGATTGTAAGAGAAAACAGTGATTTGAGTAAATTAAACACATCAAATCCTTGTTTGAAGGTATTTGTCTACAAAAATAATATCGATGAACTAAGTGCATTTTTTTCATTCAACACACCAAATTGTGTGATTCATTTGGCATCAAAATTTATTGCCGAGCATGAGTCCGAACAAATCGAAGAATTAATAAGCAGCAATATTTTATTTGGTTGTCAATTATTAGAAGCAATGAATTTAGCAGGGATTAAACATCTCATAAATACAGGAACTTCATGGCAGCATTTTAGAAATGGTTCATATAATCCGGTGAGTTTATATGCAGCAACAAAACAATCGTTTGAATCTTTGATAGACTATTATGTGAAAGCTGAAGAATTCAAAGTGATCACGCTGAAATTGTTTGATACCTACGGAGAAAATGATGACAGACCAAAATTAATTAATTTGTTGTATCAGTTTGCGGTAAACAAGAGTGAATTAAATTTAACACCGGGCCATCAAAAAATAAATCTGGTGCATATTTCTGATGTTTGTGAGGCATTTAAAATGGCTTTTGACATCATCAAGTGTGAGAAAAAGTCTTGTCATTACAAATACAAAGTTGCAAGTTCAAATTCATATTCTATTCGAGAGATAATCCAACTTTTCGAACATATTTCAGGATTGAAAATCAAGGTTATTTGGGGTGGTAAGCCATATCGCAAACGTGAAGTTATGGAGCCATGGAACAAAGGAATATTCCTACCTAATTGGACGGCTAAAATAAGTTTAAAAGATGGGTTGATGCGTTATTTAGAGAAGAATAAATCATGAATAAATTAACCATTTGCATACCGGTTTATGAAAGAATTGATTATTTTGAGTCAGCAATTGAATCGGCTTTAAATCAAACGGTTAAATGTGATATTCTAGTATCAGATAATGCTTCTTCGCACACCAAATTCAGAGATTTTTGTGAATTGAATAACATTCCTTATTTCAGGAATGAAAATAATTTGGGTGTTTTTGGAAATTGGAATAAATGTATTGAGTTGGCAAAAACTCCATTTGCACTTATATTATCTGACGACGATGTACTCAAACCAACTTATGTTGAGGATTTTTTAAATACTTTAAGAGAACATCCACAGTTGGATATGTATTATACCAATTTTGATATATACGATTTTGGATCAAAAGAATTTTTATCACATCATCATTGTATTCCATTTGGTTATTTCGAAAACAACTTAGAGGTACTGAAATATGGTGTAGAGCACGGTTTATCGTTTCCAATTTTTACCACAGCCATCAAAAAGTCTAAATTTGATGGATTTCAAGAAAAATTTCATTCCTGTTCTGATTGGATTTGGATGTATTCAGAGATTCGAAAGCTCAATCTTTTTGGAAACGAAAATCTTTTGGTAACCAGGGGCAACCATGATAATAATGATTCAAAAAATAGTGATACATCCGTGAGAGCCCTCGTAGGTATGTCTTATATTTATGGTATTCGTCTCAACGAAATATTCAATAAAAATTATAGATTAAAATTAAAAAGCATTGTCAAGGCAAACAGTGTGATTATCAATTTATTTGCTTACAATGAAAATGATAAAATTCAGCGTATATTGGATAATCGATTTAATATTTACGGTGCTATGATTCAAAAAAAATATTTCTTAAAATTTGTGCCTAAAGCAATATTAAAGTTAATTTATCAACTATTTTTCAGGCGATATTTTGGATAAAAATTCAATATTCAAACAACAGGTTTTTTGGTCATTGGTTATCCGTGGTGGGGGAATACTTGTAACTTTAATACAAGTTCCACTTTTGTTGGGCATTATGCAACAAGAAAAATATGGGGTTTGGCTCACTTTATTGAATGTTGTGAATTGGATTTCTGTGTTTGACTTAGGAATAACAAATGGGTTAAGGAATAAATTATCTGAGCTTTATATCAATCAAAACATCAACGATACCAGGAAGTACATTTTTAATGTATTTGCTTTTTTGATGCTGTTTTTTACATTGATATTTATCATTTTTATGTTTTTTGAACCACATTTAAATTTTCAAAGATTATTTAATACTCAAAAAATATCTGAAAATGAGCTTTCTGGTATATTTAACATTGTTTTTGCTGGGATTATTTTTAGGTTTATTTTTCAAATACCCGTAGTTTTAGAAACAGCAAAAGGATTTACCCATGTTTCTAACGGATTGTTATTGATTGGTAATATTTTAGGGATTATTTTCTTATACGTTCAAGGAATATTATCATCAGGTATGATAGAACTAAAAACTGTAGGGTTGTATGTTGTTTGGATTCCAAATGTTCTCTATTTATTCTATTTTTTGTGGTTTATTTTTCATAAAAAACGACTTTTTATGCCCCGTTGGAGCGAGCTTGATTTGCCATTTATCCGACCATTGATGAAAATAAGCTTTCATTTCTTTTTAATTCAATTAACGGCTTTAATCATTTTTGCAAGTATACCCTTTATATTATCACAATTACTAAATCCATCCCATGCTACCGAATATAACTTAGCGAATAGTATTTTTAACATCCCCCTGCTGATAATGGGAGTATTGTGTAATCCAATTACTCCTCTTGTAACACAAGCATTCGTGCAGTCGGATAAACAGTGGTTGAAACAAATTTTAAATAAATTCAACGTTTATGCATTAATTTTAATCTTTATCACATGGATTTTGTACTTTTTATCACAATCGGTTTATCTACTTTGGATTGGCAATAAAGTTTTAATAAATCCAAATTTGGTATTATGGATTGCAATTTATACTTCAATCAATTTGTTTCTACAGCCTTTTACAAATATTTACAATGGAATTGGCAAACTAGATGTTGTGGCTTATTTATCACCTGTCGGTGTTTTTATTTTTATTTTTTCAGCTTATAATCTGACAATATATTTTCAAAATTCAATAGGTGTAGTCATAGGTTTGATTTTGTCTTCATTTATAGGATTGATTTATATTCCTTTTAAGGTCATTAGGGAAATTAGAAATTTGAAATGAACAATATAGATATTGATTATTTATATTTAGTCGCATGGATTTCAACCTTTATACAGTTGCTCACTTTGGTGATGCAGTTTATGAAATATGGATATAAATCATTATTGCATCCCGGATTTTGGTTTGTTACAGTTTGGATAGGTAGTTTTTTATCATTCATTCTGTATTTAAATATTGGGTTTACATTTATTATTTTCAACCCTGAGGATGTGGTAGAATTGATGGTTTATGTGGATTTTACCTCTATTTGTCTTTTATTTTTGGGTTGGTTTAAATCTGCAAAAATTAAAGATCACCAAATGAACTTTAAATTTGTAATTGAGGAGAGACTCCTCAAATATTTGAGCATTATTTTATTTTCAGTTGTATTGATAAATTGGTATAAGAGTGGATCAGACATTGTAAGTAATAGAGCCGCGGGTAGTGCAGAAATGCTTAAAAATCAAAAAATGGTTTCTCAGATTGGTGTTGCTACATTGCTTTTCAATATTGCAAAATCGGCCAATCTAGTACTTTTAACTTACACTTCATTTAAAATTACAAAAGCCATTGTTGAAAAGAGTTTTGAGAAGATAAAATTTTATTATTACTTACCTACGCTGACAATGATATTGGGTACCGTGATTTCTGGTGGAAGGGCAGGTGTAATTTATGCTTTGATTTATTTTTCAACGGGTCTTTTTATCGCTTTATCTACTATGAAACAAGGTCAGTTGTATTTATTGAAACGTATGAGCGGATTCATGGCAATTGCGTTAATTGGGTTTTCATTATACTCTACCTTAATCAATCAACTAAGAGCTGAAAGCACCGATTATGATCCTTCATTTGAGAAATGGAAAGATTATCCTGCGTTGGTTCCAATATCAGGAATCGTGCAATACCTAACAGATCATTATCCTGGCTATCAACTGAGAAAAGAAGATAGCGTAACCCCTGAATTGGAGATGGGTGAGAAAACGTTTTCTTTCATTTTATTTTTCAATATTCCTTTTATTTCGCAATTGTACAACGCGCCAATAGGGCTAGCCAGTTATTATGGATTTAAACTACCTGAAGCAGTTGAATTGGGTGCCAGAGGTCTGGAATGGGAAAATACAACTGCCACTATTTTTCTGAATGTGTACGATGATTTTGGTTATTACGGTACTTTTGTCGCAATTTTTGTGTTTTGTTTTCTAACTGAAATTGTGTTTTCAAGATTTGTGTTGGCCGACAATGATAATTATCTCATTTCAATGTTTCCTTTTGCGATATTTTTGTATCTGTGGACTCAATCAATTTTTTCCCATCACACTGTGGGAAGTTGGATGGGAACACTGTTTTATCAATACTTAATTTTAGACATTCTGAACTATTTATTTACACCAAGGATTTTAACAACGAAAATAGAATGAGAGTCCTTTGGTTTACAAATACTCCTTGTGGTGCTGTGAGTTATTTAAAACAAAATCAGGGAAGTGGAGGTTGGTTGGTTTCACTCGAAAAATTAGTCAATCAAAATTGTGAATTACATATTTCTTTCTATCATCATGTAAAGGTTGATTCTTTTGAAAATCAAAATACACATTATCACCCAATTTTTATTCATCAAAATCCATTACAAAAGATTTTAAATTTATTACGTAAGAGGTTTTTAAATACTAACAATACTTCCTATTTGAAGCATGTGATTGATAAAGTTCAACCAGATATTATTCACATACATGGCAGTGAAAATGACTTCGCAAAAATATCAGACATTACCTCAATTCCAATCATTTTATCTATTCAAGGAGTTGCGTCTGCTGTTTATGCGAATTTCAATGGTGGATTTTCTCTAGAGCAGTTAAAATCGGTAAAAAATAGAAATATTTTGTATCACCTTTTTGGAATTGGATTTTTTGAAAAAATGAATCTTGATTTATATGAGAGAACTCTCATTGAAAATCTATATTTAGGTAAAATTAAATATTTTTTTGGTAGAACTCATTGGGATTATCAATTGAGTAGAGTTTTTTCTCCCAAAGCGGAATATTTTAAATTGAATGAAGTATTGAGAACTTCGTTTTATGAATGTAATCCTAAATTAAATTATGAATTGAATGGCACTTTGAAATTATTCTCAATTTGTTCAAATACGCCAAACAAAGGATTCGATGTTGTTGTGGGTTGTTTGCAACAATTAAACAAACTTGGAGTAAATTTTGAATGGCAATTAGCCGGGTTAAATGCTACAGATGAAATTGTTAAGCTGTCTCTTCAAAAGTTTGGCATTGATAAAATACCGACACAGTTAAAATTTATAGGTTTTTGTAGCGAAGATAATTTACAAATGGAATTATTAAATTCAGATATTTTTGTATTTACTTCATACATCGAAAATAGCCCGAATAGCCTCAGTGAAGCTATGATATTAGGACTACCGTGCGTGGCAACAAATGTAGGTGGTGTTTCTTCCATGATTTGTAACAACCAATCTGGATTGTTATTTTCTGCGGGAGATTATTATATGCTTACGGGTTGTATTTTATCTTTGATTGAATCAATTGAATTGAGAGAGAAATTGGGATTAGAGGGTAGATTATCAGCATTGAAATTTCATGATAAGGAAATGATTCATGAGCAGTTATTTTCGTCGTATAATCGAATACTAAAAAAATACAATCATGTTTAACCGGATAATCAATCATTTAAACTTGAGAAAATCACAATTGATGATGGTCTTTTTTACGATATATATTTATATATTAAATACGTTGAAAAATATCGAAATATCTGGCGGCAATCGTTTTTTTGGATTTACAAAATTTTATAAAGAAAGAAATTCGAAATTAAAAATTGGGAGATCAAATGTATTTAGATCCAGTCAGTTTTCAAATCTTATTGGAATAAATAGGCCTTGCGTGTTATCAACCTTAAGACCAGAATCAAATTTAAATATAGGCAATTGTTGTGGATTTAGTGGAACAGTGATTAATTGCTTTCATCAAATTTCAATTGGAAACAATGTAATGGTGGGCGCAAATAGTTTAATTATGGATGGGGATTGGCATTTAGATGACGTTAGGGCAGGTGCTTCAAACGCTGTTATGATAGAAGATAATGTTTGGATAGGAGAAGGTGTTAAAGTTTTGAAAGGTGTAAGGATAGGTAAAAACAGCGTTATCGGTGCTGGAAGTATTGTCACTAAGGATATTCCAGAAAATGTTTTTGCAGCTGGAAATCCTTGCAGGGTATTGAAGAATTTAGATGGAAAATAAAAAAAGTTTGATTTTCTTACATGAAGGTACTTTCCCTGAGGGATATGCAATGGCCTTTCGTTTAAGAATGTATATTGAAATGTTGGAAGATAAATTTGATGTTCAAGTTATAGTGCCCCGAAAACCTAAAACAAAACCATCATCTCAAAAATATAAACTTACTGCTTTATGGCAAACGAATTTGCCCTCTAATATTTTTTTGAGAAAATTATCTTACTACATTCAAGATTTTAAATGGACATATTGCTTAATGAAACAAAGAAATCATTTTGATGCTGTTTTTGTAGCGGCAATGTCTATTTTCCCCTTAATATTAATCACCCTATTTTGTAAATTATATTCGAAGAAATTAATTTTAGAACTGAATGAATTTCCATATTCTAGTCAGGGGGGCAATTTTATTGATGATCTCAATTGGTACAAAAAGTACAGGAGATTTTTGACAGAAAATTTAATTTATAGAAATATTTTTGGAGTAATTTCTATTTCTCCCAAATTAACTCAATATATCAAGAGATTAGTACCCCACATTCATTTGGTTGAAATTCCAATTTTGTGTGATGTTCAGTATTTTAATTCCTTAGATGTTCAAACATCCTCTGAACCTGTTAAAAAAAGATACACTGTGCACGCAAGCAATCTCAGTGAGTACAAAGATGGATTTAGTACCAATTTAAAGGCAATTGGTAAATTCAACCTGGAACAAAATACAGAAGATGATAAGATTCATTTGTATATAACTTTGCAAGGAATACCTTCTTTATTATTTCAATCAATCAACGAAATTTTAGTTAATTATCATTTACATTCTTATGTTCATTTTATAGGATATCAAGAGGATAAAGATCTTTTTGAGCTTTATAAAAATGCAGATTTTCTGATCATTAATAAACCGAAAAACCTGCAAAACGATTATAATTTCCCAACAAAATTGTCAGAATATTTGTATTTCTCAAAGGCATTGTTGGTATCTACAAATGATGCTATGGATCAATTTCTTATAGATTCCAAAAATTGTTTAAAATTTCAATCCAACAATGATGAGGATTTATATAATTTAATTAAAAATTTAATATCAAATAGTTTTCAATTAAACGAATTGAATTTAAATGCAAGAAATACAGTGATTGAGTATTTTGATTACCGAATGAATGCTACACAAATTAACCATTTCTTTAGTATAGTATAGCGTGAAACAATTTCTGTTAAATACTCTCAAAAATCTGGGTCCAAAACTAAATCATCACGCAGTTGTATTCGAATCTGATGATTGGGGCTCATTTAGAATTCCAGATAATGCTGCATATGAAGCGCTAGAAAAAAAAGGAGTTCAGTTGAAATTTCCTGGTTCAGACCAATACAATCTTTATGATAATTTAGAAAGCACAAATGATCTTGAAAGATTATTTGAAGTTCTGTTATCGTATAAAGATTGTTTGAACAATCCGGTTACCTTTACGCCGCTTAGTTTGGTTGCAAATCCAGATTTTCGGAAAATTAAAGATTCTGAATTTCAACATTATTATTACATGAATTTGCCTCAATCTTATGAATACTATGGGAAAGGTGATGTTTTATCAACCTTCAAGAAAGGCATATCAGAAGGAATATTCTGTCCTCAATTTCATGGCAGGGAGCACCTGAATGTTGCAGTATGGATGAGAGCGTTGCAAAATGATATTGGTGATGCTAGAGTGGCATTTAATCATGAGGTGTGGGGCCAAATTAATACCCATCCGAATAACATTTTTTACCAAGCTGCATTCGACCTTGAATACGCTGATGACCTAGTTTCTCAAAAAGAAATTATACAAAATGGTTTGAAGTTATTTGAAAGTACTTTCGGATATCGAGCCGAGTATTTTGTCCCTCCAAATGGACCGATGAACAATCAATTGTTACCTGTTTTGTCTGAAGGTGGTGTTAAATTGATTTCTTCAGATACCTTGCAAATACAAACATTGGGAAATGGTAGAACTTCGAAGCATTTTCGATATATGGGAATGAGGAATAAGTTTGGACAGAGATATATCAAACGGAATTGTTTTTTTGAGCCATCTGGGAAAGATAAAGATTGGGTAGATGCTTGTTTGAGGGACATTGAGTTGGCCTTTAAAAATGGGAAACCCGCGGTAATTAGCACACATAGGGTCAATTATGTAGGAGATAGAAGTGCTGAAAACAGAGATATGGGATTGAAGCAGTTGGATACGCTTTTGAAAAGAATGTTATTAAAATGGCCGAAAATTGAGTTTATAAACACCCCAAAATTGTTCAATTATTTTAGCAAAAATTGAATTATATAAATAGTATAAAGCACAATTTAATGTCAATTCCTGGGGCTCGTATCAATCGAAAACTGGTAATTTTTGAATCCGACGACTGGGGCGCTGAAAGAATTCCAAACAAAGAAATTCGCGAAAAATTAATTGATAATGGCTTAATAGATTCAAAAAACAAGTTCAATTTAATTGATACTTTAGAGTCTTCTGATGATTTTGTTTCACTGTTTGATTTGCTGTCTAAGTACCGAGATTGTCATGGAAAGACACCAATAATAACCACTAATTTTTTGACAGCCAATCCTGATTTTGAGCAAATTAAGCGCAATAATTTTGAGGAATACGCTTATGAGTCTTTTTTGAAAACCTACGAAAGGAGGGATGGAAATAACAAAATTTTTAAATTCATTCAAGAAGGTAAAGAAAATGGATTTATAAAACCTCAATTTCATGGACGAGAACACATACACGTTAATCAATGGATGCGAAGGTTGAAAATCAATGATTCTGTATCACGAAAGTCTTTTGATTATAGGGTTTTTTGTTTAGACGATAAAGGTGGTGGGCATCGTGATAATTTAATGGCTGCTTTCGATTATCAATTAGATACAGAAGTAGAACAGATCAATGATATTTTTAAATCAGGCTATGAACAATTTGAGGACGTTTTTGGCTTTAAGTCTGTTTCAATGATCGCTCCTTGTTACGTTTGGGGTAGCAATATAGAAGAGATTTCGCAAAATTTGGGAGTGAAATACATTCAAGGCATATTCAACCAATATATTCCAACATTTGGTGATCAGAAATATCGGTTAAAATGGCATTTTACTGGAGACAAAAATAAATTTGGACAGCGTTATTTGGTACGTAATGCGTTTTTGGAGGTGTTTGAAAACGACCAAATTGATCACGTTGATGAGTGTTTAAAGCGAATTGAAATTGCATTTAGATGGGGTAAACCCGCTATCATCGGAACGCATAGAATCAACTTTGTTGGAGGACTCGATGAGAAAAATAGAACTAATTTCCACAAGAAATTAGAGGAATTAATAAAAAAAATGTTACAAAAATGGCCGGATTTGGAGTTTATTTCCACCGATCAATTAGAAAATTATCTTTAATGGCTTTTGAAAACAAACACATTTTAAACTTGCAACCTTATAAAGTTGCAAGTCACAAAATTTGGGAAGTTGAACCTTCCGAACGATCCAATGTTTTAAAACTTGATTGGAATGAAGCAACAATTCCGCCAAGTCCATTGGTTCAAAAACGGATTCTTGAACTCGTTAGCGGACCTAGTTTTTATAATTTATATCCCGCGACTCACAGTGAAATTCTTCATGAAAAATTATGCGTTTACGCTGGAGTTAAAAAGGAAAATCTTCAGTATTTTCCTAGTTCAGATGCATTGCATGAATATATTTCAACGGTTTTTTTGAGCGAGCGAGATACAGTGCTTTTATTAGGACCAACTTATGATAATTTTCGGTTAACATGTGAATCTCATGGAGCAAGAACCGTATATTTCAATTATACAGAAAACTTTGAGTTAAATCAAAGCCAATTCGAAGATGAAATTCATAAAACTGCACCAAAACTTGTATATATCTGTAATCCCAATAATCCTACGGGCAATTTAATTTCTGCAGATTACATTCAACATTTATTGGTGAAGTTTTCAGATATCTTATTTCTCATCGATGAGGCATATACAGAATTTAGTGGCCATTCGGTGAAAGATTTAACCAATCGGTTTTCAAACATATTAATCACCCGAACATTGTCTAAGGCTTTTGCTTTAGCCAATTTTCGAATTGGATATTTAATTTCATCGGAAGAGATTATACGCAATATTTCAAAAATTCGTAATCCCAAAAATTTTACAACATTTTCGCAAGAAGCAACAATTGCTGCCCTGTCGGATGTTGAATATATGAGAAATTATGTTGAGGAAGTGAAAATTGCCAAATTAAAATTCATCAATTTTCTGAATGAAAATGGTGGTCGTATTAAACCTTTCAATGGACATGGGAATTTTATATTAATTAAGTTTGAAACAGATGAAATAAAAAATAATTTTATTGAATTCATGGAGTTGAATAATATTTTCTTGAGAAATTTAACCCACAGTACTTTATTAAATAAATGCTTGAGAATTACTATCGGTAATATTCAACAAATGCAATTTGTTCAAGATAAAATCACTGAATTTTGGCAGAAAAATTGAATCAAAATATTGTAATTTTTGATTTTTGTGAAACATTGGTAAATTTCCAAACAGCTGATGCTTATGTGGATTTTGTAAGGAGAAAATTAAACAGTAAAAAAATGAATTTTCTTGAGTTTTTTTTGACAATTTTGATTAAAACGAGAATAATCATGATTTTTTATAAATTATTTCCATATCAATCCATAGAAAAAAGAATAAAATTACATCAACTAAAAGGTTTGAAAAAGCACCGATTAATTGAGTTGGCAGAGCAATTTTACAATGAAAATATTAGACCCAACTTGATTTTATTAATTCTTGATAAATTAAAAGATTGTCAGGAGAAATCAAAACAAATTTTAATTGTTTCTGGCGGATATTCTATTTACTTAGATTTTTTTTGTAGGGAATTTAATGTCCCTCAATTAATTTCTACAAAAATTGAATTTAAAAACAACATTTGTACTGGTAAAATACTAGGATTGGATTGCCTTTATCACAATAAAATAAATTTGTTGGCAGACAATGGAATAGTAGATGGACAAGGAATTGATTGTTATACCGATAGTGTCACAGATTTGCCTTTATTAGATTTTTGTCAAAGGGGAATTGTTGTTTCCAAAAATCACGAGCAGAAGTGGGCAAAAGAACTTGGATTTGAGCAGTTAATTTGGAGTGAATGAAGCGTTTGTTATCTAATTTAAAATATAGGGGTAAAATAGGATTTTACTTGTTTTTATTGAGTATTAAAATTTACAAATTAATTGTGAATTATATTTGGTCGGATAAAATTTATTTAAAAAGGAAATTTAAATTCTACCAAGGGTATGATTTGAATTGGGATCATTTGAAATCTCTGAATGAAAAAATGCAATTTTTTAAAATTTATGATCGAAACCCGAGATTTATTGAACTTTCCGACAAATTTAAAGCAAGAGATTTTTTTGAAAAAGAATTTGGATCGGCGTATTTAATTCCACTGGTTTTACAAACGCAAAATGTGTATGAACTGATTCCTGATAATTTACCAGATTACCCAGTGATTGTAAAAGCAAATCACGATAGTGGGAATTTTAGAATTATTAGGAACAAGCATGATTTTGACTTCAAAAAATTGCAAGTTGATGCAAAGTTTTGGATGAGCATGAATTATTATTGGGAAGATCGTGAATGGCCTTATAAAAACGTTGAACCTAGAATAGTGGTTGAAAAATTGCTGTTGAATGAAGAAGGCAAAATTCCAAATGACTATAAATTGAATTGTTTTAATGGAAAAGTTGAGTTTGTATATGTTTCTGTAGATCGGGAAGGTATCAACAAACGCAATATTTATAGCCGAGAATGGGAACCTTTGTATTTTACTTGGAATAAAAAATTCTATGATCATTCCAAACTACGTGGGCCTGAAATAGATCCTCCAAAATCA
>JACCDX010406458.1_pt1 | contig 12357 bp, 19 predicted proteins | sample 7449681 | NCBI WGS metagenome assembly JACCDX01 (sample SAMN15323450, study PRJNA562643) | freshwater metagenome | isolation source: river surface water | place: USA:Blue River Watershed | collected 2017-08-18
AATAGTCATAACGCAATCAGGAAGTTGGAAAAACCTTCTATCTTTGAATTCTTGTGATGAAACATGTGAATGAGGTACTATGTAAAAATCGCTCTCTACTGCAAATTTATAGTTAATATAAAACCATCTCTCTGCATTTTTGATAATACGCTCTATTTCTCTTGGAGATATTGAATTTGGTAAACCACTAGATACAGTTAGTTCATCCTGGGTAAGTTCTACGAGTTCATCGAGTGTCATAAAGCAATCAAATTAATTTATTACCTATATATCTAAATAATTTAGATTTAAGAAATTAAAATTGATCTAAATGACTTCTTAATTTTGATATAGATTTATAAGTAATTTTTGAATGTTTAGATATTCTTCAAATATTACTTTATGTTCCTCACATATATCAATTAATGTGGAGGAATCTTGAGTAGTTTTAATTTTTGAGGTTTGGGGATCTATTTCCACTAAAATTGTGTAAAGATCTCTATAATCGGGGAGTTTTTCTACTTGATCTCTAAACTTCTGAGAAAGGACATAAACATAGTTTTTATCCCTTTCAATCATATTATCATATATTTGATTTAATAATGTATCAAAATTGTTATGTATAGCTTCTATTCTATAAGTTGAATCTGATACAACCCTAACTAATTCTTCTATTGATGTTCTATCCTCATAGAACTCAGATGCTGCTAATGCAACCATTTCAAACGTAACTTTTATTTTTAATTATATCTCCAGATAATATTTGTTCCCAGTAGATAGACTTCTATATATCAAAAAGGAAAATAATTTTTAATACTTCCTATTAAAAAGAAAGTAAAAATTATAATAAAAAATAATAAAATTAAATATGAATATTTTCTTTTTGGTAAAAGATATTTCCAATATGATATTAAAGTACTTGCAAGGAAATAACTAGAAACTAGATTTAACGCAATAATAATTGAAAATATGATTTCTTTCATAACAAAGATCCTAATAAAAATATGAAACAAACAAGTATAGAAATGTTTTCAGTATAGTCAGTTATACACTGATTATTATTCTGCATTTTATTCATCAATTTCATCTTCGTCATCCGATAATAAAAGATTTGTTTTGAAATAGTTCCAACCGTCTTCATCTAAAAATATGGATTCTTCCATTTCTTCATCTACATAAAACGTAATTAAGGGATAATCAAAAAGCATAATATCATCACCATCATCTTCAAACTTCCTATAAATTATTTGGAAGTCATCCATTTCTTTAGGTATTTTATTTATGAATTCACGTAATTCACTTATTTTCATTATTGAGATTTTTTTAATTCTTCTATGTTTATTGTCGAAGTGTCTTGGAATTTCAAACCATTCACTAGAAGATATGTATATATTACTTCGCTTTCTTTAATAGAAAGTTCAGTTTTTCTACTAATTTTCGCCATTATAGTAGAGTAGTTAATATTACAATCTTCGCAGATTTTCTTTATTTTTACGATTTCACTCAATCGCTCTAAGTCATCTATGGTAATCATTATAATCCAACATATGTATCATCTATATGATTCTAGGTAATGTAAATGATTTGTTCAATGATCTGAAAAAATAAAGCCCTGAGTTCAGGGCTATTTTACTTAGCTTTTCTTTTTTCTGCCTCTTTTTGCTTTAGGGGTTTCAGCTGGAGCAGATTTAGGATTTACTTTTTTAAATACTTTAGTTTTTTCTTCTTTTTTGGTAGAAGATTTAGACTTTAATTCTTTTACAGGTTTTACTTTTGATCTTTTGCCTGCTGAAGTTGATTTAGTATCTTCAATTACTGATTTAACATTAGAATCTGTATTTTCTTCTGATATCTGTTCTAATACCTCAGATTGATTTGAGAAGAAAAAATATCCAGATAATAAAATTAAAACTAATAAAGATAAACTAATAACAAATGTATTCATATTTAATCAGTTATTTTTGTAAATACTATATATCTTTTACGATAAATGTTTACTTATGTAATTTTTTTCTGTATTCTTCTAATCGTTTTAATGTATCATGTTCGTCCATCATAAACCCTTCTTTATTCATATTATGAATAAGTTTTTTTAAAATAGGATTTATGCTGTTTTCATCTAAATCGACCTTTGGTTGTTTAATCGGTCTAGGTATAAATTTATTTTCCATAGTGTTCTTCTATCCATTTTTCATTTTTATTTCTATTTCCTTCTAACCAATCCATATTATATTTATGCCAATGGACAAGATCTTTGATTCCATTTTCTAAATTGTAATATGGTTTCCATCCAAGTGATTCAAGTTTGCATGAATTGATTGCGTATTTGATATCATGACCCAATCTATCTTCAATGAATTCTAACTTAAGTTCTTTTCCGAGTTCATTTGAAATCATTTTTAAGAGATCTAAGTTAGTAGTTTCTACTCCTGTTCCAATATTATATACCTCTCCAGATTGACCTTGGTTGAATGCATATAAAATTCCACGGCAGTGATCATCTACGTTTATCCAATCTCTCTTTTGGTTACCATCACCATAAATTGGAACTGGTAAATCATTCATTATATTATAAATAGAAAGAGGTATAAACTTTTCGATATTCTGGTATTCGCCATAATTATTAGAGCATCTTGTGATAATAACATCTGTACCGAATGTTTTATGATATGAAATTCCTAATAAATCGGAAGATGCTTTTGATGCTGAGTATGGAGAACTTGGATTGAGGATGTCAGTTTCGATAAAACATTGATCGTCAGTAGCCGAGCCATATACTTCATCAGTAGATATTAATACACATCTGAGATTTCTTTTTTTAGAGAACTCTAATACTTTATGTGTACCTAATATGTTTGTGTGCAAGAAAACATCAGGATTCTTTATAGATCTATCTACATGTGTTTCAGCTGCAAAATGAAATATGGAATCTATATCCTCAGCTAAATTTTCAAATGCTTCAGCATCACATATATCATTTCTTTTAATGGTTAGATTTATATGTTCTGTATCAACTCTACTTTCATCAGAAGCGTATCCACAATTATCAATAATTGTTACCTTTACGCCATACCGCAATAATAATCTAGCAAAGGAACTTCCGATAAAACCAAATCCACCTGTAATTAGAGCATGTTTCATATTAAATTAGATTTATAAGTTTATTTTGAAAATTTGTCATATCTTCTTTTGATATTTTATCAAAGGTATCTTCAAAACTATGACATAGAGACCAGATATACGGGTAACCAGTATTATTAAGTGCTAAATCAAGATCTTTATCATCTAAAATTCCTATACACATAGAGGGGACATCGTGAATTGCCAAAACATAAGCATCATTAAACGGAGTAGTTACTTTTTTTGCATCAAGTTCTTGAATATATTTTTCACAAATCTTTGGATACTTTTCATAAGTACTTACCCAAGTATGCTTTCCTAGACCTGTAAGTTCTAAATTAATACAAATTTCTAGATCACCGAATTTTCCATTATGTATGTCTTCGGATAATACTTGGCTTCCACAACAATAAAGATTTACATGTTCTTCTGAATCCACTAAAGCGAAATGTACAGGTCTGTTGAGAGGTTTGTCTTTCAAAGTTTTTATCATTTCAAGTATGTGGCATACTGATGATGTGTTGTCCTGACAATTTTCAGAATTTTGATTATTAATATCGTGATGTGCTAAAAACAATATACTTTGATTATCATTTTCAGTTCCCAATGAAATATAAATGTTTGTAAAATAACGATCTTCGTAGCCACTTACAACATAATGCTTGATTTCATATTTAATACCTAAAAACTCTAGTATTTCCTTGATTTTTAAAAGTCTTGGTGTCCAAGTTGGAGCTTTTCTATCAAACGAAGAATGAGATTGGAGTTGGGAAAACATTTCAAGTAATTCATATGATGTCATATCATTGAAATTCATAAATAGTCCAAAAGTAATACAAAAATAAAAAAACAAAAACAAAAATGTGGAGGTGAGGGGAGTCGAACCCCTGTCTTAACTTCCAAGTTACTAGAACACTACAACCATAGCTCTTTATTGATAAGTTTTCTATTTAGACAAAGAGCAGCCGATAGAAACTTTGCTTTCTAAAGTTCATCATAAATCGAAAGCTACTTATGATATATGTCGTTATAAGCGACAGGTGATATAATGAGAACGACCACAAATTATAACACCTGGAATCAAGCCGCTACTGCGTATTGATTCTGAGATACTTCAACCATTGGATACTGATTGAAAATATGTGTGTTTGTGCCAGTTATAGCTTACCCAGTTGTATTAACGTGCTCCACCGAGTATCAGCACGGGTTGCTTCTTGGTGCGTCAAAAGCTAATCGAAACCAATGACACCCCCATATCAAAGAACATTATGTGTATATATCAATCATACACTCTTTACAAAGATAATAAAAAAATTTGAATTGTACAAATCTTTTTTAAAAAATGGAATCAAAGAAGCCGTGAGAAAATGCAGATCTATTTACGAATCTATTAAATTTATTACCTTTTAATTGTTCGTTTTCTTCTAAAAGTTCAAGAGTTCTGTAAAAGTAAGAAACACCTCTTTTAATATCTCGGTCTTCTTCAACAAAGAATATACATTCATCGAGGGATATAGCTGCCCAGTCTATATTTGTATATGTATAATTCTCTTCATCTGTTTTATAGTAAATCTTTAAAAAACCAAAAATACTTTTATGTATATAAATATTTTTTTGATATCCAGAAACAAAAATCTGAACAATGTTTTTCTTTGTAGACTTAATTTTACATTTATCAGTATAAACAGTCCAATTCTTTTGTCTATTATTCCAACCTATAGAAACTACATTGAACATATTTTAAGATTCAATTTTAGATATATATGATTGTTCTAAAATTTGCTTAATAGAAATTTATAGTGTTAGAAAAATAATTTTATAAAATGGAAAAAATTAAACTTTTTCATGAATTCATTGCGGTCAATGAAACGACCTTCTCTAGAATAGCTCAAACTATGAAGGGTTTAGTTGAATCTATAGATACAGTAGGGATAATGACAGCTGAAAACCCCATGGGTGAAAAAATGTCAGCTGAATATAATGAATATATGCAATCAGAATTAAAAGGAATTTTGAGAGATAATAATTATGGATTCCATGAAGTTAAGGGAAAATATGGAAATGTAGAAAATTCATTAATAATACCGAATATCAGTAAAAACTTCATGATAAGTTTATGTGAAAAGTTTAATCAGGAATCTATAATATGGGGAGAAAAATTAGAAGGTAATAAAATGAGATTCCATTATATTGAACAAGGTGGATCAGTTGTAGAATCTATCGATGAAGTATTTGTAGGACAGGATGCTCAGAATAGAGAAGATTTCTTCACTTGGGTACAAACGAGAAAGTTCTACATTCCATTTTTTCAACAAGAAGATAAACCTAAAGAAAAAGAAAGATTCTTTAAATCTAGAGTATACCAAAGAAATCCAAAACATTCGAAAGATATATTTAACTTTGAAGATTAAATCTGATTGTAAATTCGATTAAATATACCCCATCCTTCCATAAGAGTTTTACAGGTTTCTGGGAACTGTATATTTTTTGGTAAATTAAAATAAGCGTGAAGATCGAAACCTTCTTTTGCGTTAGCCCTTCTGAGCATAAAGCCAATTTCTTCTCTAGTAGACTTATCTAAAACTTTGTAGTCCTTGGAATTAAATGCTTCTAAAACAACGACTTCTTCGTAATAACCTTTCATATTATTTATTATATTTTTACTAATGATATAATTGTTATTAAATTAAAATGTGTACAAAGATAATAGAATCTGACTACATATGCAAAAAATATTTTAATAATAATAAAATATAGAAGCACAAAATATTTGGATAATAATAAAAAAATGTCGATATTAGTAGAACAAATGTTTATAAAGAACTAGATTATAAGTAGAAATTATCCACTATTATTATAAAAATATGAAATCGCATTTAATCCCTTATGTCATTGAGCAAAGTTCAAGAGGTGAACGATCATATGATATCTTTTCTAGACTGCTCAAGGAGAGAATTATTTTTTTGGGAACTGCAATTGACGATGATGTTTCATCTATCGTAATCGCTCAATTATTGTTTTTGCAATCAGAAGATCCAAACAAAGATATACATCTTTATATAAACTCCCCAGGTGGCAGCGTAAGTGCTGGTATGGCTATTTATGATACCATGCAATATATTAAACCTGACGTATCTACAATGTGTGTGGGTATGGCTGCTTCTATGGGTCAAGTTCTTTTGACAGCAGGTGCTAAAGGAAAACGTTATGCGTTACCTCACTCTAGAGTTATGATGCATCAGCCTTTAGGTGGAACTCAAGGTCAAGCTTCGGATATTGAAATTTATACGAGAGAGATGATAAAAATTAGAGAAAGCTTGTATAATGTTATTTCAAAACACACTGGTCAATCAGTTGACAAAATTATGCAAGATGCTGATAGAGATAATTGGATGTCATCCCAAGATGCTCTGAATTATGGTATAATTGATAAAATTCTATAATTTTATTTGAAAATAATGATTGATATATAAAATTAATCATCTATTTTAGATACCTATTAGATACTAATATTAATTTAAAGGAATATAAATGGAAGGAAATTTTACAGAAGGACTTCAAGAAGTCATTCGAAATTCTAGAGAAGAGGCTTTAAGATTAGGAAGCGATACAATACATGTTGGACATCTTTTACTTGGTGTATTAAAGAGAAATCAAGGTATTGGTATTGAAGTTTTGAAATCTTTAAACGCTGATCTAAAACTTCTCAAACAATCTATTGAAGAGGAACTTGATAACAATAACGTTTCTATTTCTTTAGCTAATTTACCTCTCTCTAAAAATGCTGAAAAAATATTAAAAGTTACATATCTTGAATCTAAACTTTACAAATCAGAAAAAATCGGAAGTGAACATTTAATACTTTCAATTTTAAGAGATGAAGATAATGAAGCTTCTAGATCATTACATGCTCAAGATATAAATTATGATACATTTAGAAAAGAACTTGATTCATTTATCAATGAAGATGATAATGTAAAATCTAATGATTCTTTTAAGGCAAGTAGCAAAGGAAAATCCAAATCAACACAAATGGGTTCAAAAACTAAAACTCCTGTGCTTGATAATTTTGGTAGAGACTTGACTAAAATGGCTTTAGAAGGTAAATTGGATCCAGTGATTGGTAGAATTACTGAAATAGAAAGAGTTGTTCAAGTTATTGCTAGAAGAAAAAAGAATAATCCTGTTCTTATAGGTGAGCCTGGTGTAGGTAAAACTGCAATTGTTGAAGGGCTTGCTTTGAGAATTGTAGAACGGAAGGTTCCAAGAGCACTATTAAATAAAAGAGTGGTATCTTTAGATTTGGGTTCTATGGTAGCTGGTACTAAATATAGAGGTCAATTCGAAGAGAGAATGAAAGCAGTAGTTCAAGAATTAGAAAAAAATGAAGATGTTATTCTATTTATTGATGAATTGCATACATTAGTTGGTGCAGGTGGTGCTTCAGGTTCTCTAGATGCTGCAAATATGTTAAAACCCGCATTAGCCAGAGGAGAAGTTCAATGTATCGGTGCATCCACTTTGGATGAGTATAGAGAGCACATTGAAAAGGATGGTGCCTTGGATAGAAGATTCCAGAAAATTATAGTAGAGGCACCAACTACAGAAGAAACACTTGAGATTATCCTTAATGTAAAGGATAAGTATGAGAAGCACCATGGTGTATTGTATACTGAAGATGCAATTAAAGCATGTGTTAAACTTGCTGAAAGATATATCACAGATAGATATTTCCCAGATAAAGCATTTGATGTTTTAGATGAATCTGGTGCAAGAGTTCGTTTATCTAATGTAGAAGTTCCTCAAGAAATCGTTAAAATTGAAAATGAACTTCGAGAAATAAGTATTGAAAAAAATAAAGTAATTCGAAATCAAAATTTTGAAGAAGCTGCAAGATTAAGAGATAAAGAAAAGAAACTACAACAAGATCTAGAAGATATACGATTATCTTGGGAAAAGGCACTTCAGAATGATCAACAGATTGTCAATGAAGAAGATGTAGCGAAAGTTATTTCAATTATGACTGGAATACCAGTATCTAAAGTCTCTGAAGATGAAGCGAAAAAACTTTTGCAACTTAATGAAGAACTAAAAAGAAATGTGATAGGTCAAGATGAAGCAATTGATGTTCTTGCTAAATCTATTAGAAGATCTAGAGCTGGTTTGAAAGACCCTTCAAGGCCTACAGGTGTATTTCTTTTTACAGGACCCACTGGAGTTGGGAAGACTGAACTTGCTAAAACATTAGCTAGACAGTTATTTGATACTGAAGATTCTCTTATACGTGTTGATATGTCAGAGTATATGGAAAAGTTCTCAGTGAGCAAATTGATTGGGGCACCTCCAGGTTATGTAGGTTATGAAGAAGGCGGTCAATTGACCGAGAAAGTAAGAAGAAAGCCATTTAGTGTAGTTCTACTAGATGAGGTTGAAAAAGCTCACCCTGACGCTTTAAACACTCTTTTACAGGTGTTTGATGATGGACATTTAACAGATGGTCTTGGGAGAAAAGTTGATTTTAGAAATACTATTCTTATTATGACTTCTAATGTTGGTCAAAGAGATATTAAAGCTGGCGGTAGTCTTGGATTTTCTGTTGATAAAAACGACAGTGATGATTCTCATATTATGAGCACTATTGATTCAGCAATTAAAACTAATTTCTCACCAGAATTTATCAATAGGCTTGATGGTATCGTATACTTTAAGAAATTGAAGAAAGACGATATGGTACGTATTATAGATATTCAACTTAAAAAACTTGAAAATAGATTGATTGATAGAAATATAACAATGAACATACCTAAATCAGCAAAAGAGTTTTTGGTTGATAAAGGATTCGATGAGAAATATGGCGCAAGACCATTGAGAAGAAGTATTCAGAAATATTTAGAGGATCCTTTATCTGAAGAGTTACTTTCGGGTAATATTAAAGATGGGTCATCTATAAAAATTAAAGTAGATAAAAAACTAGATAAACTTATATTCTCAAATAGTAATAATTTAGAAGTTGAAGCATAAAAATAAAAGGAGCTATGAAAGTAGCTCCTTTTTTTATATTTTAATCCAAGTTATATATTTACTAAAATAAGAATTTACATCATTAGGATATGAATGTTTGTAAACTACTTTTTTTATACCTGCCTGAATAATAGATTTTGTACAATGCTCGCAGGGTTCATGTGTGCAGTAGAGTGTAGAATTTTTTCTAGATTCTGGATCTACGGATAATATAGCATTTATTTCAGCATGTACTGTTCTTATACATCTTCCCTGGTCATTTTTTAAACACCCTTCATCTATACAATGAGGCAAACCTTTTGGTGAACCATTGTATCCTGTAGATAATATTCTATTATCTTCTGCAACTAAAACACAACCTACTTTAAGTCTTGTACAGGTAGATCTGGTAGAAACCTTCTCAGCAATTTCTATAAAATATGTATCCCAACTAGGTCTTGTATCTTCCATATCTTTTAATTTTATTTAGTGTACGAATGTATGCAAAATATTTTAATCTAAAAATTTTATTGTTGATAATAATTCATAATTAGTACCGTTTTTTGATATAACCAAAAGAGGTTTGTTCACCATTCTAGTCACTCTGATTGCATGTGCAGTTCCTTTAGAATCTCCATCCCAGAATGCTATTATTAAATCAGAGCTATCAATAACTGAGATGTTTCTTAAATAACTTGCCTTATTCCCAAGATTAGTCCAATCCGCATAGCAAATTTTAACCTCTATACTATTTTTTTTAGCCCAAGCTTCTGATATTAAATCAGCTCCTTGAGCATCCCCAGTAACTAATCTATCAAATGGTCCCAAATCCTTATGGATTCGGTTTAACCAAGCGAATATTAAGTCTCTGTCGATAAATGTTCTACTTCCAACTACTCCGAGGTTAAGAGATATATTTGAACTTCCTTCTAATTTGATCATATTTTGAAAATTTTTAAGAGATATTATATAGTTTGTTTTCTATCTTGAAAAGTCTATCAATTAGTAACCTGGACGTATTTATTTCAAATGAATAGACAATTCCTAATTCCTTATCAAGACTTACGGAAAGAGTTTTATTTTTATCAAATGAATATTGATAATTTGTAATCCTATCTATGAGTTTTACTTTACTATCCATTATTTTTTTAAGACTACCGAATCCATGCAGTAAAACGCAGTCTTCTTCTTCCAAAAGATACTCTTCAATATCTTTGTTACAATTCGTTAGCATATTGATATTTGTGTTAGTTAGACATGATTTTCTTGATAGAATAGATTGTTTTATAATTTATGAAACGAATCCAATCTTTAATTATGAATCGAATATTCTTGATCTTTACTTATAGGAACTCATGAAATGCGATCATAAAGTATTTTTATCATAAATATGATCAACTAAATGGGCTGATTTATAATCTTTTGCAGTTACCTTATTCTCATCATGGGTTTTAAAAGAAATCTTTATGAATTTATAGTCGTATAATTCGATATCAGGATGATGATTAGTTTCTTCAGACATTTGTGCTACTAAGTTGATAAATTCTATAGCACTATTAAAATCTTTAAACTCGAATATTCTATAAATTGAATTATTATCGAATCCCCACTTATTTAAGTGAGTTTTATTCTCAAATCTACGTAAAAATTCATTATATCCTTTAAAAATAGGCATTTTCTTAGATTTTTACTGTATATATTTGAAAAGGCCCAATGTTATTTGACATTAGGCCTTTTCTCTAAAATAATTTGATTATCAATCTTTATTTTAGTATGCAGAAGTATCGGAATCATCAGAAGCGAACAAAATTGATATTTGTTTAGCTACAGGTTCTCCATCTGGTTTATTAGAAATCTGAAATTCAACTGCATCTCCTATTTCTAAATCCTCGAAATTGCAATTTATTAGATCTTTCTGATGAAAGAATATGTTTTTAGGTGGATATAGAATAAATCCATATCCATTTTTAATACTTTGAATTTCAGATTCAATTCTATTATCTGGGTCAAACTCTACATCAGGTGCTTGAACTGTAGAATCATAATCCCTATTATCTTGGATTTTATTTCTACTAGTTGAAGGTCTATTAGTTTGAATTTGAGTTTCTTTATCTGTTTTTTGAACAAATATGTGTTTTAAATTTTCTTTGTTCATCTCAAATTCACTTGCAACATCTATAAACCATGTTACTTCTTCTGTTAATTCTCTTGATGTTTTAGTAGTTTGGGTTTCTCCGTCTAAATCCCATTCTAAATTCCAACTTAGAAGTAAGGTTCGAGTTCCTATAGAATGTAATTTTTTGATTAGAGGTTTAAAATCAGTATCACTAGTTACTAAAATAACAACATCCAAATTTTTCTGAATAGCAGCTTCATACGCATCTAATGCTAACCATACATCTGTTCCCTTTTCTATTATTCTTCCTCTTTGTTTTTTAATAGGAAGATAATGGGTAGTAATACCATCATACATACAGGCATCATCGAATACTCTTTCTCCATATAGAATATCCTTTTCATCTGCAGATTTAGCTGTGTATCTACCTCTATAAAGATGAGAATCTACTATTTTACATAGATCTCTATCTATATTTTCTTTTAAGGAGATTTGGTTTAAAGCGTATTCTTGTAACCCTTTCAAAGAAAGGCGACTGTGAATAGAGTGTCTAAATACATAAAAGTCAGACACATGATTCACAAAATTACCGTCATAAAAAATACCAATCTTTAAGGTTCTATTACTCATAGCTGATTATCTAATAAAATATCGAAATAAAAATAAAGAGCCCTTCTATTTGAAAGGCTCTTTATATAAAAAGAGAATTTATTTTGCAAATTTTTCTGCAATCATTTCTTTCAGAGATTTAGAAACTCCGAATTTTACAACTGTCTTTTCTGGAACTTGAATGGTTTCTCCAGTAACAGGATTTCTCGCTTCTCTTGCTTTGCGAGTGTTAATTTTAAAAGTACCGAGTGTCAAAAATGGGACATTTTGACTAGATGATAATTGTTCTCTTACAATTTCATCAATAGATGAGAGAACAGAATCAACTGTTTTTTTATTTTGTCCTGATTTCTCAACTAGATATTTAACAAATTCTGATTTCGTCATAAAGACTCCAACATATAATTAAAAAAGATTACCTAAATGGTAATTAGTAATAAAATTCAAACATACTGATAAAAAAAATAAAATGCAAATTTATTATTAAATATTGTGTATTTTGACACTCAATATACAATAATACGAAAAACAAT
>JACCDX011575890.1_pt1 | contig 12357 bp, 10 predicted proteins | sample 7449681 | NCBI WGS metagenome assembly JACCDX01 (sample SAMN15323450, study PRJNA562643) | freshwater metagenome | isolation source: river surface water | place: USA:Blue River Watershed | collected 2017-08-18
CACAGAGGTACTCGCGAGGCTGCTTCCTGAAACTGCGCAAATACTGGGGAATTCGGGCGAAAAAAAACCAACCAAGAGCGGTTGGTTTTTTAACAAGTGGTGGAGGCGGCGGGAATCGAACCCGCGTCCAAAGATCCTCTACAGACAGTTCTACATACTTAGTGTTGTCGTTTGGATTTAATCCTGCCGACGCGGACGCACACGCTGCGGCAAGACGAGTCACCTTGATTTAACACTGCGCCAAGTAACCCGACGCAATGCGATTCGCTGTGTATGACTCTACTGCTGTTGCCAGCCCGCCCCAGCGACAAGACGGTGTAGAGCTAGAAAGTTATTAAGTTTCTAGGGGTTTACGCTGCGAGAGCGTAAGACTTATCGTTTGCATTTAAGCATTTCCGGTTGGATTTACGAGGTGACCAGCCCTCGGTATGCCCTGCGCTGCTTTGCAACCCCTGTCGAAACCAGGTCGCCCCCAATGCAGTCGTGCCATTGTAAACCCTTAGCTGAGGCCGGTGCGGCTAAATTCAAGGGTGCAGTAGTTCGAGCAGATCAATGGGATATGCAGCCGTTACATCAGCTTGCCAGCTCTGCGGCTCGGTGTGTCCGCAGTAGCCCCATGCGGCTGCAATGGTGGGCATGTGGGCGGCAATCCCCGCCTGGATATCGCGCAAATCGTCGCCCACGTACCAGCATTGTTCCGGGGCGAGTTGTAATCGCCGTGCGGCCTCGAGCAGAGGTTCGGGGTGAGGCTTGGCATGCGGTGTGGTGTCGCCGGATATCACGCAAGCGGCGTGGCCCAGACTGATCAGCGGCACCAGGGCGTCTGTGTAGAGCGCGGGTTTGTTGGTGACGATACCCCAGCGCAAACCGCGCTTCTCTATACCATCGAGCAGCTCCTGCACACCGTCGAACAGGCGTGTGTTAGTTGCAATATTCGCCGCATAGTTGGCCAGAAATTCCATGCGAAGTGGATCATAGCTTTCATCGCCGGGTGCGATGCCAAAGGCCGCGCCGATCAGGCCGCGTGCGCCGGCAGAGGCAAGGGGGCGCAGCACTTCGAAGGGCGTGTCTTCAAGCCCCCGGTCGCGACGCATTTTGTTGACGGCAGCTGCGAGATCGGGTGCCGTATCTGCCAGTGTGCCGTCCAGATCGAACAGCAGCGCTTTGGGCGCTGGTAAGTGTGAATGCATCAGCTATCGGCTCAGGCGGGCTTGCTGCAGGCAATCAGGTAATTCACATCGGTGTCCTGGTTGAGCGAGTAAATTTTTGTGAAAGGGTTGTAGGTCATTCCCTTGACCCCTTCAACCTGCAAGCCTGCATTCCGGCTGTACTGTGACAGCTCGGCAGGTGTAATGAATTTTGCGTAATCGTGCGTGCCACGCGGCAGCAGGCGCAGAACATACTCCGCGCCGATGATGGCAAACAGGTAGGACTTCGGATTGCGGTTCAGCGTCGAGAAAAACACCCGGCCGCCGGGCTTGACCAGCGTCGCACAGGCGCGAACGACTGCGGACGGATCGGGCACATGCTCAAGCATTTCCATGCAGGTCACCACGTCATACTGTCCTGCCTCGCGCGCGGCGAGATCTTCGGCCGATATCAGTTCATAGCGAACCGCCATGCCGGATTCAAGACTGTGAAGATCGGCGACCTTCAGTGCTTTTTCAGACAAATCTATCCCTGTTACCGTCGCGCCTTTTGCCGCGATGGCCTCGGCGAGTATGCCACCGCCGCAACCGACATCGAGCACGCGCTGGCCGGCCAGAGGGGCGATTGCATTGATCCACTCCAGACGCAGCGGGTTGATTTCATGGAGCGGACGGAACTCGGAGTTAGGGTCCCACCAGCGGTGAGCGAGTTCACTGAATTTTTGTAGTTCCTGAGGATCGGCGTTCATTTCCGAATGATAGCGGAAAGTGGCAGAGGCCAAGATCTGGCTGATTTGCCGGAAAGTCGGCGAAAAAAAGCCTCCGCGACGGCGGAGGCTTTTTCGGAATTGAAATACTTATTTGTTACGGTTGCCCACCACTTCAACTTCGACCCGGCGATTTTTAGCGCGGCCTTCGGAAGTTCTGTTGCTCGCAACGGGTTTGCTTTCGCCTTTGCCTTCGGTGAAGACGCGATCTGCAGGTATGCCCTTCGACACGAGGAAGGCTTTCACAGCATTGGCACGACGCATCGACAGTTTCAGGTTGTAGGCCTCGGTACCTGTCCAGTCAGTGTGACCGGTAGCCACGACCACTTCAATATCAGTACCTTTGAGTTTCGATACCAGATCCTCGAGCTTGGCCTTGCCCGCCGGTTTCAGTACGGATTTGTCAAAATCGAAGAAGGCGTCTGCTTCGAAAGTAACCTTTTCCGAGGTGGGAGCAGCAGTCGCAGCGGCCGGAGCGGGTGCCGGTGCAGGGGCTGGCGCATCTGCAATCGGCGCGGCGTCGGTGTTTGCACCGGATGTGGCGGCGGATGGTGCCGGAGCATCGGCTTGAGCTTTGGGTGCAGCTACCGGTGCAGGTGCTGGTTTGAGCATGTCGTCGCAACCTTCAACTACCGCATCCGCAGGAGTCCATGTGCCTGTATGCCAGCACAAACCGAAGCCACTTTTGACCGGGTCGTTGGCTGAGTCCACGAGGTAGCCCTTGGGTGCGACCGTGCCGGCAAAGGCAAAGCTGCTGGAGAGGAGAAGTGAAAGCAAAAGCAGTGTGCTGCGGTTCGTGTGTTTCATCATTTTTTCCCGGGAAAAGACGCTTGGGCTCAGGCCGTAGCAGAAGACACTGCTATGACGAACTAAGCTTGTGTTGATATCAATAACTACACAATTTTAACGTGTTCAGCAGATGCGGGGAAGAAAGACCCAGCGGGTTGGTGCGCTATTTTATCGAGCTGCAGGATTTTTCAGGGGGAAAGTTCCCACAAGTAAAATTTGAATGGAGGAAACTTTCTGAGATGGTCTGCGCATCACACCGACAGCAATAGCTTGCAGGCCCCTTGCAGAGCCATCCCAGGTGGGGTGGCGTGAGTTGATTGCGCTCAGTCCCGGGATTTTTCCCCGACGACTTCGACTTCGACGCGTCGGTTTTTGGCGCGACCATCACGCGTGGCATTACTGGCGACAGGCTGTTTTTCGCCCTTAGCATCAATGTGGATCCGATCTGCCGGCAAGTCGCGGCTCTCGAGAAAGGTTTTCACAGCGGCTGCCCTGCGTCGCGACAGATTTTCGTTGTATTTTTCCGTACCAATCGAGTCCGTATGTCCGGTGGCGACGATGACCTCCAGCTCCATTTGTTTGAGACGGGTGGCTATCTCATCGAGTTTGCGCTGTCCTTCGGGTTTGAGGGTTGCCTTATCAAAATCAAAATAAGTGTCGGTGTCGAGTGTGATCTTTTCAGGTGGTGGTCGTTTCACAGCGGCAGGCGCTGGTTCGGCCGGTGGTAAAACCAGAGGGGGCGCTTCAACTGCGGGCGGCGGTGCTGGCGGGGCAGGCGGCGGGACCTCGACCTTGGGTGCCGGTGGTGGTATCGGCACTGCTTTGGCGAGCACGCCATCACAACCGACAACCACTGCCTGTGCGAGTGTCCAGTAGCCGGTGTGCCAGCAGGCGCCGGTGCTGCTGGTGACAACTCTGCCATTCGAATCCTGCACATAGCCTGGTGCGGCCGTGGGGGGCTCGGCACCCATGACCGGCAAGGTGGTACCCGTCAGAATAGCCATTATCAGATTCGATCGTACGCGCATTCCCGTACTCCTTCCGTCATCGCCCTTCGGCGCGGGTTGTCAAATGCCATGCCTGCCTGGCAGAACTTCAGTCCGAAGCCTGAGCACAGTCTGGCATCGGAGTGCAAACGTGCTTTTAGAAAAATCAAAAAGTTAAGCGTGCCACCTCAGAGACAAGCGCGTTACCGTCTTTGAAAAGGTGTCTGAACGAAGTCTCTCGGGCAGGGTCGGCATGGTAAAATTTCGTGTTTACAAGTCTGGACCCGCGGCCGTCGATTGCGCCCGGATCCACCGCAAGATATCGATTCAATTTTCAGTCTGCCAATGGACCAATTCGCAAAAGAAACCATCCCGATTTCGCTGGAAGAAGAAATGCGCAAGAGCTACCTCGATTACGCCATGAGCGTGATCGTGGGCCGTGCGTTGCCTGATGTTCGTGATGGTCTCAAACCGGTACACCGGCGCGTTTTGTTCGCCATGCACGAGACCAGCAATGTGTGGAACCGGCCGTACGTGAAATGTGCGCGTGTGGTCGGTGAAGTCATGGGTAAATACCATCCCCACGGCGACCAGGCGATTTACGACACTCTCGTGCGGATGGCGCAGGATTTCTCCTTGCGCTACACGCTGGTCGATGGTCAGGGTAACTTCGGTTCCATCGACGGTGACAACGCAGCGGCTATGCGTTACACCGAGTGCCGGCTCGACAAGATCGCCAGTGAGTTGCTGGCCGACATTGACAAGGAAACCGTCGATTTCGTACCCAACTACGATGGCAAGGAAAAAGAACCGTCGGTTTTGCCAACGCGCATCCCCAACCTGCTGATCAACGGCTCATCAGGGATTGCGGTGGGCATGGCGACCAATATTCCTCCGCACAACATCACCGAAGTGATCAACGGTGCGCTACATGTGCTGAGCACACCGACTTGTACGATTGATGAACTGATCGAAATCATTCCGGCACCGGACTTCCCGACCGCAGGCATCATTTACGGCGTCTCCGGTGTCCGCGATGGTTATCGCACCGGGCGCGGCCGTGTGGTCATGCGCGCGCGTACGCACTTCGAAGAAATTCGGGATGGCCGTTTCGCCATCATCGTTGATGAGCTGCCTTATCAGGTCAACAAGAAATCGTTGCTCGAGCGTATCGCCGAAATCGTTCGCGACAAAAAGCTCGAAGGCATTTCTGATATTCGCGATGAATCCGACAAATCCGGCATGCGGGTGGTGATCGAACTCAAGCGCGGCGAGTTGCCTGAAGTCGTGCTGAACAATCTTTACAAGCAGACCCAGCTGCAGGACACCTTTGGCATGAACATGGTGGCGCTGGTGGATGGGCAGCCCAAGCTGCTCAACCTCAAGCAGATGCTCGAGTGCTTCCTGTCGCATCGTCGCGAAGTCGTGACGCGTCGTACCGTGTTCGAATTGCGCAAGGCACGCGAGCGGGGCCATGTGCTCGAAGGCCTCGCTGTTGCACTGGCCAATATCGACGAATTCATCGCGATTATCAAAGCCGCACCGACACCACCTGTCGCAAAAGCCGAATTGATGGCGCGCTCCTGGGATTCGTCGCTGGTGCGAGAGATGCTGGCGCGCACCGGTGATGATAACGTGGGCGGTATCAATGCCTTCCGTCCTGAAAACCTGCCGCGCCATTACGGACTGCAATCCGACGGACTCTACAAGCTTTCGGATGATCAGGCGCAGGAAATTCTGCAAATGCGTTTGCAGCGCCTGACCGGCCTTGAGCAGGACAAGATCGTCAATGAATACAAAGAAGTGATGTCGCAGATCGCCGATCTGCTGGATATCCTCGCACGTCCCGAGCGTGTGACCACCATCATCAGCGACGAGCTGATCGCTGCGCGTAATGAATACGGCGAGGGCAACAAGGATGTACGCCGCTCCCAGATCGAGATCAACGCGACCGATCTCGGCACCGAAGATCTGATCGCCCCGCAGGATATGGTGGTGACCCTGTCGCACACCGGCTACATGAAATCGCAGCCTTTGTCCGAGTATCGTGCGCAAAAGCGCGGTGGTCGTGGCAAGCAGGCCGCAGCGACCAAGGAAGACGACTGGATCGAGCAGCTGTTCATCGCGAACACGCACGACTACATGTTGTGCTTCTCCAATCGTGGGCGCATGTACTGGCTGAAGGTATGGGAAGTGCCTCAGGGTTCGCGCACCTCGCGCGGCAAACCCATCGTCAATATGTTCCCGTTACAGGACGGTGAAAAAATCACTGTCGTACTGCCGCTGTCCGGAGAGAACAGTGCCTTCCCCGAAGACCGCTACGTGTTCATGGCGACCTCGCTGGGTACCGTCAAGAAGACACCACTGTCCGATTTCAGCAACCCGCGAAAGGCCGGCATCATCGCTGTTGATCTCGACGACGGCGATTTCCTGATCGGCGCTGCGCTCACTGACGGCAAAAATGATGTGATGCTGTTCTCAGATGCGGGCAAGGCGGTTCGGTTTGATGAAAACGATGTGCGCCCGATGGGTCGTACCGCACGCGGTGTGCGCGGCATGAACCTGGAAGAGGGACAGCTGGTCATCGCTTTGCTGGTCGCGCAGAACGAAGCGCAATCTGTGCTCACGGCGACAGAAAACGGTTTTGGCAAGCGCACGCCGATCACGGAGTACACCCGTCATGGTCGCGGCACCAAGGGCATGATTGCCATCCAGACCAGCGAGCGTAACGGTAAGGTCGTGGCTGCAACGCTGGTGGACGCGACAGATGAGATCATGATGATCACGACCGGTGGCGTGATGATCCGTACACGGGTATCCGAGATTCGCGAAATGGGTCGCGCAACGCAAGGCGTGACCCTGATTGCTGTTGAAGATGGTGCCAAGTTATCCGGCCTGCAGCGCATCCTTGAGGCGGATAACGAGGATGAAAACGGTGCAGGCGAGGCTGACGCGAGCTGATCAGGTCAGCCTCGTTCGCCCGACGCGTTGCCGACGAAGTACAACATAAAAACACAGGCAAGCTGCCATGAGTGACGACAAACTCAAACCGTTGCGTGATCAGATTGATGCCATCGACGCGCAATTGCTCGCCTTGCTTAACGAGCGTGCGCGCGTCGCTCAGCAAGTCGGTCATGTGAAGGCCGAGACCAATGCGCCGGTATTTCGTCCGGAGCGTGAGGCACAGGTGCTCGCGCGTATTGCCGACACTAACCCCGGCCCGCTGTTGTCATCCGATTTACAGTCGATTTTCCGTGAGGTGATGTCGGCTTGCCGCGCGCTGGAAAACCGTGTCACCGTCGCCTTTCTCGGGCCGGTCGGCACTTACAGCGAACAGGCGGTCTGGCGGCAGTTTGGTCAGGCAGTAGATCCCTTGCCTTGCGTCTCGATTGATGAAGTATTTCGTTCGGTCGAGGCAGGTACGGCCGAATTCGGTGTGGTGCCGGTTGAGAACTCGACCGAAGGTACCGTCAACCGCACCCTGGATTTGCTCCTGCAAACCACGCTCTCTATTAGCGGCGAAGTCGCATTGCCCGTGCACCACAGCCTGATGACTCGCAGCGGCAGCATGGACAAAGTCATGCGCATCTGCGCGCACTCTCAGGCGCTCGCGCAGTGCCAGTCCTGGTTGAATCAACACTACCCGAACATTGAGCGCCATGCGGTTGCTTCCAACGGCGAGGCCGCACGTCTGGCGAGTGAAGACGGCAGCGTCGCAGCGATCGCCAGCGAGATGGCCGCCAAGCGTTATGGCCTTTCCATTGCGCACGCGCACATTCAGGATGATCCGCACAACCGCACCCGGTTTTTTGTTGTCGGGCGTCTGACGCCCTCTACCTCAGGCAAAGACCAGACTTCGCTGGTGCTTTCGGTTCCCAACAAGCCGGGTGCGGTGTATGAGTTGCTTGCACCACTGGCTAAACACAGTGTGTCCATGACGCGCTTCGAATCCCGTCCTGCACGTACCGGCCGCTGGGATTATTATTTTTACGTTGATATTGAAGGTCATGCCCATGACACCAAAGTCGCGCAGGCGCTCTCAGAGCTGCAGGCGCAGGCGGCGTTCTTCAAGGTGCTGGGCTCTTATCCCCACACTTCCTGATTCCTGTTTTTTTGATTGGCCATTCCCATGAATTTTGGTCCTGATTACGTCCGCGCGATTGCGCCCTACCAGGGCGGCAAGCCGATCTCCGAAGTCGCCCGCGAGTTTGGTCTTGATGAGTCCCGCATCGTCAAGCTTGCCTCGAATGAAAATCCGCTCGGCATTCCCGAATCGGCGAAGCAGGCGATGAGTGCTGCGATGGCCGATCTGGCGCGCTATCCGGATTCGAATGGTTTTGATCTGAAGGCTGCGATCAGCGCGAAATTTGGTATGCCGGCAGAGTGGATAACCTTGGGCAATGGCAGTAACGATATTCTGGAACTGGCCGCACGTTCGCTGGTGTCAGTCGGTCAGAGTGTGGTGTATTCGCAGTACTCGTTCGCTGTTTATCCGCTGGCCACGCAGGCTATCGGCGCGCGTGCGATCGTGGTGCCGGCCAAAGATTTCGGGCATGACTTAATGGCTATGCGCGCTGCGATCGCCGACGATACGCGTCTGATCTTCCTCGCCAATCCGAACAACCCGACCGGCACATTCATTGATGGCGAGCAGATCGCTGCGTTCATACGTTCGGTGCCGTCCCATGTGGTCATTGTGCTGGACGAGGCCTACACCGAATACCTGTCACCCGCGCAGCGTTACGATGCTTTTGGTTGGGTAGCGCAGCATCCGAACCTGATTGTCTCGCGCAGTTTTTCCAAAGCTTACGGGCTTGCCGGTTTGCGTATGGGTTTCGGCATTGCGCAGCCGGGACTCACCGATCTGATGAATCGTTTGCGCCAGCCCTTCAATGTGAATTCGCTCGCGCAAGCGGCAGCGATTGCTGCGCTTAAAGATGAGGCCTTTCTAGAAAAGAGCGCAGAGGTGAATGCGCAGGGTTACCAGCAACTGACTGCAGCCTTCGATCAGATGGGTATTCGCTACGTGCCTTCCGTCGGTAACTTTGTGTTGTTCCGCGCTGGTGACGACGACAATGCCGGCGCCAAGGTCAATCTGGCTTTGCTGAGGCAGGGCGTGATCGTGCGGCCGGTGGCCAATTATGGTTTGCCGCAATGGCTGCGCGTGTCGATTGGGCTGCCTGAGGAAAATGCTGCTTTCATCACCGCACTGACATCCGTGCTGGCCTGAGCATGCAAGCTTTCGGAAAAATCACGATTTTTGGTGTCGGTCTGATCGGCGGCTCATTTGCACTGGCGCTGAAAAAATCGGGCGCAGTCAGCGAGGTGGTTGGTGTGGGGCGGCGGCGTGACACGCTGGTACGCGCTGCGGCACTCGGCATCATCGACAGCCACACCGACGATGTGGCTCAGGCGGTCGCTGGCGCTGATCTGGTCTTGATTGCTGCACCGGTCGCGCAAACGCCGGCACTGCTGCAAGCGATCGCGCCGCATTTGCAAGCCACGACAGTTGTTACCGACGCTGGCAGCACTAAAACTGATGTCATGCTGGCCGCGCGTGCCGCACTGGGCAGCAAGATTCCCCAGTTTGTGCCTGGACATCCGATTGCAGGGCGTGAGCAAAACGGTCCCGAAGCAGCGCTGTCTGATTTGTATGTCGGTAAAAAAGTCATACTCACTGCCTTGCCCGAGAATCCGACAGCTGCTGTTGAACGCGTCGCGGCAGCATGGCGGCAATGTGGCGCGCTGGTGCATCATTTGTCTGCTGAAGCACATGATGCGGTATTTGCGGCAGTCAGTCATTTGCCGCATGTGCTTGCTTATGCACTGGTTGACGATATTGCCGCCCGCCCGGATGCGGCCCGACTATTTCAGTATGCGGCGAGCGGATTTCGCGACTTCACGCGTATTGCCGGATCCTCACCTGAAATGTGGCGCGACATTGCGCTGGCCAATCGTACCGCCTTGCTCAGTGAACTCGATGTCTACATGGCCAAGCTGAGCCAGATTCGCGCTTCACTGGATCAGGGCGACGGTCCGGCACTGGAAAAAATATTCGGCGGTGCTCAGGCCGCCCGACAGGCATGGATTGCTGCAATCGAGGCAGCAGAGCAAGCGCGATCATTTGAGCAGGGCGGAGACTGATGTCATGAAAACCTATCCCCATGATCTTGCGCTGACGCCGGGATCTGCCGCACGCGGCGTGATCCAACTACCGGGTTCGAAAAGTATTTCCAATCGCATGCTGCTGCTGGCGGCGCTGGCCAGTGGCACCACCGAGATCCGTGATCTTTTGTCCTCCGACGATACGCAGGTGATGCTGGCCGCGTTGCAAAAACTCGGCGTGTCTTGGCAGCAGCAAGGTCAGAGCCAGACCTATGTCGTGACAGGGGCCGCTGGCAAATTTCCGTCGCAATCTGCCGATCTTTTCATGGGCAATGCGGGTACGGCGATTCGTCCGCTGACCGCAGCACTGGCGGCGATGGGCGGTGATTACAGCGTGCATGGTGTGCCGCGTATGCATGAGCGGCCCATCGGGGATCTGGTGGATGCGCTCAATGCCGCTGGCGCCCGCATTGACTACTCCGGTCAGCCGGGTTTCCCGCCGCTGCATATCCACACCGGCAATTTGCATCCGCAAATCATGCAGGTGCGGGGCAATGTCTCGAGTCAGTTTCTGACGGCTTTGCTGATGGCTTCACCGCTGATTGCGCGCGATCATCCGCTGCGCATTGAGGTTGTGGGTGAACTGATTTCCAAGCCCTATATTGAAATCACGCTGAACCTGATGCAGCGTTTCGGCGTGGCGGTTGAGCGGGAGGACTGGGCCGCGTTTCGTATTGCACCCGGTCAGCAATACCGCAGCCCGGGCGTGCTGCATGTGGAGGGCGATGCGTCATCTGCCTCTTATTTTCTGGCGGCAGGCGCGATTGCTGGTGGTCCGGTGCGGGTCGAGGGCGTAGGCAAGTCCAGCATTCAGGGTGATGTGCGTTTCGTCGAATCGCTTGCGCAAATGGGCGCGGAGATTACGATGGGCGACAACTGGATAGAAGCGCGCTCGGGCGGGATATTGAAGGCTATCGACACCGATTTCAATCACATTCCCGATGCGGCAATGACGATTGCAGTGGCCGCTTTGTATACCGACGGCACCAGCACCCTGCGCAACATCGGCAGCTGGCGCGTGAAGGAAACCGACCGTCTCAGTGCGATGGCAACCGAGCTGCGTAAACTGGGCGCGGTGGTGGAGGAGGGCAGCGATTATTTGCGAGTGACACCCCCTGCGGTGTTACAGCCCGCAACGATCGATACCTATGACGACCATCGCATGGCCATGTGCTTCTCACTTGCCTCGCTCGATGGCGCGGCGCGCAAGGGCACGGCAGTGCTCATTAATGATCCGGCTTGCGTGGCCAAGACTTTCCCCGATTATTTCGATGCCTTTGCCCGTATCGTTCATCACGACTGACGCCCCATGAACCACATTCCGGTCATTACTATCGATGGACCCACGGCCTCCGGCAAGGGGACGGTGGCCAGCCGGGTCGCGCAGAGCCTCGGCTTCGCGTTTCTGGATTCGGGCGCGCTATACCGGCTGACGGCGCTGGCTGCTATTGAATCCGGCATGGATTTGGGCGACGAGCCCGGGCTGGCGCGTATCGCGGCAGGGCTGGACGTGCGGTTTGAAGGTGAGCGCATACTTCTGGCAGGACATGAGGTTTCAGACGCAATTCGTGCGGAAGCGGTCGGCGTGGCCGCGTCCAGAATTGCGACGCTGGCCGGGGTGCGCCGTGCACTGGTGGATCTGCAGCATGGGTTTCGTCAGATGCCCGGTCTGGTGGCCGATGGCAGGGATATGGGTACCGTGATTTTTCCGGATGCCCGCCTTAAGGTTTTTTTGACGGCGAGTGTCGAGGCGCGGGCGAACAGGCGCTATAAGCAATTGATTGGCAAAGGTTTTCCTGCTAATATGCGAGCCCTTTTGCAGGATTTGCGAGAACGCGATGCGCGCGATACCGAGCGCGCCGTGGCTCCCCTGAAACCCGCCGAAGGCGCCCATTTGCTCGATACCTCCGAAATGACGATTGAGCAGGCGGTTGAACAGGTACTTGCCTGGTATCAGGCAGTGCCGCAGTAACGCATTAATGCTTTACCCCGGTGCCTCGTGATGCGCAACGCGTCGCAAGGTGTTGAAAAACCTAACCCAGCCCCGGCAATTCCGCTTTGGTTGGATAACCTTCCTAACTTATGTCTATTGCTACTAACTCCCCCGCATCTTCCGGCATGGAAAGCTTTGCCGCACTTTTTGCTGAATCGCTGCAGCGCCAGGATATGCGCTCCGGAGAGGTCATTTCGGCTGAAGTCGTTCGCCTTGACCACAACTTCGTCATCGTTAATGCCGGACTGAAGTCTGAAGCATTCATTCCTATCGAAGAATTCAAAAATGACAATGGTGAGCTCGAAGTCAATGTCGGTGACTTCATCTCCGTTGCCATCGAGTCGCTGGAAAATGGTTTCGGCGACACCATCCTCTCCCGCGACAAGGCCAAGCGCCTGGCAAGCTGGCTCTCGCTCGAAAAAGCGATGGAGTCGGGCGAGCTGGTGACCGGTACGGTCAGCGGCAAAGTCAAAGGCGGTCTGACCGTTCTGACCAACGGTATCCGCGCC
>JACCDX010965567.1_pt1 | contig 12356 bp, 11 predicted proteins | sample 7449681 | NCBI WGS metagenome assembly JACCDX01 (sample SAMN15323450, study PRJNA562643) | freshwater metagenome | isolation source: river surface water | place: USA:Blue River Watershed | collected 2017-08-18
ACCTCGGCATCCCCGTGACGTGGCCCATGATCTCGGGCGCGCGCGTCATCGTCGAGTACGCCACCGAGGACTTCCAGGCCGACGCCTCGCTCGGGTCCCACTTCTTCCACAATGTCACGTCCCTGAACATCGGGTACCTGACCGTTCCGTGGCCTCGCGGGGCAAACCTGATCGACTGGGCGTGGCTCCGCGAACAGCGCGAGGTCTGGCGCGAGGGGAGCCTCGTGCACACGCGGCTCGCCGCGCCGGTGCGCGTCGTCATGGACGGTCGTCGCGGTGGAGCGGCCGTGTTCAAGACCGCAGAGGTCGCGGCGGAGACCCACGGCGACGCGTGACAGAGGCTGGAAAACGCCTAAACCCCGGCCCTCTCGCGAGGAACCGGGGTTCGAGGTGGTTGCGGGAGCAGGATTTGAACCTGCGGCCTTCGGGTTATGAGCCCGACGAGCTACCTGGCTGCTCCATCCCGCGCCAGAAGACGCGTCGAAGACGCTTCCATTAAAACGGACGAAACCGGCACGCTGTGAAGCATCGCCGGTTTCGTGTTCTTCGGGAGCCAAGCACGCGGCGTGCTTCGGCAAGTGGTTGCGGGAGCAGGATTTGAACCTGCGGCCTTCGGGTTATGAGCCCGACGAGCTACCTGGCTGCTCCATCCCGCGCCAGTGAATGCTATCTATCCGTCTTGCGCTGCCTGTCAAGCCGCTTCTTCAGCCACGCGGCGTTGGGCTTTGCGAAGCCGGCCTTGCTCGTGCGCGCCTTGCGGCCCGCGTTGATGGCGGGCACGCCGTTCGCCAGATCGTGCAGACGCTGCACTTCTTCCGGCGTGAGCGCACGGTACTGGCCGCGCTCCAGCCCGCGCAGGCTGATCGTGCCGAAGCTCTCGCGGCGAAGCTTGGCCACGGGGTGGCCAACCTCGGCGAACATGCGCCGCACGAGTCGGTTGCGCCCTTCGGTCACCGTGATCTCGACCCAGCAGTTGCCGGCGTCCGTGGACTTCACTACGCGTGCCTTGCACGGGGCGGTCTTGCCGTCCTCGAGCATGACGCCGTCCTGCAGGCGCGCGAGCGTGCGCTCGTCGGGTGTCTTCCACACCTTGGCGGCGTAGCGCTTCGGAACCCCGGTGCTCGGGTGCGTGAGCTTGTGGGCCAGCTCGCCGTCGTTCGTCAGCAGCAGCACGCCCTCAGTGTTGATGTCGAGGCGACCGACGGGCTCGACGCGGGCGGGGAGGTTTGGCAGCAGCTCGAGGACGCTCGTGCGGCCCTCGGGGTCGTTGCGGCCCGTGATGTAGCCGTTCGGCTTGTACAGCACGAAGTACACCTTTCGCGCGCTGGCGCGCTGGATCGGGCGTCCGTCCACCAGGATGCGGTCGGTCTCGAGCACCGGGTGCCCCGGGTGCGCGACCTTCTCGCCGTTCACGGTCACGCGGCCGTCCGCGATCATCGTCTCGGCCTCTCGGCGGCTGGCGACTCCGCGGCTAGCCATCACCTTCGCCAGGCGGCGCCGGCCGTCCTGCGTCTCGATCTCGTCCATGTGCGCTCCTTGACCGTCGTCACGACGGGCGTTGGGGCGGGTATGTACCGCATGCGCGAATGTCAAGTGCGAACGCGGTGTCCGAGCAGGAGCGTGGCGCGCGTCTCTACGGGCAGGAGGCCCCATGACCGCACAGATCGGCGATGAGTTGGTGTTGGACGGCACCCGCCGGACCATCCACGGTGCGCTGCCGATCTTCAGGCTCGCGGCCATCGTCGAAACGCCGGGGCGCGCACGCATGAACACAGCGTGCTGGCGAGGCTACGTGGCGAAGTGGCGGATTGCTGAGGGTGAGCTCTGGCTGGATTCCATCGATGGCGCGTGGGCCTTGGAGGGCGATCCGGTGCCGGCCCGCTGGGTCACCACGCACGTGCGCGCGTCGGCGGGACCGCCGGTCTGGTACGTCCACACGGGCTTTGCCAGCGAGTTCGCCGGCGTCATCGAGCTCGACATCCGTGAGGGACGCGTTCATCGGCGCCGTGTGTTCGCCACCCCGACCAGCGGGTACAACGCGCCATGGCTGAACGAGCCGGCGACGGCCCTCCGCTTCGCGTGTCCATCTGACGTCGCTCTGGATCCACCGCCGCGGTCGCCCGCGATCGGCACGCGGTTGCGCGCGGCCTGGCGTGTGGCACGTCGTGACCAGGGGCTTCGTGCGGGCCAGATCGCGGCTCGGCGCGGCGTGCCTCCCCAACGCGCGGGTCGCATCGGTGCGTGGGAGGTCGGTACGCGCGCGCTCGACCGCGCGATCGTCGTCGCGGTCGCGGAGCTGCTCGGCATTGACGCGGCCATGCGGGCTCGGCTGGACGAGGAGGACCGCGCCGAGAGCCAGGTCGCGCGCAACGCGTTCCTTGACGCGCCGATCGTGCCAACCCTGCGGTTCGTCGGTTCGTTCGAGTACCATTGTTCACTGCCACCGGGCTGGGTCCGTCACGAGAGGGCGCGATCCGCTGGGCCAAGGCGTGTGTGGACGCGTCCTGGCGCGCGGCCACGCTGTACATCACGCGTCGTGACCGTGTCGCGTTCGACCAGAACGGCGGGATCCGCCCCCTCGGGGGCTCGGGCGACGAGGACGCTCCTCGTGGCCCCACCGCTGCGCCGCCGGGGAGCACGGTATAGGAGAGCCGCATGATCGCGCTCGTCGCTGCCCTGCTCGCCGTTCGGTCCGCTGGTGCCGTCCCGCTCACCGTGGACGTCAACCTTGGCGCTGGCCCTCACTGGATGCAGGCGAACGGCGCGCTCGGCGACGCCGCTTCGGGGTACCTCGCCGTTTCCCTCGACACCTACGGGGTGCTCGACGCCAAGGACCTCAAGAAGGTGCGCAAGCGCGTCCCGCGCAAGTATCGCGCGATGGTCCCCAAAAAGGAGGCGCGCGTGAACCCGTACGGGTTCATCCCGCAGCAGCTCATCGTCTCGCCGGGGGGCGCGGGCGGGCCGGCCATGTACGGCGCCAGCTGGACGCCGATCACCCTCTCGGAGGATCTGGTCGACGGCAAGCGCTTCAACGTCGACCTCGCGCTGGGCGCCACGGGCACCCTCGCCATCCTGCCGGACGACGGTGTCGGCGAGCGCGTCACCGTGTTCGCGCGGCCCGGCCTGCAAGCGCGCCTCGAGGCCGAACTCAAGCTCAGTCGGCGCTTTCTCCTGAGCGCCGGCTACGACGGACGCGTGTACCTGCCGCAGGGACTCGGCGATGACGGGTTCACTGCGGTCGCGCCCGGCGACGACACCCTGTGGTACCTCGGCGGCGCCTTCGCGCAGCTGCACTACCGGTTCCCGAAGAAGATCCGATACTGAGGCGCTGGGTCACCGCTCCGCGCGTCGAACGAACAGCGTCGCTGCGGCGACGCAGGCCAGCGTGATTGTGAGCGCGAGAATCCACGGGCCGAGCCCCATGCCGACGGCACGCGTGGCGGCGTCGGCCGGGTTGGGCGCGCCGAGCATCATCTGCCAGGTGCTCAACGCGACGGCGAGGGCCAGCGCCAGCGTGACGAGGCCCATCGTGATCAGGAACCATGAGGTGGGCTTCATGACCCCAGTGTGCGGACGTGGCGGTGACGTGGCCGTCACGTCATGTCGACGCGAACGCGACCTTCAGCCGAGGCGCCCGGCGTGGAAGTCCTCGAAGGCCTGCTGGATCTCGCGGGTGCTGTTCATGACGAAGGGGCCCTGACCGACGACCGGCTCGCCGATGGGCTCCCCGGCGAGGATGAGCACCGTGGTGTCGGTCGTCGCCTGGAGCACGACGTCGGAGCCGGAGCGTTGGAACACAGCCAGCTGGCCCTCGCGCAGGGGCGCGCCCTGCACCGCGGCGTCGCCGCGCATGGCGACGAGCGCGAGCGACCAGCCCGCCGGCACGGAGAAGGTGTACCCCGCGCCTGCGGGGAGGCGCACGTCCGCCACGACGAGGGACGTGTGGGTGCGCGCGGGGCCGCGGAGCCCGTCGAGCTCGCCGGCGATGACACGCAGTTCGCCCCGGCCGTCCGCCACGGGCACGCGTGGGATGTCGGCGGCGACGATGGCCTGGTAGCCTGGCGCGGTCATCTTCTGCGCCGCCGGAAGGTTCACCCAGAGCTGCGCGACCTCGAAGGTGCCACCCTCGCGGGCGAAGCGTGTGGCGTGGTACTCCTCGTGGAGCACGCCGCGGCCGGCCGTCATCCACTGGACGTCCCCGGCACCGATGGTGCCCGTGTTTCCTGCCGTGTCGCGGTGCTCGGCCTCGCCCTGGTATACGACCGTCACCGTCTCGAAGCCGCGGTGGGGGTGCATGCCGACCCCGCGTCGTCGCGTGGTCGGCTCGAACCGCGTCGGGGCGGCGTGGTCGAGCAGCAGGAACGGATCGAGGAGCTTGCCGTGGTTCCCGTAGTGGAAGAGCGAGCGCACGGGAAACCCGTCGCCGACCCAGTGCAGCGGCGGGGGAGAGAAGATGCCTGCGATGGGCTTCATGGAAACTCCGGTGCGGTCCCGTAAGGGGGCGGCGTGCTGGCGACCAGAACGCCGTCGACGTCACTCTGTTCGCTGTGGCGAACGATCCTTCAGGGACGCACGCTCCGCGCGCCCATGTCGGAGCGGCTTCCGTCGGTCCAATCCACGCGCGACGGATCGCCGGCGTCGCGGAGCGGGCTGCTCGCCTGCAGGGCGAAGTCGTCGTCGTCCACGGTGTCGTCGCGCGTCCAACGCACGAAGCCGGGATCGACGCCAAGGTTGCCGTCAGAGCCTGCCGCCGCGCCGAAGGAGGTGTCCGTGCCGTTGGCGTAGAAGTCGCTCCAGCGCACGGTGACGTTGCCCTCTTCGACCTGAACGCCCACGTCGTTGTCGGCGAAGATCCCGTTCACGACGTCGTAGGTTCCGTACGCGACGTAGACCGCCTTGAAGCTGTCGACCGCCGTGAGGTTCGCCAGGGTCCCGCGTCCCCCCGCGAGGTACACTCCGCCGTAGTCGAGGTCCGGGCGCTCGCCGTTGAGCACGAGATCTTCCACGTCCAGGTCGTTCTCGAACAGCGCCAGATTCGCGTAGGTGCCCCTGTTGCCGCGGGCCTCCACGCCCCGCAGGATCACCAAGCCGTACTCGGCGTAGAGCGCCGCGGCGATGTGGGCTTCGTTGTGCGCGAGGGTGACGCCCCGCAGCCAGAGCGTGCCGGACGTGGCGTAGATCCCGCCGCCGTTCCCGTAGACGGTGTGCTCGCCGCGCTCACCGTACTGGCTCAGGCGAGGCAGGACGTTGTCACGCACGATGATGTCCGTCAGCGTCAGCGTGGAGCGCGCTATGTAGACGCCGCCACCGTAGTGCGTCGTCTGGGAGCCGTCGGTCCACGAGGACACCTCCACCTTGCCGGTTCCGCCGCTCAGGGTGAAGCCCTCGAGCTGCACGTTCTCGCCCGACTCCACCGTGAGCACCGGGCCGGTCCCGTCACCGACGAGGAACGTCGCCTCGGCGCCGTCCGTGCTCGAGATCACCGCGTGCCGGCCTCGCGGGTTCAATGCGCCCACGTAGGTTCCCGGGCGCACCCGGAAGCATGCGGCGGTCGAGCGTTCGAGGGCTATCTGGAGGCCAGGGTAGGGGTAGTCTGCCGAGCCGTCCATGCGCGTCCCGGTCGTCGGGCCCACCCACGCCGGCGCTCGTGGGTTGTTGTCGTCGCAGTCGTCATCGTTGCGGACGCCGCCGCACCCCAGCACGGGCGTTCCGGGGTCGCCGCTGCCGTCCCCGTCGCGGTCGAGAAACGCCTGCACGAAGTGCGTCGGGTCGTCGTCGGCGGTGCCGGAGCAGTCGTTGTCCACACCGTCGCAGACGTCGTCCGCGCCGGGCCACACCGTCCCGTCGCCATCGTCGCAGTCGCCCGCGTTGCTCACCCAGCCCGTCGGTGCCGAGCATCCCGCCGGTCCGATCGTGGCGGGATCGCCGAAGCCGTCGTCGTCGACGTCCGCGAACCAGACCAGGTCGGGATCCTCGTCGGTGGCACCGTCACAGTCGTTGTCCACGTCGTCACAGCCGTCCGTCTGGACGGCAGGGGACACGTCTTCGCGGCTGTCGTCGCAGTCCTCGCCACGCGGAGAACCGTCTCCGTCGGCGTCCACGGATGCGTCCGTCGCCGTGTCGCCGATGACCTCGACGACGGACGACCGCGCGCAGGCGGTCAGCGTCGCGGTCACGAGGAACGTGGTGAGACGAAGGTGCGCGGAGGGAACGCGAGCGGTCTTCATGCGGCGAACGTAGCCGGAACGCCGGAAGCGCGCCCGCAGGCCGTGGACGCGTCAGTCCTCGAAGCGGTAGCCCGTGCCGTGGACGGTCAGGATGTGGCGCGGGTCGGCGGGTTGGTCCTCGACCTTCTTGCGGAGCTTCAGGATCTGGTTGTCCACGGTGCGCGTCGCCATGGCGGGCGAGTAGCCCCAGACGTTCTGGAGGAGCTCCTCGCGGCTGACGTCGCGGCCCTTGTTCGCCACGAGGTAGGCAAGGACGCCCGCCTCGTGCGTGGTCATGCGCTGCTCCTCGCCGTTGCGGAGGAGGATGCGTCGCTTCAGGTCGACCTCGTTCTGGCCGAACCGGTACAGGTCAGGGGTGCGCGGCTGCGCGGGACGCGTCCGCAGGCGCGCGCGTACGCGCGCGACGAGCTCACGGAGCGAGAAGGGCTTCACCACGTAGTCGTCGGCGCCGAGGTCGAGCCCCTCGACACGGTGCTGCTCGCTGGCCCGCGCCGTGAGCAGGATGACGGGCACCTCGGGGTGCTCGGCCTTGACGCGCCGGAGCACCGCGAGTCCGTCCATGCCGGGCAGCATCACGTCGAGGACCAGCAGGTCGGGGAGGTCGTCCTCGAACGCGGCGAGCGCCGCTTCGCCCGTGTCGACGTGGACCACCGAGAAGTGCTCGTGCTCGAGCGCGCTCGTCAGGCCCATCGCCAGAGTCTCGTCGTCCTCGACGATCAGGATGCTCGCGCCCATGGTGTCCATCAGGTCCTCCGGATCCGCAGCACGAAGAGGGAGCCTCCGTCTGCGCCTTCTCGGCAATCTACCTTCCCACCGTGTGCACGGGCCGCGTCCGCGACAAATGCTAACCCAAGGCCGTGACCGCCCGCGTGGCCCCGGCCAGGGCCCTCCACGCGCGAGAAGCGCTCGAAGATCGCGCGGCGCTTCTCGACGGGCACGCCGAGCCCATTGTCGAGCACCTCGATGACGGCGTGCTTCCGATCCGCGCGCAGGCGCACGAGGCACGCCAGCGGACGCTCGGGCGACCTGTACTTGAGGGCGTTGTCGAGCAGGTTCGTGACCGCGTCCCGGAGCTGCACGGGCTTCACTCGGCAAAGGGCCGGGCCCTCGGGGAGCACCATCTCGAGGCGTCCGCGCTGCTGCTCGAACCGTGGACGCCAGACGGCCACCAGCTCGGCCAGCATCCTGGCGAGATCGACCTCCTCGCGGGTCTCCTCGAGGGGCCTCGCCGCCGAGCGGATCACGTCGTCGAGCCGCTCGCCGAGGCGCTCCGCCTCCTTGACGATCTGCTGGGCGAACTTCTCACGCTGGGCGGCGTCGCGGAAGGCGCCGAGCTCGATGGTCTCGGCCATGAGCCGGATGCCGGCGAGCGGGGTCTTGAGCTCGTGCGTGACGCGCGTCATGAACTCGCGCTGCTGATTCAGAAGGCGCTGCTGGCGACGGTCGTTGGCCACGAGCGTCAACAGCGCCATGGTCCCCATGACGAGCCCGATTCCAATGGGAAGAAGCTGCGTCGCGAGCGCCCTGGAGGCGCGCGCGTCGAGCGAGATGGCCCCTGGCGTCAGGCCCGCCCGAAGGTGAGGGAGCACGCGCGTGAACGCCACCTCCACTTCGAGGGGCGAAGCTGCGCCCTCGAGCAGTCGCCCCGCGGGCGTCCGCACGGAGAGATGGTTCCGCAGCGCAGGGGGCGCCCTCGCGATGAACCCGGCCACGAGCGCCGGCTGGTCCAACTGGACGCCGGTGTGACTGCCGTCGGGAGCGCTGGTGTAGGCCAGCAGCCATGGCGGGTCGCCGTAGGGGTCGACGAGCATCCGCACGCCAGGAACGGGCTCGCGACCATTGTCCTCGACGCGGTCACGAAGCTCGGTCCAGAGCGCGAGACGGCGCTCGGCACGATGGAGCCGCTCGTCATCGTCGCCCGCGAGCGCGGGCCCGCCGTAGACCCGGAGGTCGTGGGCCACAGGGTACGCGTAGAGCGGGAGCACCTGCTCAAGGGCGGCGCCGTCCAGATCCAGCATCGCCCGTGCCGTCGTGGCGAGCGTGCGCTCGGCATCGTCGGTGCTGCCCAACAGGTCCAGCGTGCGCGCGCGCTGGACCTGCAGGATGACCAGGCGACGCGGGCTCACGCCGAGGAGGTAGCTCGTCCGCAGCGGTGAACCCGCCCAGCCGGCGACGGCGTCGAGCGCCCCGCGCGCCGACACGGCGTCGTTTGCGTTGAGGTAGAGCTCGGCGGCCTCGGACGCCGCGAGCAGACGCGCCGCGACGGAGAGCTGCGGTCGACGGGCGCAGGCCTCGTAGAGCTTCCCCGCGTCAGCGTAGTCACCGCGGCCGGCATTCGCGGCGGCCCGCGCGAGGCAGGGCTCGCGGCGCAGCGCCCGAAGGTCTTCCGTCGCCGTCCCGGCCGGCACGGTGACGCCCGCCGGGTCCCAGCGGTAGTAGCCCTCGAACGCGGACGCGCTCCGCCGCAACACGCCGACGGCCACGGCGGGGTCTCCGGCGGACAGCTCCCCCAGCCAGGACGAGGTGCGCTCGGCGACGCTGTCCTCCCACTGGTCGACCCAGGCCTGGAGGGTCTCGCGGGCCAGCCGCGTCTCGCGCTCCGCCGTCATCGCCCGAAAGGCGGTCGCCTCCTCGATGCCAGCGAGCGCGAGCACCAGGAGGAGCACGCTGACGCTGACGTAGATCAGCGTCCTCATGGCGCGGCAGGCTCTCCGGGCTCCGCGGGGGGTTGGACCACCAGGTTCGTCGTGGACCGTCCGACGCCGCCGGACACCGTGACGAGGTCGGGCTTGGCGAGCACGACGTCCTGCAGCTCGAGCTTCCCGGCGCGGCTCGCCTCCACGCGCAAGGGCGCCGCGACGCGGACGTCCTCGAGCCGAAGCGTCGCGTTGGCTCCCAGCGCGACGTCCAGGCCACCGCCGGCGAGCACGCCGCGGCGCACGACCAGCGTGCCTCCCTGCTCGACGGTGACGTGCGCGTCCTGGCCGTCGAGCGCGCTGCCTCGTAGGGTGAGCGTCGCGCCCGCGGCGATGACGAGCCCGTCCTTCACGGCGAGCTCCGCGTTGGTGCGCTCCACCGTCCCGCTCACCCGGCCTGCGAGCGCAGCCTTGCCGGTGTGGTGCCAGCGCGCGTCGCGCAGGGCGGCGCCCACGGCGAGCGCGGCCAGCACGGCGAAGAGCGCGAAGCTGAGGGGCTTACCGAGGCCGCGAGCGCTCCGTCCGCGCCGCCAGCGCCCGACGCGGAGCACCGCAACGGTGACGTTGTCGTGCGTGCCATGGGTGCGCGCGAGATCGACCAGCGCCTGGGCGACGCGCCCCGCGTCCCGACCTTGCTGGCGCGCGAGCTGCATCGTCTCGAACAGCACCGTCTGCGGGACGACATCGTGCAGGCCATCGGAGGCCAGGACGACGAGGTCTCCCGCGGCGACGGCGAAGCGGTCCGTATCCACCCATGGATCCGGCATGTCCGCGCGGCCGAGGTCGCGGGCGAGGGCTGGCCTGCCGTCGGGCTGCGCGCCGATGTGGTCCCTGGTGAAGGCGCGCGCACCCTCTCGGGACACGTGCCAACCGCGCGTGTCGCCGACGTGCGCCACACAGACGGCGCGGCCGTCGTCCTCCAGGCGCACCGCGGTCGCCGCCGCGCCCATGCCCCGGTGGGCCGGGTGGGCCGCTGCGTGGGCGAGGATCCTCGCCCGGGCGTCGCGAAAGGCCTGCGCGAGGAGGGTCTCGCCGGCGGCGCCCGGCGTGTCCGGCACCTCGCCGATGGCGGTGGCCGCGATCGCGGCCGCGACCTCACCGGCGGCCTGTCCGCCCATGCCGTCGATGACGGCGAGGACGCCCGCGTCCGTGCGGCAGACGAAGGCGTCCTCGTTGTTGGTGCGTCCGCCACGATGGGTACGTGCGTTCAGGGAGGCGCGCCCCATGGTCACACCCACCGCGCGACGGAGCGCGCCGGCGCCGACAGGTGCTGCCGCACTTCAGGCGTCAGCTGCGCGAGGCGCGGCTCGAAGAAGTGGTCGGTTCCCTTCACGATGCAGGCCTCCGCGGGACCGTCCCAGTCCTCGGCGAACGCCTCGATCTGCGCCGGCGCCCCGAAGGTGTCGTTCTCGCCGTGGACGAGCAGGAGCGGGCGGTCCTTTCCGGCGAAGGCCTCGGGGGCGTACGCGCCGACCGGGAGCCCCGCGGCGACGAAGCGCACGACGCGCGGATCGTCGCATCCGACGGCGATGCCGTTCCACGCGCCGAAGCTGAAGCCCGCCATCAGGAGCGGCGCGCCGGGGTGCAGCGTGGCGAGGTGCTCGAGCGCGCAGCGGATGTCCTCCCGCTCGCCGGGTCCACCCGACCACGCTCCGTCGGAGAGCCCGACCCCGCGGAAGTTGAAGCGCAGCACGGCGATGCCCTCCTCGAGGAGCGCGCGCGCCAGCCGGTAGACCACCTTGTTGTGCATCGTGCCGCCGTGGGCGGGGTGCGGGTGGCAAAGCAGCGCCGCTGGCGGGAGCCCCTCGGTGCGCGGGCCTTCGCCGGCGCGGTAGAGGATCTCGAGGTTGCCTGCGGGCCCGGGGAGGAGGGAAGCGCCGTTCATGCCTCGGCGGCTAACCGGGCTGGACCCGCCCGTCGCCGGCGCGGCGCACGGTGTTCCGGCCCGCGTGCTTGGCGGCGTACAGGGCGCGGTCCGCGCGCGCGATCCAGTCCTTCCGCGGTTCGCTCGGCAACAGCTGGGCGACGCCCATGCTCGCCGTGACGCGGAGCCCGTTCGCCGTGCGGGACCAGTCGTGGGCCTCGATGGCGCGCCGGATGCGCTCGGCGACCTCCTGGGCGCTGCGCTCATCGGACGCCGGCAGGAACACGACGAACTCCTCGCCGCCGTAGCGCACACAGGCGTCCGCGTCGCGGACCCCGAGCAGGAGGATGCGCGCCACGCCCACGAGGACGTCGTCGCCGATCCCGTGCCCGAACGTGTCGTTCACCCGCTTGAAGTGGTCGACGTCGACGAAGACGCAGGAAATCGCCGCGCCGGCGCGCGCGGCGCGCTCGCACAGACTGGGCAGCTCGTCCTCGAGCCAGGCCCGTGTGAGGAGGCCTGTCAGCGGGTCGCGATGGGCCGACGCGAGCGCGTCGACCACGTTCTCGAGGTGGGCGATCTCGTCGAGCGAGAGCAGGTCGAGCTTCAGCGACACCGCGCCGAACTCGACGGCGTCGCCCGTGCGGATCTCGGCGGAGCTGACGGGCTGGCCGTTGACGGCCGTGCCGTTCGTGGAACCGAGGTCGAGCACCGTGATGCTGCCGTCGGCCGAGGTGGCGATCTTCGCGTGACGACGCGACACGGAGGCATCCACGAGGCGAAGGGCGCACCCCTCGTCGCGACCGACGATGAACTCGCCGTGGGCCTGGAGCACGACGTGGCGAAGCATGTCTCTCCCCGCGATGACCCGGAGCGTGGGCACCATCACCCGCCGTGACGGACCCGTTCGCTGGAGCACCAGCTTTCGCGTGTGCTCGGCCTCTTCCTCCGTGAGGTCGAGGTCGAAGGGATCATGGGCGCCACTCATGCGGCCCCATCATGCGGCAGCGCGCCGCGCGTGGCAAGGTCGCTCGTCATGCGCGCGCGAGGAAGGCCGCGCGGACGTGCGCCCGGGCATCGTCCACCGAGGGACGCAGCCGGAGACTGGCCGTGCCGGGCGGCGGCGCGAGTGTCGGCACCGACACGCTCCGCACGACGCCGTCGCGCGCCAGCAACACCTCCAGCGAGGCGCCGGGCGTCGTGGCGCGGAGGCGCTCAGCCACCGCCGGGGCGCCCGCCGTGCGGAGGTGGTTCACCGCGAGCACCTCGTCCCCCGGGGCGAGAAGCGCGGTCGCGGGCGCGTCCTCGCGGACGCTTGTGACGAGTCCCCGTTCGTCGAGCTCCACCCCGAGGCTCGCGCCTTGCCGCGGAGCGGCGCGGACGAGGTCGATCCCGGCGTGATCCAGAGCCGCGGCGAGGTGGACAGGCTCGGTCCCGCGGACGTGCGCGTCGAACCAACGCGCGAACTCGGGGTCCCCGCCGGCGAGCTCGATGGCCAGCGTGCGGAGGGCGTCCCGCTCGGGGAAGCCGACGCCGTGGCGACCCCACCGCTCCCAGAGCGCTCCGAGG
>JACCDX010874098.1_pt1 | contig 12355 bp, 12 predicted proteins | sample 7449681 | NCBI WGS metagenome assembly JACCDX01 (sample SAMN15323450, study PRJNA562643) | freshwater metagenome | isolation source: river surface water | place: USA:Blue River Watershed | collected 2017-08-18
GGTCATTGGCTACCTTACTGGCTTTCTTGACCATGCCAATGGCTTTTTGCAAGCCATCAAGCGCAGCAATCGGGTCTAAAGGAATCATTTTTTATCTACCTTTTTCCATTCAATACAGTAGACTTTTCTGTTGTACACATCGCCAACCCAAGCCCACTTTATACATCTGTATTCAATAGATACAGCTAGAAAAAACTCTACAAGTACCATGTCCACAAAATTATGTAGACACACCAAACGATAGTTATACAAAGAATGGCTGCGCTAGTGAAAGCTAACAGCCAATCCTTCATTTTTTAACCCATGTCTGCCAGATAGCACCAGCCGCCATGATTAAGCCTCCAACCCATAATAAAGGTTTGGCAATAGAAGCAACCCACCCAAGGACTTTAAAAGCACCATCAAGGGCATTTATAGCCTCTACAAGACCTTTTGTGTTCTTGTCGATTGAATCTACCTTGCTCTCAACTGCAACGAGCCTAGCGTAGATTTGTTCGTGGGTTACCTGCTCGCTCATGGCTCAAGAGTAGTCACAGGTGCAACTACTGCAATAAAGGCTTCCATAGTTGTGCAAGCTGTAATAGCTGCTTCTTTAGCTGTGCAGTCAGCAATGATGGCTGCTCGTTCAGCAATCACTTCAGCAGGAATAGCTACATCACGCTCTGCCTTACGAATGACCATCCAGTCAGTTGATGCCAGTTGTGAGTTAGCAGATGCTTTAACTTGAGCAATCCATTGTGACTTCAGACCTTTAGTCGTGACAGGCTCAGTCTGACCTTCTGGTGTTTCGGTAACATCCTCCAAAGCCTTTGGAGTGTTGACATAAGTGCGAGTAACCACACCATTGCTAACTTGGTAGCTGTCAAAAGTCACCCAATAGAAGCGTTGGTCTTTTTGCTCACCTTCAACAACTTCTAAAGCACCTTGCTCAATAGCAAATGCGTGAGTAGGGTTTGATGTGTTTGGAAAGAGAATTGATAGTTCACCAACTTTGGTGACTGCGTTGTTTTCAATGAGTGCGTACATAATTGAGTCCTATCGTGCAAGGGAAGTCTTAAATGGGTTTTCTGCAAAGGCCATAAAGATAAAATCACTTCCGCTATTATTTATTCCAGCGTAAGTTCCTCTTATTTTGAAGCCGTTTGACAACAAATCAATGTAAACAGAAGCAGTTGTATCTTCTGCATTAGAAAGATTTGGGTATAAATTTCCATCTTGCGGATTGTAGTTTGCCGCCCTTAATTTATCTTTAACCACCCAAGGCGTAGCAATAGCAGATGTTGCTTTAATCATTACGTAGGCAGGTCTGAACCCTGTGTAAATGAAAGGCCCATCAGAAGAGCCATTGCCTGTGTAAGAACCCATCTTGCTATACCCTGCTACTTCAGCAAACGAATATGCCACATAAGTGTGTGCACTTGCGTTTGTTTCTGTACCTTGAATATAGAAAACTGACGATGTAGGCGACAGTTCATAAGGGCCAACATTATTAGCACCATCAGTTACATTCAAATACAAATACTTATTTGAGCCTAAAATAGTTGTGTAAACCACCCAATTATTTGAGTTGCTTCTGTCTTTAATAAATATCATCTTTGGTGCAACACCAAGACCATGACCCACAGTAACTTGTGTTCCTGTTGTGCCATTTCCTGTGTAGGTTGCAATTGAGAAGCCACTCGTAGTGTTTGCGCTTACTGTTGAAGTAATAGAGCCTGATGTATTAGATGAACCAGCACCATTTGCTTTCCAAGACCATCCAACATAAGTTTGTCCTGATGCATTTGAGCCACTATAAACAGACCCGTTTACAGTAAACCCATCTGAATTAAATGAAGTTACAGTATTAAGAGCAAATTCAGCATTTGTAAGATTTGGGTGAATTATTATTCCCACACCACGTACTGAATCAGTAAGTTGATGGTCATATGTTGTGCTTCTAGCCTTTATCCATGTCATATCTGGCTGAAACCCAACACCAGTAATAGACTGTGATGCTCCATTACCTGTGTACAAAACAGGATTGAAATACTTACCCGCTTGCGTAGCCGTAGTCGCCCCAATCGTAGGCGTTGGCAAGTTCTGTGTGCAAAGTGCTTTGTAGCCACTTGGGGCTGTGTAGGCAAATGGGCGTTGACCGAAGTTTGCAATTTGTGTGTTTGTTGCGCCATTGTAATAAACACCAAATTGGGGCAATACAGTTACGCCAGTCAGACCTGTATTAAATGCAACACCATGACTTGTGCCATTTTTGTAAAAAGTAATTGTTCCAGCAGTTAAATCTAACGCAATACCAATTACATCTCCAGAACCATAAGGTGGGCCGTATGGAGTTGAATTAGAACCGCCTTCCCCAATTTTATATCCTCGACCATCGTACATCCAGATTCCATACTCTCCTGTTGCGTATATAGAATCAACTTTTGTAGGTATTGCAACACCAACACAATAATATGTTCCTCCACCAGACATGGTGGATTCCCAATAAAATTTATCGGATGACACACCAATGGTTGCTTGAACATTTTTCCAGACCGAAGTGCCTGAAGTTGATGTTTCTAAATTTCCGTTTGCAATACTTGGTGAACTAAAAACATTTAGCGGGTTTAACGTAGCGTAGTTACCCCGCACAGTCCCACCCACACCCGTATCAGTTCCATACGATGTTGGTGAATCAACAAGAGAGTCATTGCCAGCACCCGCAGTCACGCTGAAGTTATTAGGTGTCCAGTTGTTGCCGTTACCTGAGTAGTCTTTACCCAATGTAGCGGCTGTGGTGTTGCTGTTGTCTGAGAAGTTCAGATAGAAGCCATTAGTGCCGTATGAGCCTGAATAGGCTTTAGGTTGCCATACGCCTGTTTGTGCGTTGGTTTCACCAAATGATGAGGGGGTTAACTGAGTGCCGTCAATGAAGTTAACTTCAGTTTGGTAGCCATTTAAATAGTACGATGAGGTACTAGCAACAGCAATACGATGGTCTGTTGCGCTGTTGAATGTTGTTTGATAATTTTGAGTAGGATATGTTGCTGTGCTAAATGACGTTACTTGCGAACCATTAACATATATTTTTACTCGATTTGTTGATGTTGCCTGAGTAGTATCAACAGCAACAACAATGTGATACCAAGACGATGGGTCACGAAATACTTGTGTAGTTGTGAAATCACCAGAGCTTGCACTATTTAAAAGAAATTTTATTGTGTCTGTATTCTCAAATCTAATTTGGTCTGTACCATTTCCAACAGAAAAGATGCCTTCGTAATTTAATGTTATTCCTGACCTTTTAAGCCAAACAGAATAAGTCCAAGTAGTACGATTCCCCGCACCCGCAGGAGTACGGCTTAAATTAGATGCGTCTGCACTATTAAAACGCAAACTGCGTGAGATTTGATAGCCACCAGAGACTGAAGCTGTTTTAGATGCTGCAAACATTTATTGTCCTGTAATCAATGTTGTACAAGGCGTAAGGCATAGCCATCCCTGATTTAATTCTTTGATGCAATGCTGATTGCGGTATCCCAGAAATCCTAGACCATTCCGCAATTGTATGAGTTTCATCGCCATAAGTTAAGCGGTGATTTGTACTTTTATTGTTGGCTTGCTTAACAGCATTTGACCATTTGCAGTTTTCAGGAGAATAGTTGCCATCAACATCTATTCTGTCAATTGAACCGCCATCTGGCTTGTTGCCCATGTCTGCATAAAAGTTTGCAAAAGAGTCTTTCCATCTATCGCAAACAGCAATGCCACGACCACCATATCTTGAAAAGTCTTTATTCTTACTGTCATAGCATCTGCGTCTCATAGCAAGCCAAATACTGTATTCAGGAGAGTCAGACATACCATGACGAGAAAAATTATTACCAGTTTTTTCTTTACGCAAACAACCACAAGATTTAGTTATTTCTTTTGTCAAACAAGTAGCATTTATTGCTTTTGTTTTTCCACAATCACAAAGGCATAACCATCGTGTTGTTGTTTTGCGGTTTTCAGCACGACTTAAAACAATAAGCCTACCAAACCTTTCACCTGATAAATCAATGAATTTCATGTTTATGGGGTGTAGTTTTGGCCCACAACGCATCCGTACCAATTGGTTGAATCGCTGAAGAAACTGAGAATGTCTTGTCTGCTTGCAGTAGATGTAATCGTAGGTGCAGTACCACCAGCCCACTTAACAGTTGACCAAGTTACTGTGCGTGAGCCTGTAGCGTCTTGCTTCAAGTACATGATGAAAGACTTACCACTTGTCGCTGTTGGCATTGTGATAGTAGCGTTACCAGTTAGGGTAATAATCTGTACTGTGCCGTTAGTCAGAGCAATGGTAATGGCAGTAGAACTATTAGCAGAGTAAGGAGTCTCTACATAGTTGGTTACTGTTGGGTTTGTCAGAGTTTTGTTAGTCAATGTCTCTGTGCCTGTTGGGGTCACATAGTCAGTACCTGCCGTAGCAGCACTAAACGCTGAAGTACCATTACCTTTAACAATGCCTGTCAGAGTGCCTACACCTGTACCACCAGCAGAAACTGCTGTGTAGTCGCCAGATGTACCTGCTTGCCAGTCTTTAATCTGGCTCATCATCTCACGAATAGCATCGTTAATGCCAGATGGCGCACAGCCCTCTGCGATATTGATACCATCAATGTCTGTTTTGTTTGATGGAGTTGCACTCCACTCCGAGATTTTCGTCTTTGCCATGTTTTACTCCGTTAATCCAAATGCAGCACCATAACCCAAAGCAAGTGCCTTACGCTGTAACTCTCTATTGAGAGGCTCTACTGTCATAACTGATGCTTTTTTCATCAGGTTAGCTGCAAGTTTAGGGTCTAGCATTGCATTAACCAACAACTCACGAATAGCATCGTCTGTGCCGTTATACAACCAGTTCATTGGCGCAGTTACTTTTTGCAAAGCAAGAGGAACATCACCAAACATCTGCTTGCCAATCATGCCACCGATTACATTGGCTGCACTCATATTCTTAAATGTATCAGAACCTGCTGTCTTTGTGGCTCTTGGCAATACACCACTATCCAAATCCTCAGCAACCTTTTTCAAAACAGCTAACTGAGTACCAGATAACTTTGTTTCTTTCTCTGCTGAACGAATAGCATTTAAAAACTTAGGTTGTGAAATTAAGTAGTCATTGGCTCGTGATGGGTCTGGTGTAGTTGAAAGAACCTTACCCTTGAACTGCTGTGCAGCCTCAAGACGCTCAATTCCTTTGCTAGAAGCAGCATACTTAGCCAAATAATCTTTGTAGCCAGTAGCACCTGCCTCGATAGCGTCATCTACAGAACGAATCACAGCTTCAAGTTGTGGTTTGGCTGCTCGATATGCACCTGCTGTCGGGCCATTGCTTGCAGACTTGTCTAGCAAACCTTGAGCAGCAGCCCTCAAATCTTTACGAATCTCATACAGTTCAGCAGGAGATGCAGCACGAGCAATATCGTCTTTTGCATTGTTCAGAACAGCCATAACAGTCTGACGCTTACCAACTGGCGAAGCAAGAATGTCATCAATAGTCTTGTTAACTGTCAATGCAATAGCAGATTGGAATGTGTCAGGGTCAACAGTAGAGTTAGCAAAAGCCTGTTCACGCAATGGAGTTGTTACTTCCTCACGCTTTTTAATGGCTGCTGTAAGTGCATCATCATCTTTAGCAAGACGATTCAAAATAGCCATCTGCGCTTGGTTAGCTTCTAAAGCCTGAGTAGCAAAACGCCCACCAGTTACATCCAAACCTTTAATAGCAGTCTCAGCGTTAATCAAGCCAATATCACGAGTGGCTTGTGCAGTAGTCGGTGTATAACCACCAATCTTAGGAACATAAGTTTCACCAGACTTGATTGCTTGTTCAGCATCAGATGCCAAGTTACGCAACACATTGCCTGTGATAACTTCACGCCCTGCTTGGGTAAATGGACGAACAATCTCTTTAGAAGTTCTAGCAACAATAGGTGCAGCACCTACAGCACCACCTGCGCTAATAGAGCCCATCAAAGCACCAAGAGTCTGACCAACAGGACCAACATCACTCTCACGAGCAGAACCAGATGCCAATGCACCTGCTGTAGCCGCAGCACCTTGAGTACCTAAACTCTTAGTGAAGAATTCTTGAACTGCTGATGGCATATTCCTAGCCACAGATGCAGGGCCAGCTACACCGAAACCTGCGCTTGTCACATCTTGAACGACACGCTCTTGTGGAGTTCTAGGTGTAGGCACACCTGCTTGTGTCATCAAGTTTTGTAAGCCTTGGCTAGTAGGTTGCATAACCTGTCTGCCAGCCAACAGATTGATAAGCCCTGTTAGAGCATCAGCACCCATTGTAGGAATAGACAAAGCACCAGTTAATGCTGCTCGTCCTGTCAAACCTAATTGTCTGCCAAAGTCACTAGCACTTCCAAGTTGCATTTGCTCTGGACGAGGAGAAGTAGTAATCTCTTTGATTGCTTCTTCTCTTGTCATTCTCTTAGTTGGCTTTGGTGTTTCAGCACCGCTAAGAACAGCCAAACCTGCATCAGAGACTTTTGACAAGTCGCCTGACTGCAATGCCATCAAATCATCATCTGACAGTTTGGTTAAGTCCATTATGGTTTCTTTCTACGAGCAATCTCAGCTTGAATGTCAGCCAAAGATGGCATACCTGTTGGTCTTTCAACTGGTGCAGTTAACGCCTCTGCAAGAGGGTTTAGCAACAATGCACCATTACCACCCAATTGCTGAGAAATGCTTGTGTAAGGGGCTTTCTGAGACTCTAGGTTACGAGCCTTAGATTCAACAACTTTAGAAGCTACTGCAAGCAATCCTGTTCGTTCTTCTGGAAGCAACGATTGACCATTCAATGCTCGTTCAGCATAAGCCTTGATAGACTGAGGAATAGAACGATTGCCAAGAATCGTAGCCTTATCACCTTCTTGAACAGCACCAGATGGGTCATAAATCTTACCAATGGCATAAATCAATGCGCCATCAGCAGCTTTGTTACCTGAGTTACCTTCTATTACAGCAGCCTTGGCAGCCTTAAATCGGTCTGCAACTTCCATTGCACCAGTATCTTTAACTACGCCACGCCAATCTTTCAAAACATCAGATTGTGCTTTTGCTACTGCTGTTGGGTCTTTTAAATCTACAGCTAACTTAGGTGCAGCAGCAGCCCTTTTAGCAATTTCAAAGTCTTGGAAAGAACCTTTATAGCCTTGCTCTTGAGCAAACTTGTATTCAGCAATTGCACTTGGTACTGGCTCACGCTTTGGTGCGCCTTGAGCCACAGCCATAGGCTTGCCATCAGCACCAATCTCGTAACGAACTTGACCTTCGCCAAGCGTATAACCTTCTGGGCGCATTGCCTTTTGAGCAGCAACCAACTCAGATAAAGTCTTGCGTCCTTCTGCTGTTCCCATCAATTGAGGAACGGCTCGTTGCAAATCAAAGGTAGGTGCAGTCATGCCTTCACCCACTCGATTACCCATCATGTCTTCGCCATAAATCTCTTGTGGCTTGGTTACAGCACCTTGAATAACGCCTTGAATTCGTTGTTGTTCAGCCAATGCTTGCTGCTCTTGCTGACGCTTACGAATCATGTCCTGCAATTGGACATTCTGTAATTGCTCTTGCAAAGCACCTTGCATACCACCACGATAGGCTTGTTGACCACGCTGTAAGCCTTCAGCAATAGAAGCACCTGTGTTGCCACCTTGGAACAATCGTCCTGCTAGGGCATACAAGGCTTGGGCTTGTGCATCATCACGATTACGAGCAATGTCAGTAGGTGACATACCCAACAGACCCATTGTGTCTGCACCGCTAGTACCGAAAATGTCTAATAGTCCTGCCATGATTAGATAATCCCGTACTGAGATAAAACAGCGTTAGATGCAGAGCCTAAACCACCAGCATCTACAAAGTTGCTAGGAGTTGAACCCCAGTTACTTAACCAGCTACCCAAATTAGGTGAACCTAGATTCTTGTACAAACCACCTACTGTTGCTGCTGTACCTAAAACATTCTGCAATGTAGATGTGTCTTGTGTGCCACTAGTGGTAGATGAAGCTACTCGTCCTAATGGGTTGCCATAGACCAATGACAGATAGTTTTGCAAATTCTGTTGTGGTTGGTTTTGCAAGAAGTTGAACTTAGCAATATCTGCTTGCTGTTGCTGACCTGTGTAACCCTCACGGATTTGACCAGCTTGCAACATATTCTGAATGTCTTGGTAGTCAGCTTGAGACATTGCAGGGGCAGCCATCGTAGCTTGTTGCTGACGATTACGCTCATCTGCATAGTTTTGGTAAGCCAACTGACCAGCAGTATTAGCCAACTGTTGACCAAATGCGCCTGTGGCTCGGTCTTGCAACTGACCCATAGCACCAGAGCCATAACGCCCTGCCAAACTAGCCTTAGATGAAATATCACCCAAAGTTTGCTTGAATTGTTGTTCAGCAGCTTGTGCAGCAGGTTGGAACGCGCCTTGGAAGAAAGGATTGCCACCCAAGAAACCACCAGAAACTGTATTCTGAAGTTGATTCTGAGCAGACTGGAGTAATGGGTTACCCAAAGAAGCACGAGCCTCAAGAGCCTGTAAGCCTGTCTGAGTGGTAGTGGAGGGGCTTACAAATGTAGGTCCACCATAATACTGTGGGCCACCAGACTGATACAGACGCTGTGCCTGTTGCAATCCATAACCTAGATATGGTTGGATTGTTGGGTCAATTTGAGATGTGGTAGTCGTCGCCATGTTTTACTCCTAGAGTTTCGGATTCCATAGCGGGTCATCCACGGAATCCATTATACATAAATTATGAAAATCAACCAATAACTGCATACGCAAATAGCATTTCAGCCATATGATTGCCATGAGTTATTGTTGCTGTACCCTGCCCTCTGGCAGAAACATACATATGACCATGTGCCAACTCATCTGCACCATTGTCATTTAATGGCATAAACAATATGACGCTACTCGGGCCTATTCTTCTATCAGTCATAGTAGTGCTTGTTGCACCCTGATTTAGACTGATTTCGCCTGTGTTATTGGTCTTGCCATCCATGATGCCACGGACAACCTCTGCCACGGCTCGTTGGTCACCACCAAAAGCAGGTAGGCTTCTAAACATCAACGAACTCCCTGTGGCGTAATGTCCACATCCACAGCTACAGCAGTCTTCCAAGCAGCACCAGTCGGTGTCAGCTTCAGCCTATGGTATCTACCAGCACTACGCAAAGAAACCCTGTTCTCTGAGTCAGCAGCAGTCGATGTTCCATAGGTTACAGACTGGTTTAGCAATGTTCGTGAGGCAATAGACAATGAACCAGAGCCATTGTCAACAATAGGTCTGCCCAAAGTAACCACGGAATTAGCACCAATATCAATGTCTGCTGTGGCAATGCTTCCTGTCAAACTAGCCCCTGTATAAGAGTAAACCCTAGTTCCGTAAGTTCCACCTAAGAAATATTTACCACCGATATATAGCAACGAATCAAGACTTGTTGTCATTGCATCAATAGAAGCAGACACAGAATCTAATTCCTCAAGCGTCAAAGCACCAGATGATGCCTCACCAAGATAGTCTGTTCCTGCATCGCCATAAGTCCACTTCTTAGTTTGAAAGTTATAAATCATCAGCTTACGATTAGCGTCAACAGATTTATAGTTCCAAATGACTAACTTACGTACAGGGTCAATGGCAGCAGACATTGTTGAGTAGTCTGTTTCACTAGCGTCACTCAGGAAGAACCTGTCAACCTTTTCAGCACCGATTGGTATGACATTCTGCCCATCACACATATAGAAACCATCGTCTGACAAGAAGAATGTAATGCCTTGGTACTGAGCAATAGAGCCAGAAACCATACATCCTTTGTTGCGAGAGATGTTGTCAAACTGGAAAATGAATGGCGTACCTACATAGGTCATTCGGTGAATAGAACGCTCAAGCAGAACTAAACCAAACTCACCACCACGAATTCCCATAATCTGACCACCATCAGGAATGTCCTGATAGTCAGACTGAGTGTTTACATCCTCTGTCCAGTCTGTTTCATCATTAATGGCAGACCAGCGAACTCGATATTGTTGCTGTGCGCCACTCTCGTAAGTATTAGCAACAACCACAAAGTCACGGACTACTGTGATGTACTTGGCAATAGGCGCAGAAGCATCTACTTCAGCAAAAGTGCTAGAACTACCAAGCACCCATGATTTTAGCTTTTCAGCGTTGTTGCTGATAATGACGCTCTTGCCAAACTGAGTAAACCTTACCCTGTCATTTGCGCCAGTAGTTAAACCTGTGTTTACCTGAGTAAGAGTGCCAGTACCGCCAACTGTGTAAATCTTAGAAGCACCAGCAGCAAACAATACTGTGTTTCCATCAGGTGCTTTGGCAGCATACAAAGAAGTTAAGTTCTCTGCTGCTGCGCTTGATAAAGATACAGGTGTAGGGAATGGGCCGTACCCAATGGCTTGAGACACCACATTCTTAGCGTCTGTCAATGCGCCAGAAATACCTGATTGGTCAGGCATCCATTCGCCAAATGTTACCCTTGTCGTAGCCATGTGTTACTTCCTTCAGACTGAGTAGTCCATGTATTGTCATTAGCAGATACTGGAGTCCATGTATTTGAGTCACCAGAAATAGGTGTCCAAGTATTTGAGTCTGCACTTACTGGTGTCCAAGTATTTGTGTCTTCTTGTACTGGAGTCCAGTTGTCGCCAAGAATGACACCTTTAGCCGTGATAGTGGTTGTTGCATTAACCTGTGCCACACCTGCATAAATAGCAGATGCACTAGCAACAACATCAGCGTTAGCATCAACACTAGCAGCACCTTCAGCAATCAATCCACCATTGGCAGTTACTGTTGCGTTACCAGTAATAGATGCAACACCTAACTGAATTCTTTGTCCACTAGCCGTTACAGTAGCATTGGCTGTTACGCTTGCACTAGCACCAATAACAACTTGACCAGATGCACTTACAGTAGCATTTCCAGTAATGCTTGCACTTGCATTGTTAACCTTGCTTCCAATAGCAGTAACAGATGCTGTAGCAGTTACACTTGCAATACCTTGTGCAATTCGCTGACCACTTGCTGTTACGCTTGCAGAACCTGTAATCGAGGCAGATGCAAACTGAACTCTCTGAGCAGATGCACTTACTGACGCATTTGCTGTTACTGAAGCAGAAGCATAGTAAACAATTGACGCATCAGCAGTTACTGTCGCAGTAGCTGTTACAGAAGCTACACCACCAAATATCTTTTCAGCAATAGCAGTAACAGTAGCGGTAGCAGTTACATCTGCAACACCATCCCAAAGAGTTGCTGTGTCCCAAGTGCTTGAGTCAAGACTTACAGGTAGCGCATCTAAGTTATTAAATGCATCTAGCCCATCTATTGACCACGGCCCTGTAACATTCTTCTGAGTGGTTGAATTCCACTCTGATGAGTCCAAACTGTACGCAAGGCTATCCAATGACCCAAATTGGTCAAGTTGCTCAAGCGTCAGATTGACTGTAGCCATGTTAGGCGAATGTTACCGACAAAGAACCTGTGGCAATACGGAACACATCACCAGTTGCAATTGTCTTAGAGGCATCCAATGCTGTGTGAAACAACAAGTTACCTGCTGTTGACGCATCACGAATACCAATGTAGGCTACTGTTCCCCATGAACTGCCAGCTTGAGGAAACTCAACAGCAGCAGAGTTGGTAGATGCACCATTGCTAGGTGAATCAAAAGTCACAGACTGACGAGCATAGTTAGTACCAGAAACTTCTGTTCCTGTATCTGCATCAGTTGGGTCAGATGTATATAGAGCCACATACACAGTTGTTGGTGCTGTGTAAGTAGTTGCTCGTAATGTGCCGTTAATCAGCGCATTTTCTAGGTAGTTTGACATTTCAGCCATAGTTTCACCTTGGAGTTAATTTCATTGCCAGAGGAACACCAGAGTATTGACCTTCTTCGTCAGACTTGGTGAGTGAGGAGATTGCTCTGTCGTACATAGTTCCCCATGTGTTAATACGAGCATCATTCATAAGGTAAGGCTCTGCTTCAATCAAAGAAGCGTAGAGCAAAGCATCTGGTGCTTTTGTCAAGAATACATTAGATGTATTACTGCTAGACAAGTAAGGAGGCGCAGCAAAGTACAAGAGTTTTACTGTGTAAACACCATCAGGTGCAGGTGACACTTGGAACTCACTAGCAAGGATTGTGTAAGACATAGGAACACCAACTTCTGATGCTCTTGGGTCATTAGACAATGCTGATGGACTAGAGTAGCTAAGTGGTTGAATAGGATTTGTCATCACAACAAAATCACGCACCTGCAAAAAGTCGCTAGGCAATTCAA